>JAESFQ010000190.1_pt1 | contig 22148 bp, 15 predicted proteins | sample 9269431 | NCBI WGS metagenome assembly JAESFQ01 (sample SAMN14502588, study PRJNA617103) | algae metagenome | isolation source: Plectolyngbya sp. WJT66-NPBG17 and co-occurring heterotrophs from well... | place: USA: Mojave Desert, Joshua Tree National Park, California | collected 2006-08-06
AGGACGGCGATGATGGTATATGAGCCGGAAAACAATCCAGCGGCACCCACACCGCATATCGCACGACCTATGATTAGGGCTGTGGAGCTCCGGGCGGCACCTGTTCGAAGCAGGTTGTCAGCAAAACGATTACTTTCAACCAAAGAAGAGCAAAACTCTGGAGAAGAAGGTAGACGCAAACGTACCGCAGATTACACTGCCCAACTCGAAGAAGAAGATGGAGGTGAGATAAGTCCACTTAAGTGGGAAGAAGGTGTACAGGCGACCCCATAGTGCTGTTGTCGCCGCGGTGGTGATGAAGAAGGCTGAGCCATACCAGCCAATGTCTTGAAGACTCTTGAACTCTTCGGTGATTTTGGGGATGGCGGTTGAGATGATGGTCTGCTCCCGTGATTAGGCGATGCTTTGCAGAGGTGCAGGGGAAAGGTTTTCTGTTATTACTCACAAAGTCAAGAGAGGCCTGCGAAAGTGAGTTAATCCATGTCCTTAGTATAAAAGGTTAAGGAGTTGCTTACCAGGAAGATGGCCAAGACTAGGCCTACAAGAACAAGTACGAATCGTCCTCTGGGCAGTTGGATATGCGCTAGCTCTTCTTTCTCTTCCTCGGTGTCGAGCGACCCTTCGGTGTGATTAAGATCATTCTCCGCGTCTGGCGGTGTAATTACGCCTTCCTTCATATTTGCAAGACTGCAGTGAATTGTATGAAGCAAGGAAGAACAGTTGTGCTTGTAGCGGTGGTAGCGGTAGTGGTGGTGCTCTAGGTCGTAGGTTAAGAGCCAAATAGTAGTTCCAACAATATCGCAGCATCATTAGCAACCTAGCCGAGCAAAGCTCCGAAGTGCGAGGACGGACGAAATTCTTTCGCGCGAAAAGTGCGTTGGGGAAGGACCTCCTTGGAGGTCTGCGCAGAGGTCCGCCTTGGCGTCGGACTTCCGTGCTGGCAGGTGTAACTCGACAAACAAAGGCCTCGGAGTTTGTCAGAACAGATCACTTTATCTACCGCTCCATACGACCTCATCAGACCTGCGCATCTTTAAAACTATTTAAGGGAAGAGTAGTGATCCGTCGCGGACGTCCTATTTACATTGGTGGCGGTTTTGACTCTAGCATGTACTCTCGCGTTGTCGCAGAAGCCGGTATTACGCCCAGTACTCTAAAATCAAATTATCAGCTATAGAAAACACAATACGAGTCTATGTAGCAAGCAAGACAGGATAGAGTTATGGGTTATTTTCAAGGAATGTGCTCGTGGTAGATATAGCTTTCATGAGAACACCAGGCCATGTGCTTTAGCCGGGACTTGCAGATAGCCCGCCTTCAAGGTATAAATGTTGTCAAAGGTTTCAGCCTCGTAAATGTCGCAAACCTAGGGATCAAACATTTGCGAGACGCTTTGGGTAGGTGTGAACATCAAGTTTGCAAAGACGGGTGGTAACTCGCAGCTATGTAAACGACGTAGTTGGTGTGCAGTTACCGTAGATGCGGCAAGCAATTTTATAAAATGAATTTAAACCCGGCATGTTGGACTACAGGGTATTGCTAGTACCTGTGCTAGGGCTTAACAGGGAAAACCGCTCGGACTTCGGTAGCAATAGACGAAGTTCACAGGAGAATGTTCATGGACGGACAAGATCTAGCATTCTACTGAAGGAATGAAACTATCAGAAAAACAGTAGCGAAATACAAATGACAAGCCTAATAGCATGTATAGAAGTACCGCAAAACACGTCTATCAATTGCAGGTCTTCGGGCGGAGACCCATTCAGATAGCAAGATCGGGATGTTTTGCCAAAGCCTCTTCGAACAAATTCACGAGCTTCTTCTCCTTGTACGCATCTCTTGGCTTGATGTCGAAGACGAATACCTCCGGACGAGTGATGAGCAAGTCTGTCCACTCGAAAGTGTGTACGGGAATGTCTGTTCTTCTGTTAGTATGAGGCTAAGGTGCCACTAAGCGAAACACGTACCAATACCAATCTTGTTCTTCTTCTTGGTGACATTGAAGGCCCAAGCCAAAGAGCCCATGATGGTGACCAACTGGTAGTCCACAATCTCCATGCCCATGCAGTTGCGACGACCATAACCAAAGACGTGGTGGTTGATGACGTTGGGGTACTTCGTCAGTGGCTCTTTATAGGTAGGGTACTTTGGATTCAGGTAGCGATCTGGGTTGAACTCTTCCGGATTGGGATACAGGGACTCATCACTTCGACGTGCCCACTCGGTAGGATGAACTAGTGCACCCTTCGGAATGAAGTATCCATCGTACACGTCGTCCCTCTCCGCCTCATGGGGTACACCAGTGGGGACTGGCGGTCTCCAGCGGATCAGCTCTTTGCCGATCGCTCGCAAGACTGGAAGCTTCGGCGCGTCCGCCCATGTAGGTAGGCGATCGGGACCGCAGACCTCGTCGATCTCCTCCTGGAGTCGCTTCTGCCATTGGGGATAGTGACACATGGCGAGGAAGTACGTCTGGATTGGCGAAGACATCGGTAGTGATGCTGTAATAGCAAGCATGCCTACCGCAAAAGCACCTTCTTTATCGTCCGGAATGCCACTGGGGAACTTCAAGCGCTCCTGTTCCTTGAGAAACGTGCGAGACCAGGAGTGACCGACAACACCAGCGTTCATCTTGGCTTTGACGGCTTGCATCGCACCGACCCAGAATTCCTTTTGGGCCTCATGTCGCGACTTCTCCCTCCAATACCAAGGGTTGATAGCATTGGGTAACTTTTGAACGACAGGAAATCTGTTTGGAAGCTGCCCGGCTGGAGAGATGGCGGAAAGTAGACCAGACGAGCTTAAATTTAGACCGCGACTCAGAGTGGGGTCTTCCCAGGCAAGGCGGGCGCTCACTCGGTGGGTGAACTCTTCGGCGAGGTCGGGGTAGTTGCGGTTGTCCTTCAACAACATGTACATCATCCTCGTGATCTCGATATGCGTGAAGCCGAACATGTCGAAATTGTATGTTTCGGCCAGACACTGGTGAGCGAATTTACGGTGCCTTGTAAGTGCCGCTGCATGATCTTTTAGTAATGTCCAAAGACGAAGTAACGAGTAGTGGTTCGTTGCACGGTAGTAACATTGAGCAAGCAGGTGGTGTTGAGTGAATGCTCCAATAGCACTACCCAGAACCAAGGATTGAACAAAGTCATAGATGTCGCTTACCATTGTTGTCCAAAAGGGGTAGATATTCGGCATCAACTTTTGCGCCTGGAATGTTGGGTGTAGGTGCACGGTTGGAGTAGTGTGCTCCACGCTTCGCGAGAATATCCTGGCACATTTTCTCGCTGTTGATACGGATGTGCGTCACACCAAAGAGAGTGAATTGGTAAATAGGGCCGTATTGGTCATGCTATACAAGTGTTAGCTGACTCATTGACAGTCTCGACATCCATCGTACCCATTCAGCAAACTTCTTGTAAACATGTTGTGAGGGGAACTTGTGAATAGGCCCGATCCATGGCAGACCTTCACATTATCGTTAGCAAGTAAACTCCTATTTAGCTCAGTCTTACTGACCTTTGGGACCTGGTAACGGTTTGTAGTTGGCTTTCTTCGAGTCGTTCTTGAAAAGGCGAACGGCAACCAAAAGAAGAGCACCAATGACACTGATGGCGACGCTTGGAACGATGAAAGCGAGAATAGCTTGCGAAGCTGACTGAACACCCGCCTCTATCATGATTGCTGAAATCAAAGAAAGACAACTGGATGAGATGGTGTACTAATTCGAATCGTAGGCCAGTCCAGAGCGCCTTTAACTATCGCTCTCATCGTCTTCCAGCAACTTCACCCAACTCCGGATTGGCATCTCTCTATCGCAAGTATCCTCTCGGACCGTCTTCGGCGTCATTTCTCCAAGACAATGTCAGCCATACCATGAGCCGTTGAGGGCACAACGTGCATGCATCTTCATGAAGCCCGAATGCTCATTGTCACGGTACTGCGGTCGCCGACCACCGATCGGATCTATCGTATGATGGTGGAGAGCCGTGTAATAGTCAGCGGCCCTCTCGTAATTCACAATAGCTTCATTTCATTATTGGTGTGATGGTGGGTGGATGGTAGGGGTCGTGGTTCCATCTGCCAGTTCCTAGCTCGGCTCTTGTGGGCTAGACTGTCACGTGCAACCCCGCGCTAGCAGTCTTGGCCAACCTTCAAAGTCGCAACTACGGGAATTTACACGTTCCTTCCATGCACGCCACAACCTCCCGTGTCAGCTTATCGTACAGCGACCACATAGCTCCCAATTCCGCGTTCTCTCGACTATCAACTAGATCGGAATCTACACTGGCTACCAATGGTTCGGAGGTCCGCTAGACAGCTTGGTAGTCAGCTGTAATATCGCCGAACACCAAACCAAGCGTTAAAATCCCGATCGCTTCCCGTCGTCACGGACATCCGTCGTACACTGGATTCAGATCTTAGCACTTCGAATTCGTCTGACATGCCCTTCCATGTCTTAAAATACAATCGAGGAGCGGAACACGAGGCAGATGGAAGCTGAGTACCGCCCCGATGGCTGACTCTGTACCCACCATACTGGTGTTGGGAACGGTTGCCTGCATGAATTGTGCATGGAGCATTGCCTTAGTCTGAGACTTAGGTCATACTGACAGTGGCTTGAGCGTTCAGCCAGAGTACGGCTCGAGCCTGTCAAAGCGGCCGTTCTTCGCGATGGAGGCTTCGCACTCGGAATCAATGAGGCATTGTAGCTGGATAGGTGGCGCTTCAGGCTTTCAGTGGCTTTAATTAGTATTTCTGAACTATGGCCCGAAGGACGGCCTGAGCTGGAACTGCAGAACTTATAAACCAGATGGACCACGTTGTGTCGTGATACTATCGTTATTCCCTGCATCTTTGTCACACCTTTATTGCATCGCTAGCGGTTAACTGTACCGTCCCATCGTTATGGAATTCTTGGCGTCGCTCTTTCTGATCGCGTCTGTCCTCACACGACAGGCGCTTGCGGTCTCCTCACAGCAGATTCTGACCGACTTATCCTCCGTTCTATCCAATACATCCCAGGTTATTGTAACCACCGATGCCTCTTACAGGACTGATTTCACGCAAAGGTGGAGCATCTATTCCCAGGCCGAGCCAACTTATACTGTTGCTGCCAAACCCGCTACAGCGGGAGACGTGCAGAAGATCTTGCAGTATGCGGCCAGGAGCAAGGTTCCTATCTTGGCAACTGGAGGTGGCCATGGTTATACGACGACTCTTTCTGGCCTAAGCAACGCTCTCAACGTTGACTTGAGTAACTTCAAGAAGGTTGCAGTTGACGCTCCCGCCAATACCATGGTCATTGGAGCTGCTACTACCTTTGCTGATATGTACGATCCTCTGTACGCAGCTGGCAAAATGATGCGTAAGTCTCCAACATCTCCAATGCCACCATCCAAATGCTAATAAAGAGTCTAGCGTCTGGCGGGTCTTCCACGCCAAGTATAATCGGCGTCACATTGGGTGGGGGTATCGGGCCTTTGACTGGCGAACACGGACTTCTGATCGACTCCCTGCTCTCCGTTGAAATGGTAACGGGTTCGGGTAACATCCTAACGGCGTCGGCTACTGAAAACCCCGACCTCTTCTGGGGCATGCGTGGCGCGGGCGTCAATTTTGGCGTGGTGACATCGGCAACCTACCGCATCTACGATACCATCAATAATGGCATGGTTTACAACGCCGACATGTCATTCAACGCTGAGAAGAACGCTACTATATTCAAGATTCTGCAAACCTACCAGGGAAACCAGGATGATAAACTTGCGCTATCGATTTCGGCCTCCTTAAGAAACAACGTCGTAAGTGCTGGCAATGTCTGATCAAGCAACCAAACCCTACTAACAGCACTAAAAGCCCTCCATCGATCTTAGCGCCGTTTACTTTGGCGATAAGGAGCACGGTGACGCCGCAATCAAGTCGTTCATCGATCAGAAGCCAAGTTCCAGCAATATCTCGGTCGTACCCTACAACCAACTGGTGTACGTTGCCAATTTCGGCGGTGATATATTTGCTCGCCAGAAGGGTGTCAGAGCCGATATGTGGGGCTATCAGCTCAACAGTCTCGCTGTGCCCACGCTGGTGGACACATACACCAGATACATCAATTTTCTCCTGGCCAACCCGGACCTCAGCAATGCTTTCTGGCTCCTGGAGAAATTCGGCCTGGGTGTAACAGCGACCATCGACGACGACTCTACCGCCTTTGCTTGGCGAAAATCTGTGTCATACGGGTTCTTTGAGTTCAACCTACCCGAGGGTGTCACTGCAAAGCAGACCAGCACCGTCGATACTTTTGTCAAGAAGCTACGCAAGGATCTAATGTCTGGATGCGGAAACCCGGAGGGTAATGTATTCCCCAACTACGCACGTGGTATTGAGAAGCCGGAGCAGGTATACGGCAAGGCGAAGTTGCCGAGGCTTCGGCTGCTCAAGAAGAAGTATGACCCGAAGGGCTTGTTCAACCATTACAATTCTTTTGTTTGATTGGTCTTGAGGCTAAAGCATGGGTGGGGTGGTGTCGTTGTTTTCTCTTTTGTTGTCTGCGTCGTCGACTTTCTTAGATAGATCAACATATTCCTCCTTTCATAATCTATACAATAGCATACTTGTCATTCTCAACCTGTAGTCCTTTTTCCTGCTGCATAGACACCCATGGTGCACCGAGAACATATTCACCAATATCATATACTAGAGTCGCCTACTAGCATTTGCCACCCTGGAGAGTTATATGACGACACCATCAAACCTTCCGTAATCGGAACTATACGCAAGAGGATACAGTATCGAAGAAAAAGACAATGCAATTGAAACAGCGACGAGAGAACATTTCATCACCTCCTAGACTTCTGAGGGTGGACATTGAGCATTAGTCACCATCTCGGCGACCTTGAAGGCGAAGAAGAGAGAGGCAAAGAAGAGCCACCAGGAAAGGAGAGGAAGAAAGCAAAGCTTGGCAAGTTCAACATATTTGATCGATCTTAGCTTGAACGTAAATCTTACTTGATGCAATGCTCGAACTCCAATAGCAGAAAGACACATTCTAACATGCACCGGCGAACTAAAACAAAGCCATAACACTACACTGATAAACGAAATTCTAGGTCTCAAGCCCACCTTTCTTCGTTGAACAACCCCCACCCTCCATCCACTCGGCGCCAGGCTTCTACCTGATGCGTCTCACCCCTCATCATCGTCTCGACACACCACCATCTAGCCATCGAACCACCTTCATCCAACCTCGAGTCAACACGACACGACGCTTTGATCTCATCCCACCGTCTCGCACTCGTATGCGTCCATCTAAGCGAGCAGAGCAGCAGCATTGCAAGCCACGAAACTGGCATAGAGCGCAATCCTCACACGGTTCAAGTACCCCCAGTACGCAATCTTATCGTGATCCTACCCCACGCGCGTTAGCCCAGTACATCACTCCACATACACCAACAACAGCAGAAAAGATATACTCACCCTAGCAGTCTGCATGCCCTTCCCCTTCTCCGGCAAATCCGCATAATGCAAATCGACCTGCGCGCGATACTTCTCCGCGAGCGTCTCATTCAGCGGATTCACATAATGCAGGGTAAACGGAAAGATGAGGAACGCCAACACGCTACTGACGCCGTACAGAATAGTCGTTTTGCCCGTGATCCCGTGCTGAGTGGAGGACCCGTAGGTCATGATGGCGGCGAGGATGAGCATGGCGGCGGGGACCTGGGCGGTGCGGAATTGGTAGTGCCATTGACGGATGGCGAGGATGGGCGAGGGCGATTCGAGGATCGAGGGGATGGATATTAGGGATAGAGCGGTGTTTAGGCCGAGGAGGAAGGTGGCTTGGATCAGGGTGCCGACTTGGAGGTGGGCGAAGGATAGCATGGTGGTGGTGGGTGGGGATTTGGGAGGGTAGAAGGGGCAGGTGGTAATGGAGATGAGAGATGGGAGGTTAGATCACTGATGATGATGATGATGGTGGTGTTGATAGGGGAGAGGTAGGATACGTGCTTATATCTCTGTCCTACGACTTTCTTCCGCCCTTTACATCAACACCCACTCACTCCGACAATGAAAAAAACACCACCGATACCTCCCACTCATCGCATTTCCAAACCGGCTCTCCATCCATCGGTCTCCATCAATCTCGGATTTCCAGCAAGCACGCAAGCAACACAACCCACGCTCGACGTCGGAGTACCACAAGGACCGGTGAGCCGCGTTATCGTGACACCCTCGACGCTAAGCGACCGTAAGGCTGCCGTGAAACGGGCGGCCGCAGCTGCGGCTGGGGCTGATGTCGGGCCGTTCTTGGCAGGACGGGCGGACAAAAACCTTATTTTAGGATGATGACGGGAGGCCCGACAGCACGTGACGCTACGGAGTTCCGTACATTTTGCAAACACAGCAAGCACCCAATTAGGGAAGTGACCAAGGGAAAACAAGGACAAAGAAACCACGCTGTTGCGCGCAACACCGGACCCCGAGGTGACTAATGCGTGACCAATTGTTTGCTCCAGACGTCTGTGCTGGAGCAGGAAACGCGTATTTCTCGTTCCTATTTCTCCCTCACCCCTTCCAAAGTCTTGACTGCTTGCCTGACTAAAAGCCCAAAGCTGCAACCTACAGTCTCACCATATTCGCTCTCAACCAATCTACTCCATCACAACCCATTTACGCTTCTGCGTTAGCTACCCTGTCGACGGGTCATCCAATCATGTCTTCGTTTCCCGCTTTCCTCAGGTCCCAACTCCTGTACACGCCCAAAGTGCCTCAGCCGCAGACTTTTGCCGGCAAGACTGTCATTGTAACGGGCGCCAACACTGGACTCGGTCTAGAGGCTACGCGGCACTTTGTTCGCTGCGGGGCAAGCACCGTCATCATCGCTTGCCGTACCCGCTCAAAGGGCGAAGCCGCCCAGCGTGACATCGAAGCCAGCACGAAGCGAACCGGCGTTCTCCAGGTCTGGGAACTAGACCTGTCCTCATACGCCAGCGTGCGTGCGTTTGCCAAGAAATGCGAGACGCTCCCTTGCATCGACATCGTCTTGGAAAACGCGGGGATTGCACAAGGCAAATTCACAAAGCTCGAGGGTCACGAAGCGCACATCACCGTTAATGTCATCTCCACTTTTATGCTCGCCCTGCTCTTGCTCCCCATCCTACGCAGGTCTGCCGAGGTCAACAATACGAAGCCGTATCTTACCATTGTCACGTCTGAGGTCCACCACTGGACGCAGTTTCCCCAGAAGAATGCTCCTAGTATCTTTGCGGACTTGGACGACGAGAAGAAGGCAGACATGGCCGATCGCTACAACGTCTCCAAACTCATGGAGATCCTCTTGATTCGACACATGACACAAGTCCTCATCAAGGACAAGAACAAGTACCCCATTGTCATCAATTGCGTCACTCCCGGGCTGTGCAAATCAGAGTTGGTCAAGGATATGGGTCTAGCGCCTGTGGTGTTCAAGAAGTTGTTGGGACGACAGTTGGAAGTCGGCAGTCGGTTGCTGGTAAATGCAACGTCGCTGCCTGATAGCCAGGGCGAGTACATTCTTGACGACCATGTGTCTGAGCCTTCACCGCTGGCAAGGAGTAAGGAAGGTGCCGAGCTTGGCAAACGAGTTTGGGATGAGCTTTCCCAGATACTCGAGGCGGCCAGTCCAGGAATCACTCAGAACTTGTAAACTTGAGAATTTGACCTGTCAACGATGTTTGCCTTTCATGTTTCATTGGTTGGAGGAGTAGTGGTATCAATATGATTTGTAAAGCCGCACCAGTCGGCAAGGTTGTCAAGTAGCATTCCTCATATTTCTGTTTAATGGATATCTTATGCCTTCACAAATCGCCTCCGCTTGATTGTCATGATCCTGGGCTCCATCTATTTAAGAAATACCTAGCCTTCTCAAGCACATTGCGTGAACAATGAGTGGGGTGACTTTCCAACTTGCTGATGCAGTAGTGCAAGCTGTTGTTACCTTCCAGAATAGGTAAGCGTCCCTTGTCGCCAAGCGTAACGACTGGTGTACCAGTGGTTGTGTTCAGAAAGTATTCTTCCTGCGAAGGCAGTAGGGCGTCAATGCAAACTTCAACCGCTGCCGACGGAGAAGATTGGTCTAGGCATCGGAGTGACCAGCAAGACATAGCAGCGCGGTATATGGCTACCGGCCACCAGGTGGGTCGCCCATCCGTTGATAATCTGTCAATCAGTCGGAATATCTGACCGGCGTGGAACAGAACGTAGCTTTCCCCTTCGGGATAGCGTGCCCAGCGCCACATCTCAGCACGGGCCGAGTCAGCAACGGGCGGCTCTTCCTTGGCGCATTTCTCAATTTCCGGGATGCTTGTGAACACATTCAAGCTAACCAGATGGAGCATTATCATGCTGACGTTATCGTTGAAATGCACCTGACCCTTGTCGTCTTGGGCAGCGGACACTTTTGAGCGAGTGAGAAGCGTTCCTAGATCTTGGAGCAAATCTTGCGTCTCCTGCAAGCGACCCAGGATCTTGATCTTGGAAAGTACCCGGTACCGGTTGGAAGGTTCATCGGTATCGAAAATGCGTAGAAGTTGCTGCTGCTCAAGCACCATCGCTAGCAGTGGGTGCAGGAGGAGACGAAGGTGGTGTAATGGTAAATCATCCCCTACTACGAGCCGGCCCTGGAGAAAGCTTCGGAAGAGGCCATTGAGCGACGGAGTTGTGTGACCGGAGCGAGGTCCGCCGGAACCGTGTTGTTCGAGCCAGGCACCGAATTTCGCAGGATTACAGGGCCCTGGTCTAGTCCCATTCACGCCGGAGTGCTCGAGCCATTCACTATATGACTGTGCATGCCATAGATCGTTTTCCTGCGGCAAGGGTACTTGCAGGTCGTTGATCGAGAGGATTGGTGGCAGGTCGTGCAGTAAACTAATCTCAAGATCTACGTAAACCCAGGCATATGCGTGTCTTGGAACTGTTAGTGAGCTGTCAATGTGTGATGAGATGCATCCTACCGATTCTGCTGCTCTTGCTCTTTCCACAGTTTCCATAGTTCCGCTCCATCCGATTTCAGGCTGTGTAGGGTCTGTTCGGGCTGCAATACACCAGTGGATTTCAACATCTGCAATCATTAGAGCCGGCTTTCTGAGATCGACGAGTAAAAATCACTTACACTTAGGTATTGCCCTCGCTTCGACATTGCGTAGGACGCAATAGAGTCCTTGCCACTCCGTGCACAGAGTGTGAGCAGCTGCAACGCGATTCCCCCTATCATTGGTTGCGATATGCTTCGATTTTCGAGAACGTCGTTCAATGCAATTCTGCACACCTCCATTAAGCCATTGGCTAGTATGTGTGATTCGGGATGGTCAGTGAGCATGGCGCCTTGCGTGATGAGCAGGATGATCAACAGTATGCCTACATCATCCATATCGACCTGTAAAATGTCATGGATGTTGACGATTGAAGAGCCAGCAAGACCTAGGTAGGGCTGGATGGAGTCGATCCGAGTTGCGTACGTCTCGATAAAGTGCATGAGAATGTGGGATGGCGGGAGGACTACAATGCGTCCGAAGAGACCTTGACTCGAAGATGAAGGCGAATGCCGGCTCTGTAGTGCACGTTGCAAAAGCAGTTGAACGGTCGCGACAATACGATCTCGTGCATCGTGAGAGAGGGTCTGACTGGAATCGCTGTTGCTATCCGGGAGTCCGTGCCACGCATCAGGCTGAGCGAGTAGATTCACCATCTGCGCGAGTACATCATCCGGTGTCGCAGGTCTGTCTACAGGTGCATTTTGAGCACATGGTTTGGGGGTAAAGGGGGTTTGTAACTCTGGTGAGCTCGCTGGTATGCTTACGGTCCCTCGAGGTGTTGTGGCTGGTGGCGTCGGCGGCTGGTTCGCCTCACGTGATAGGTCATGATGTTGTTGGAACATTTGGCCGCTTCCCATACTGTGTGATGAAAACTGAGGATCGCTTCCGTTCATATCTGGCAGGGAAGCAAAGAAGTTGTTCGATGAGCTCGCGTCCATGACATCGCCGTTGGCGGACGTAGCAGGATATGAGAAGCCCATGAAGTCTTCGTAGCCACTGAGATCCAAGGATCCTTGAGGCAAAGCCGCGTTGGTGAAAGAAAACATGTCGCCGTTCTGCGTTTGACTATCGGGTACCATGTAGCCGGTGAACTGCTCCATGCCTGGAACATGGTTACTGTCGGAGATGATGGTGTTTGCTGGATCTGCTGAAGCTTGATTTCGTGCCGACGACTTTCGAGAAGCCCGCGGCCTGCGTGAGGTGCATCGTGGCTGACAAACATAGCCTCTTGCAACGCATTGTGAGCATGGCACCTGTTGCATGTTAGACGTTGCGCGAGTGGCGTAGCATGTGAGGCTCTGGATTCTCACCTTGCGGTCACATCGTGCCTTGGAGATGGCACATCGGGTGCAGGCGATCAGAGCGGCGTTACTCATTGGGAAGATGCTGTGATGTGGCGGCACAGTCGACATGCTGATGACTACGATATATGCTGGATGTGCCGGAGCTTAAAGGCTGTCTAGCTGAGTGCGGCGGGTTGGGTGACGATTGTCAGGTCCATGCGATAAGAACAAAGCGGGGCAAGGGTACCCGGGTGTGTGAATCGACGCATGTCTCGGACGACGACACCTGGATTGATTCTTCAGCCTCACCGGCCGGTCGTTGTTGGCGCTGTCGTGTATACCGTAGCGGCCGCTACCCAGGTATGTCGGCATGGGCGGCCTGGTGGGTCTGTGTAGCTAAGCACTTACCGAAAAGACACTACATTATGTAAGCATGGCTCACCCCGTCAGCGCTACCTATATTGCGCGATTGGACTGTACCTGAGTAATCTCGCATTAGTCCACCTCACCTTGCTCTTTCTGAAGTGAGATAACTTGGAAATGTGCAAAGTAATCGCATACACGAGCGACGATGTACTATGAGACGTGTTGGCTGCGTGCTTTCGGTCCCCGAAATCCGCCCTTCGAGCCGTCTTCGCAGTAGGCAGCTCCAGATATGGTGAGATTCGCCTTCGCACTTTAGTATCTGTGGATAACTCGCTGGTACACATGAACTCGGCTCTCCCCGGGTTGCAACCTGGCGTCGGCCCTTCACAACGCAGCAACTACGACTACATCAAGACGCGAAACAATTGGCGTCGCAGTCAAGATACGCGGCTTCTTAACGATAAGCGGAAAGTGTCTTTGTCTCCAGTATCAACCCCACTTTTAGTCTAGATTGGCAAGGTTATATACTACCAAGTGAATATAGGTGCAAGCATGTGAGAGCTGTACCAGTACGGCGAATGCCGCAGGCAGAAGACCAATTCGAATAGTAGCTGCACACAACTCGGTTATCAAGTACAGAATTGGACCAGCGCTGTCTCAAAATTCTATTTCGGTGCATAGCGTCTGGTAGTAGCACGACCCCTCGGTGACAGCCTTGATAAACCCCAGAGTCTGGAACTACAGAAGGTGAGTAATAAGTGGGATGGTTTCTCGGTAAAATGACCGTTCAGACAGGTGGATCGGGCCTGCCAGTTCCTAGGGGGTGGGGGCCGCCCGCCTACTACGGCACATCAACACCAAGAGGGCCGACGGGTTACTGGGGCGCACTGCTGGCCTTAGCTTTCCGCTTACACCCTGGGGTCGCTTGGTCGAACATCCTGGCCGTTTCTTCGCACTCTGATGTCTTATGCGATTGTAGGTATTAAATCCCAGATACTGATTTCTAGCAAGGATTTAGACTGTGCCAAGTTGCCCCATGGGGTCAGTATCCTTCGCTAGAAGCACTCTAGTTTCTCGGCCGACTCGATCGTCCGTTTGTGAAGATAATCACGGACGACGGTTCCTACAATCGTACGTGCCATAAGACTTGTTTCTGAGCGAGCACCTTGATCATCTAATCATCAGCTGCAGAGCCGACCTATACTATCACGAAGCATGCATGACTCCAGCATGTCTGCATCTGCTTCACGCTTGAGGAGCCTGCCGACCGCGTCTGATGGCCGTTTGTGTGAAATGTAACAAGGTATGTCCGGCGCAATCCAGCGGGTCTTCTTCGGCTTGCTACCCCTAGTACCCATGATCTCACATCCAAAAAGATTGAAACCGGTGCCGAGTCTTCGCTCAAACCGAGCGATCATGGAGATAGCAACGCTTAAGTCAGCGGACATTAGATCCCGAGTCTTAAGAGATGCAGTAGCTTGTGATTGGACCATGGAGAAGAAAGGACTCAGAGGGCCTCGATTTCAGTGAGCCTGGATCTAGCTCAACGCATCAACGTCGATCGACAGGTGGCGGTCCTCACATCCGCCTCGCAAAGCCTTTCCAACGGGTTCTAGCGCTATTCGACGTGCCGGCACAAAGACATGGCTGTTGAGAGGACGGACTGGTCAAGCTTGGGCGGGGGTATCTGCGGTTAGTGGTAATAGGCCAGTTGTGTTGGGACGGAAGTTTCTTCATTTCAGGTACTATGATGCTTGGGCTTAGCCGATACCAGCCTTAATCATTGGGATCATAGTCAGTTGCGGGACCTTTGGAACGATTCTTGCGAGTTTTTTTGTTAAGTACAATGTCTTATGAAGGATCTGTTCTGAAAGATCGACCAAGTCCTTCCTTGCTGGGTGCGTATGGGTGCAACAAATGACCCATGCTTTCCGTTTGTTCCTGGATGCAGGGAAAGCTTCACGGGCATTAGGTATCTCACTAGTCAGGATAGGTACTAGATACGCGATGCTCCGAGAAGGATACCCAGCCTCGCCTATGCGTCGCGAGTTATGTAAAAGGCTTCGATCTGTACGAGCCGTTCCTGGTGCTCGGTCAACAAAAGGGATGATATGGCGCGTGCGCAGCATGTCTCTGTGCTCGAAACACCGAAGACGATCTAAGAAGATCCCTGGAGGTAGGCAGAGGAAACCGCCATTCAGACGCCGGGTTGCTGAGTTCCCCAAATAGTAGGGCCGGTGGGATTAGTTGTCGTAAACGATGTAGCAGCGACGTCCGAGATTCGGCCCGGCCCTTAAAGCGACATCAGATTGACCGATCCCACCTAGTGAACAACGTCTTAGAAGCAAGGCCGAGTTACCACACCGTGATTTGCATTACAGAGGCCTCATACTCGTGATGTGGAGGGATGCAAGGCGACTGCAACGGGGTGCCGTACTGCTGGTAGTAGTCGAGATGGGATGGAAAGGAGGAAAGCACGTTTGCTAGCACCAATACATGGTGGACCATGTCTGCCAAGCTTTCTCTCTCCACAGCTAATAGCGCAGTCGAAACATATCAATGGTTTCTTGTGAAAAGGACCTAATTGCTGTTCAGATAGATCGAAGACACGACGTTTGTAAAGGTGATTACATTGTTTCATGTTCATCGTTAACTCAACGCCTCCATCTAAATCCGTTTTCTCGTGCTGCTAAAGTACATTGAAGGCCAATTGAGAAGCGGAGAGCCGGGATGTGTCCAACACAATTATTTTACAAAGCAGGCTTCTGGGTATCTGCCCCGGAAGACGCTCGCCTCTTCTTCGGGCCCACTGGGATTTTGTTAATTTACTCAAGAACGCGCGTTACCAGACCAGTAGCGACAGTTCGGCCACCCTCGCGCATGTTGAACCGCTGGCCAGTCTCTAGCACGTGGGGCTGGTGGAGTTCACAAACCATCTCGACATTGTCACCGGGCATGACCTGCTTGTCGTGGGCATCTTCGGTGCCCTCTGGCCAATGAAGCGCGCACGACTCATCGGCGGTTCGGATGAACATTTGCGGCCTGTAGTTCTCGCCGAAGCCGGTGTGTCGACCACCCTCCTCTTTGCTTAGGACGTACATGGAGACCAGGAACTTCTTGTGGGCCTTGACCTGTCCTGGAACGGACACAACCATACCGCGACGAACATCCTCGCGTTTGACGCCACGAAGGAGGAGACCGGAGTTGTCGCCAGCGCGCGACTCCTCGCATGACTTCTTGAAGGTCTCAATGTCGGTGACCTTAGTCTTAATGGGGGCAGTACCCTTGCCAACAAGCTCGACTTCGGAGTCACGCTTCAGGATACCGCGCTCGACACGGCCCGAGACGACGGTACCACGGCCAGCAATGGAGAAGACATCCTCAACCGCCATTAGGAAGGGCTTCTCTGTCTCACGCTGGGGAGTAGGGATCCATGAGTCGACAGCCTCCAATAGCTCGTCGATCTTGGTAACACCGATTTCGGGCTGGCGGCCCTCGATGGCGCACAGAGCAGAACCCATGATGATGGGGGTCTCATCACCCTCGAAGCCGTAGCTGCTGAGCAACTCACGCATCTCCATCTCGACGAGCTCAAGCATCTCCTTGTCGTCGACAGCATCGACCTTGTTCACAAAGACAACGATCTTCTGGACACCGACCTGACGGGCGAGCAGCAAGTGCTCACGAGTCTGGGGCATTTGGCCGTCGGAGGCGGCGACAACGATGATGGCACCGTCCATGTTGGCAGCTCCTGTAATCATGTTCTTGATGTAATCGGCGTGACCGGGGCAGTCGACGTGGGCATAGTGGCGGTTTTCGGTCTGGTACTCGATGTGGGCAGTCGAGATGGTAATACCACGCTTTCGCTCTTCGGGCGCCTTGTCGATGGATCCGTAGTCGAGGTACTTCGCGAAGCCCTTCTCTGCTTGCCGCTTGGTGATGGCGGCTGTGAGTGTAGTCTATAGCGTGTCAGTCGTGATGAACTGGGAGACGTGGGGCGAGAGGCGGGAGACGTTGTACCTTTCCGTGATCAACATGGCCAATGGTACCTGGTAATGATTAGCATAGTCATGGACAGTACTCCTGGAGAAGCATACCGATGTTGACGTGGGGCTTGTCTCGTGTGAAGGCGGCGTAGTTCCGTACACCGTTCATCCACCTGCTCGTGCCCTGAGCACCCAATGCATTTTGCACTGGGGAGACGCCACGCTGGTACTGGAGAGCAGAGCGCGAGGTGCGCAGGAAAACTCTGGAAAAGCTCGACATGACTGACCCGATCACACGATGCGAAAGAAGCGAGGGAATGCGATTGCTTGGGATGGCGGTGATGTCTGCAGATGGCGAGGCTCAAATCATTTTCTTAGCGCGAGATGGCAGAGCATCAGCCAATCATGTGAGGGGGAGATCCGAGCTCGACAACTTTGAGAACCAGCGATGGAGCATTGCGGGCAGACAACATTTCCCGGTGACCTTGTATCAATTCCTGTGCTCATTTCCTTTGGGGCTCTATACGCTCTTTTTCAACCCCAGAACTGATCAATTGACGTTGTCGCGATCCTCCCGACTGTGAGCGTCTATACCCGAGGTTCGTTCGGCGGAAGCTGTGAAGGTTGCATCATCGTCGCGCTTTCACCTACACACACATGTCTCTCCGCACATTATCAAGAACGCCGCTGAGCAGCGTCTCGCGGATAAGCACGACAGCCACCATGCCATTGCGCGCAAAAGTCACGAATCCCGCCTGGATGAGCGGATCGAGAAAGGTACAACGCCCCTCTAGCCCACCATGCCACCACGTCTGACAATCGCACAGTATGCCACACCCACAGCAGACCTTCTGAAAGCGCAACAAGACGACGACCCCGATGATGTCATCTTCACCAACAACTACGGCGTCCGTAGTATCGAGCTCAACCGACCGAAGAAACTGAACTCGCTCAATGGCTCCATGGCCCGCAAGATTATACCGAGGTTGCAGGAGTGGGCAAAGTCGGAACTGGCAGGTGTCGTGATTATCAAGGGCAACGGTCGCGCCTTTTGTGCGGGAGGAGATGTCGCAGCGCTGGCCTCGTGGAATAAACAAGGGCCCAAAGGACAGCAGAAGAGTTCGGACTACTTTGGGTTAGAATACAAACTGGATCACCTTATCGCAACATACTCCAAGCCATATGTCGCCTTCATGGATGGCATCACAATGGGTGGAGGTGTTGGACTCTCGATACACGCCCCCTTCCGAATTGCGACTGAAAACACCCTTTTCGCTATGCCTGAGACGACCATCGGCTTCTTCCCAGACGTCGGGGCTTCCTTTTTTCTTCCTCGCATGGAAGGCGCTGTGGGCACATATCTCGCCCTCACGTCCGAGCAACTCAAGGGCGTCGACGCTTTCTACCACGGCATCGCAACCCACTACATCCACTCGTCTACTCTCCAGCAACTCGAGGCGCGTCTTGCCGAGCTACAATTCCCTGACTACATGAAGCTTAACGAGCGCTTTAAAATCATCAACGCCACGATTGAGGAGTTCAGCACTGGACTACCGGCCGAGCGACCGCACATCTCGGGTGAACTGCGCAAGATCATCGACACCGTCTTCCACGAAGACCAACCGGGTATCAAAAACATCTTGGCGTCGCTTGAAGAAGTTAAGAAAGGGCACAACGACCCAGAGATTCAAACGTGGGCCGACAAGACTATCCAAACCATCCATAGCCGGTCACCCATTTCCGTCTCTGTAGCTCTCAGGCAAATGCACATCGGCCGTCAATGGTCCATCGCGGAAACCTTCCAAAAGGAATACGACATTGCTTCCCGATTCATGGAGCATCCCGATTTCGTCGAGGGCGTAACAGCACGCCTGGTAGAGCGTAAGAAGCAGCGTCCAAATTGGCAACCCAACACCCTCGACGATGTCGCCCCACGTGATGTCGATGCTTTCTTTGATGGCAGCGGAGAAGCGCCATTGCCCCTGATCAGCCAGGACGACTACCGGGAATACCCGCACGCGTGGATCGGACTACCACGCGAATCAGAGATTCTGAAGGAAGCTGGCGGAAACAAGAGAGAGGATGTGATTGCGAAGCTTCTGGAGAAGTACGAGGGAAAGCAGGGTGTAAGGGAAAAGATTGCCGAAGTGCTTGACAGGTATGCATAGGATGGTGAATACATAGTTGTCTAAATGCACATAGCCAAGCTTCTTGGATTTTAGGAGCAGTGTATACACAAATCACCATTCCTGGGTGAAGCATCCCGTGGCCCAAATTTCGTCACAATACATCCTACAAAAGCGCCTATAAAGCTGTATCTTCTTCTCGCTTGTCCCATATTCCCTTCCCCTCCCATACCTTCACAAACTGTTTCACAAAATACGATGCACAATGTGACAGCGCAGTGATCACTCCGAGACGCCTCAAAAACTTAGAACCCCATATCTGATCTTGAACTTACTGCCGGCACCTTCACAATCTGCTCGTCAAATCATTGAACAGCACTCACAGAACCTACATCTGCTTCATGCAACTTGTCACATCTGAGGCTGAGACCGAGACTACTAGTTTCCGACAAGAACCACCGTCCCAAAGCTACGACACTCAACAGACGCTCTACCGATGACAACGACAATGGCGTCGCCTTCCGCCCTCTCTCCTGATTCATACACTCGCTTTCCATCAGCCTTCCTGTCGCCACTTGCACACCCCAAGACCGCGAAAGACACCATATACGCCAATCCATCCTCACATTTTTCACATGCACTCGCCTAATTCCCCTCTCAGCATCTCTAAATAGCAACACCAAGAAAGCCACGCATTTTTCACCACCGCCATCCACCAGCCCAATCGCATCGTGCTCGCTTTCATCACCCCCACTCCACAAGGCAGACGGACGCCCCAGCCCACCGACGTACGACCGACACCCAGCTCCTCGTACTCGGTCCTGGCTTCCCCATCCGGCCACACCGCGCGGCTCGCCTCGCAAGCACCGTACGATACGGATACGGGAAGCGTGATCGTCGGCTCAGCTCCGTATCGCGTGGCGCTTTTTGTGGCGCTCAACAATGCGGCTGGAGGGGAAGGCTTGGCTTGCACGTCGGGCTTGCTTGTGCTTTTTGCTGTGTGAGGGAAATGGTGGAATGGTTGATGCGATCGGGAGCTTGGGCCGTGTATCGCTTTGACCTGGTTAATGGATAGTATGACTAGGCTGGGGTAAGGTTGTTGGTATATTGCGGGGAGGCGGGAGCGAAGTGGGGTACGGTGCTCAGGGATGCGATGTGATGCAGCGGGTGCGAAAGATCGACCGCTTGATGTTGGAAATGGTTGTACAAAGACGAACTCTCTGTTGCACGAAACTATGCGTTAGATCTATAGCTAAAGGTAGCGTTTACTTCAAGCGGCTCATAAAGAGGATGGAAACGAAGAGTTTTGCATTAGACTTAGCATTACATCCGGCACATTCCGTAGACGTGTACATCAACCCATTATCATGCATTAGTGCATTAAACATCAAACATTTAAAAACATTGATCATCTCTTCTTTACCATTATGTGATTAGAAAAGTCCTAATCCCAGGCCCGCAGCACCAATTAGCAGGCCCGTTATGTGCCCTGTCGGTAGTGCGACACCTCCAGTAAAGTCAGAAGTTGAACTTGAGCTTGGCTGTGGAGCAGACGAGGCGTCTTCCGAGGTAGTGGTCGAGCGTATCGATGTACGGCTTGGTACGAGGATTGGGGAGGAAGGAGGGACAGACGAGGGTGCTTCCAGTGAGGAAGAGGACTCGATAACGGCCGATGGCTCGGGAACCACTGATGGTTCAGGAGACGGCGATGAACCTTCAGATGCGGGGTCAGCAGAGCTGCTTGACGGAGGCGCAATACTTGTCGGTGGTGGCGCGACGCTAGATGACGGAAGGACAGTGCTAAAAGGTAGAGCCGCGCTCGAGGATGGACGTGGTAGCGGACTGTTGCTCGGTACTAGTGGCGGAGAAGGCGGCGAGCTGCTGAGAACTGGGATCGCACTAGAAGAAGGAGGTGGGGGAGGCCTACTTGAAGCTGGTGGGGGAGGTGGCGGCGGCGAGCTTGGGGGAGTAGCACTGATCACTGGTGCCGCACTCGTTGACTGTTCTGCAAACTGCGCTGTCGGCCTGCGAACTGTTGTTGTAGTGAGGGCTGCGACCGTATTGAGGTAAGTGTTGGTTCCAAGTGTAGCTTGAATGCCGTCTACTGTGCTTCCATCCATTGGATCACATGCGCCTGGACCAATGGACTGGCCAAGCTGAGCAATGATTGTCGGCTGCGCATTGAGATAGTCAACTACTGTGGGCGCCACAAATGCCGTATCAGGGATCAAGCTCAGAGGTACGATAAGAGATGCGTAGTTCGTGGGCGATGGCAATGTCAGCGTGCTTCTTTCAGTAACGCATACTGTTCCCACAGCCTCAACCTCAATATGGCTGAAAGTTTCGTACGCCCCATATGTCGTAGGGTAGGTCAGAGGCACTCCAGAGTAATCCCACGTGATCGTTGGCGGCGGTAGGGAAGGTAGTGGATTAGTGAAAAGCGAAGAGCTTACGTCGTTCTGTTGGTCATCCGTGTAAATCTCGAGGGTGACTGTTGGTATTGTTACGGTTTCGAACACGATCACCCCAGGGTACTCTAGTTTGGTCGCGGTAACGTCGATTTGGCAACCGCTGGGGCAGGAGATGGATGCAGACGTCGTTGAGGACGGAGTCGGTGTCAATGTCTGTACGATAGTGGTCGGCTGAACCTGAGTGGTAATAAATGACTGGGTGATGAGGAGAGTAGATATTAATGTTGTTGCAGGTAAAGTCACAGTAGATACCGAGGTCGAGCCTGGCAGGGAAATTGTGCTTAGCACTGTTGATCCTGGCAAAATGACGGTTGAGAGCAAAGTACTTGTCGAAACACTGCCCGGTAATTCGCTCACTATTGTCGAGGTGACTGCAGGTAGCGTTATCGTCGAGAGGATAGTGCTAGCCGGCAGCTGGGTAGTAAAAACTGAGGTTTCTGCAGGAAGCTGAATTGTGGAAGTAATTACGTCGCCGGGTAAAGTTAGTGTAGAAACTACTGTACTCGCCGGAAGTTGGGACGTTATCACGGAGGTGGTGCCAGGAAGCTGAACAGTGGTAGTCGTAAGTTCACCAGGTAGGGTGATAGTAGTAAGTACCGTACTTGCTGGAAGCTGCGTTGTGATCGTTGTTGGAGTTCCGGGAAGCGTCAATGTAGTGGTAGTAATCTGGCCTGGCTGTGTGAAAGTCTCTACAACGGTCTCTGGTGGCGATACACTGACAGAAGTCACTGTGATTTGCGGGAAAGTGAGAGTTGATACGATGGTCGAGACCACAGTGCTCGGAGGAACTTGTGTCGTAATCGTCGAGGTCGAGCCCTCTAGTGTCGTCGTAGTTACGATGATT
>JAESFQ010000191.1_pt1 | contig 22100 bp, 19 predicted proteins | sample 9269431 | NCBI WGS metagenome assembly JAESFQ01 (sample SAMN14502588, study PRJNA617103) | algae metagenome | isolation source: Plectolyngbya sp. WJT66-NPBG17 and co-occurring heterotrophs from well... | place: USA: Mojave Desert, Joshua Tree National Park, California | collected 2006-08-06
GTGGGGGGGGGGGTGGGGGGGGGGGTGGTGGCGGCGGCGGTGGATGAGGAGAGGCCGGCTGCGCATGGAGTACGTGGTTTGGTGAGTGTGGCGGGCTGGAGAGCTGCTGGCTAAAGTGTAGTGGTGGCTCTACGCTGACGCTCATGTTTGCTGTGTAGGCGGAGGCGCATGTGAGAGTGGGGAGTGGGCGTTTGACGGGTCCGAGTGAAAGTATAGCTAGACAAGGGCACACGGAGAGGGATTAGTGAGAGAAGATATGCACGAGGCTGGACGTCGTGGGTGAGTGCAGCAAGCTAGTAGCGTTATCGTGTCGATGAAGGTGTATGGATACAATGAGCAACGGACATGTGCGTCTGCAGCTATGGCTAGATGTTGGATTGTTGGGAAGTGGATTTGAGGCAAGGGAGATATAGGCTGGGCGCAGCCGGAGCTTAAGGGAGGCTGCAGCCTACCAGCATGCGGCACGATTGCCAACAGCAGCACAGAGTGAGGCGGTAAAGCTACGTGGGAATCGGCTGGCCCACGCGCGGCGCTATCCCAAACCGACGCAGCTCTGGCGTCGACGCCTTCCAACTGGCGGCTCTGCGCCCTTCACAGCCTCTCAACGCACCCAAGTTGCAGGTTGACTCATCGCACAAGGCTGCGCCGACATGGCGCAATCGTCATCATGGCAGACCTCAGCTCCCCTTATCGATTAACCCTCTCCACGCTGGCGGGCTAGGCAGTCACGCTAGAGCTGAGAGACTAGTGGGGAAGGTGGGCCCGACCGCGCCTTCCCTGCGTCCGCACTCCGCCCGCACCAACAACGTTGCTCCATACAATAGGCATCAGTCCCCGTCGCAGTCCACTTATTCCGGTCAACAACATGGTCTTTGATTGCACGAGCTACGGAGGGGGAGGGGTGCTGTATCAACCTATGTTATGTCGCGTCATCGCCCTTGCGACTCGGCGATTCGTTGACACGGGCAAATGTGGCTGCAACAATAAGCGGAAACACTACCGTCGCCTCTGCATATACCTTGACGCTGTCCCCGTCGAGCTTGATCTTGCCCCAGCTGACAGCCTCGTCTGGCCGCGCTCCCGCATCGCTCCCGTCGAATTCCTGCGCCGTGTTGATGTATACCGCACTGTCGGCTCCGTTGCGCATGAGGTTCGCGTTGGCTATGTGATGCTTGACCAGGCCTCCGCCCAAGACGATCATGCCCGTCCTCTTCGCCCGCACCGCGATTGTGTTGATCTTCCTGATGTCCTCGACAATGTCGATGCGTAGTTGTTCGGGTGATGACTTGAATGTGTGAAAGTACAGCATATCCCCCAGGCTTCCGTCGGTCAGCGCCGGGCAAAAGACGGGAATGTCGTTCTTCCACGCCCAGTAGTAGACGGATCGCTCGTCGTTGATCTCCTTGCCCAGACGGTGGATGACCTTGCTCGGCGTCCAGTGCAGTGGCTCGTCGGATTTCTTGCTCGCCTCCTGCTCCTCAAGCATCTTGTCCAGGATAGGCACGACCCAGTCCTCGAAAGCGCAGTAGTTGCTGTTGGGCACGACGAGGTTGCCGATGCGGTTCATGCCCTTCTTGCGGAGTCCAGCGCCAGGCGTGGAGAATGCGCCGAGATAGGTCGGCGCAAGGCACTTGATAAAGTCTTCCTCGACGCCGCCTGCCGTCGTCACAATGGCCGAGACATGTTTGTGCTGGACCAGGTACCGCAGCGTCTCACGCAGTCCCGACGAGATTAGATTCGACGTGTATCCAAGGAATATCGTTGTGGCGTCATTCGTCTCAGCGTCTCTCCATGCGCGCTGTCACTAGTTAGCAGGGCCCCCAAGCTTCTCGATACGTTGGTGTCGCGTCGCCCAATCAGGCTAAACGTGTCGCCTTTCGGGACAGGGCACCTGCACGGACGCGCGATTCCCGGCAGGCGGAAGTGCTGTCTCCGCACTTGACGCTGACACGCCGCAGCACGCGCATTCGCACATTCCGGCCAGAGGCAACGTACCATGTCGTTGATGATGCGCACCGCCGCTCCCACCGAAGTCGCCTGGAAGCCCATGTTGGCGTACCCGCCCACCAGCTCCTCGACGGTGATGCTGCGCGACGCATACTGGTTGAAGTCGATGCCCTGCACCTCTTGCGCACCCTCAGGCACGGGCTCGGATGGCTTCAAGACTGCATCAGTGGCGCCGGTAGGGGCCGACGAGCTGCTAGCCATGGCCATGGGCGTTTGGTGGGTAAGAGTGGCTGCAGCGGCACTGTCTCGATGCGTTTGACGGGTCTTCGGGCTGCGCGGCGTTCTTTGGACGGTTTGCAGCTCTCGCAATGTGCTATCTGTGAGTCTGGTGCGGCGGCAGATTTTGAGCAAAAAGAAGCCCCCACACCCCGTGGATTGGGGCTAAGGCATGGCAGTCTAATCCCTGCCCGTGTGAGGCTAGTTCTCGGGTCGATCCTGCTGAGACAGCGAGCCAGCCCTTCTGTCATCAGCGTGTAGAAGGGCAACGGTGTCGCATCCTCGCACACTACTCCAACTGGCCCTCCAGTCGTGCACCGTGTGTCCATCCTCGGCCGTGCAGCCGTGTCTTGCCGGTGCTGGTGGAGGGCCCGGGTTGGGATCGTCACCAAATCCCCTAGTGGACCCAGGGCTGGAATCTGAAGCAGCACCAGCGGCTGCCACCCCTGCAGACAATCGAGAATGTTCAACTCGGGGCCCAATCAGACGCCGGCTGGCCTATGTGGATGGATTCCCCTCGCTAGGCCGTTGCAGGCCAGCCGGGGCGTCCATTTTGACTTGCAGGCATCCGTCATGGCAAGGTGTCAGTGCTTCGTTCGTGTTCTGGTCTCCTCGACGTTCCCTTTCTCATCATCACACCTACCTTGCGACAACGACCCTCTCCACGACTGCCATGCTGCCACGGCCCATCGGCGCGCAGCCTGGCTAAAGAGCCGCTCCAACCTCCACTCCCACCATCACCAAGCTGCTGTCTTACCTGCCCGGACATCCGTCACAAAGAGACCCAGCGCCACGTCAACGGGCTGCAAAACATCTTCAACACGGCGCCGGACTGCCTTTTTTGAACACCGCGCGCTTCTCACCACCCACCAGCATCGTCAGACGACCTGACCTGCCCTTCCGCCTCGGTTTGACGCGTCGACAGCACGAGACGGCCGTTCTGGGCGTCAAGGCGACAGTAGCAGATCGAATCTCAGCTCCCGGCGCCGAGAAGCTGCTGCACCTGTTCCACCACGAATCGGGGGTTTGGCGCTTTCCCTATTTCCCTGGTTTCAAAGCACGGGCCCTGCCGCTAGCGCCTCGTCTACCACGACTTGCAAACACGAACTTCGATTGACACCCGCTGACCAACGTTAATCTGGGACACAGCGAACTCGCCGACCAATCGCGCGATACCTCTTGGGACTGACACAGCACGCTCTACCAAGGCATTCTTTCTTCCTTCTTCCTTCTTCTTTCTTTCTAACAACCATCTGCCACGACATCTGCGTCTGCTCTCACTACAGAGATTCCCAATTCGCTTCGACATAGAGCCTTTGCTTGTTTTTCTCGTGCCCATGCCGCAGTTGCAAGTTCCTTCCACAGCAAGAAATCACCAACATGTCTGCTTCACGCTATCCCGAGAACGGCAGATATCCCCGCGACAGGTCGCCGCCGTATCGGGACCGAGATCGACGGCCATCCAACTTTGGAGGCGGATATCCCCCGAGGGGCAACGAGGTCTTTAGGCCAAATGCAGAGCCCGGCGGCTTCTCAAGAGAGATCCCTAAAGGCCCAAAATCTCTTGCTGATGCGTCACGTGGCCCACCAGTGGGTCCACCATCGAGTGCTTCTGCAGCGCCTCGCGATGAGCGAGGCCGAGTATTTGCTGGGCGAGGCGAAGCGACACCGCTGCGAACTGCGCCACCCTTGAGCAGCGGCCCTGGTTTCCCGCACAATTCTCAAAACTCCTGGAGGGCAGATCGTGACCGAGACCGCGACTTTGATCGGCGTGAGCGACGGCCGACTCCGCCAAGGCGGTCACCTACTCGGGATTCTAGAGATCTACGCGATCAAAGGGATTTTGTACCGCGAGATCTGGATGTAAATCGTGCACGACGAAACTCGCGAGATGGCCCCCCTTCTGCAGGTTCGACCTATTCTGACCCCCCACCTTCGGGTACGGCATCGTCCTATCGCGGCGGAGGTATTGGTCGGGGGCGAGGTGGCTTTGCTGGACGCGGCCGAGCCTTCCACAACGATGACCGGGACAGACATCACGACTCGCGTGATCGCCCTCCAGAACGAACATATCGGCCACGAAGTCGGACGCCCCCAAGACGCCAAGAGAGGGACATCCGGGAAGACCGTGACTTCGACAGGCGCGATGATCGAAGATTTCTCAGAGAGTACGACTCCTACATTGGCCCAGCAGGCGCTGCGAAACCCGGACTACGAGCCTTGGACACACACCGAGGCCCAGGTCCTTCTGACCTGAGGCATCTGCCTGGTACGCCTACGGGGCCAACACCACACTCTTTACATCACGCATCTCCATCGGACAGGTTAGGGCCCCAAGGAGATTCCTACTCGAGACGATCTTCTCTTGCTATTGATCCTCTCTCTGCCAAGGATCCTCGCCGAGAGCCAGGCAAAGATGAAGCTCTTCTAGCTAGCCGCGCCGAAGCGTCCAGAGAGAGGTACGCTCCGCGTGCTTCGTCACCTCCTGCTTCCATCCCGGCCTTCGGTGGATCTAATGTTTGGAGGGCGCCTGTCTCAGACAGCAAGCCAAGCGCTGCCCCAGTGGCGCCATCAAAGCCTGCTCCACCTACTACTGCTCCCACCAATGCCCCTGCCGGTTCGGTGACTCCTGCCACTCCTGTTACCCCCGTGAAGGCCACAGTAATTCCAACTGCACCAAAGGCAGCGATTCCCCCAGGCCTCTCGACATTACCCCCCACGGGGCCCAAAGCTGACCGGGCGCCCGATCGTCCCCTGCTTGGGGATGTACCGAAGCAAGAGAGCAGAGTGGCGCATCCGGCTCCAGCACGTATGGAACCACCCTCCATCCCACCTTCCGTTGCTTCATCTCAGGCCACCGATGCACCAGGTTTAGACAACACAGCTACCAAGGTTCCAATCTCGCCGCAGATGGGTGCTCCCCTCAAGGCTCCCTCTATGGCACTATCAGCTCCTCCAACGGCTCCTACTGCGCCATCGGGTGCTGCGAAGTCGCCTCCCCAGGGCCCTGCTTCACGACCGCGTGCACCACCCACAGCTCCTCAAGCAGCTCTGCGGGTCAATGCATCGCCTCCATTCTCAAGAGCGACTTTACCACAATATGCTCCTCGAGATGCGTCTCCTGGTGCAAATTCTTCGGTTTATGGTCCGCGTAGCGGGAACGGAGGAAGCTCTGCGATAAACACTTCACCGCAAACTTTGCCAGCGAATATTCCTACCGGTCCGAAAGCTGACCGAACTCCAATGGCTCCCAGGCCGCTTCCATCGTATCCGCAATCAGAAAGGCCTGGCTTTCCTCCCGTTAGAGGTCCATTGAACGGAGGTCCTAAGAGTATGCAATGGGTGCGGCCGGGATTCAATTCGAACCGACCATTGGTGCCGACCAAGCGCGAATTTCCTGCTGAAGATCGCGAACGGCCGTTCGGTACTGCCCCTAAAGCCCCTCGACTTGAACATAGCGTCTCTGCTACACAACTACAGCGAAACTCGCAAGCTAAATCAGTATCGCCGTCATTTTCACGTATCACAAATGATCCTGAAAGACCGAGAGAACGTGCAGTCTCTGCAGAGCGTCCCGTTGCGCCCTCGCCCAAGCCTACTCCGATTGAGACTAGGCGATACTCTGATGTAGTCATGGCAGAAGCGTCACCTCGCATGGCTAAACCGCTCATGTCGGCTGCGTCATCCGCACCGGAAGCTTTGCAAGATTCTGATGATGATCTCGATCTCGATGAGGATGACTTCGCTGAATCTGAAGCGAAATACAACCGAGAGCGAGCGCGTCTAGAAGCTAAACGGGTTGATTTGAGTGCCCCGCACCTGCGCGCTACAACCCCCTTGCAGGAGATTGTTTTGTTGTCATGCTTAAATGTCGAGCACCTTCCACAGGCACAACCAGATGTGGTGTCTGCAGAAGAGACAGGCACACCTTTACCTCAAGAACAGGAAGAGTCGCATCTCTCGCCTGTTCATGTTCGTCAAGCGGAGACAGTGGCGACCCAGCCGCCGGAGAGCATCGCAGCAGATTTACCGACCCCCAAAGCTGAAGAATCCGAAGATGTCGACATGGAAGACAAGGATGAGACTGAAGAAAGGTCGGCTGCGCCTGCAACGATGGCACTTCGCCTACGACGTGAGAATTCTACCGAGCAGGAGACTTTGCCCGACCTCAGTTCTTTGCCCTATCTAGGATCAGGTCCCCCTACGCCTCTATCTGACATCGGACAAGATCGACCTAGTCTGTCTGACGACGTCATGAATGCTATCCGAAGCAAGCTACGCAAAAGCATCGAGCCGGAACTAAACACCGATCAGATACTCGAACGATATGCAGCTGCGTATAAAGAATGGCGAGTGGCCATCCGTCCGCTAGACGAAGAACGCGAACAAGATGATCAGGACAGACAGCCGTCAGCTGAACCGACACTGAAAGCCGTCACCCCCGACGTGCAAAACGCTGCAATGACGGGGATCCTGGACGGATCGCTGGCACCTACAGGCCGAAGAAGTCACGCAAGTCGATGGGCTACTGAGCTCGATCTGGAGGCCGTTATCAAAGAGTCTCTGAAAACCGCCGAAGAGGAGAAGTTGGGGAAGAGAGACAAGGAACCAAGGAAAGCCATGGCTGATCCGGAGAAGGAGGCTGATCTACCTTTGGAACTTACTGAGTCCGAAGCTCAGCGGAGAAGATTCATTGACACCAATTTCCAGCGCGAACCCGGTCAAGGAATCTTCGTGTTTCATTACGAACCGCCAGAGGATGACTTCACTCCCGAGGAGCACAGAGTAATGGTACAAAACTACAAGGATCAGTACGCTAAGAAGTGGGGCAAGCTGGCTGAAGTTCTATACAAAGAAGTCGGAACCGAACGTACCTACAAGGACTGTATCAACCACTACTATGCTACGAAGTGGGGCAGAGAATACAAAGGTAAACTCCGCAAAGCACGGGCTCCCAGAAAGCGTGGCGGAGCTGTCGGTCGAGGTCGTGGAGCTATTGCCAACATGGATCGACCCGAAGGACCAGGTGAGGATGGGCTGCCCTTACCTGTTACTGAGACTGGACGACCTCGGCGCTCGGCAGCACCCAAATTTGGTCCAATAGAGACTGAGTTCGATCCGATCACCGGAATACCCATTCCAGGCCGAGCACGTAGGCAAACCGACGCCGACGACACGCAAGAGAAGGCTATGCGGCGTGGGAAGACGGCGAAGGACAAGGTTGGTCGGAAGGCAAAGAACATGCCACTCGCTGCCGCTCCCATGGGTTCACCTGTCAAGGTCGATCGTAAAGACAAGAACTTAGGAGTTAAGATGGAGGAGGATGTTGGCAAACGGCCCATGGGTGATATGACAATGTCTTTGCCACTTATTCCTATGGAAGACCCGATGATGCTGGCTGGCGATTTGCAACACCTTTCCGGCATGTCGGGTAGCCTCATAGACCGGCCGAAGACACAGGCTGGCGCAAGGCCTGGGCCGTCTAGTTACTGGTCCGTCTCCGAGTTACAGGACTTTGACAAGAACGTTGCACACTTTGGCACAGACTGGATAGCAATCGCAAATCACATGGGCACCAAAACGCACACCATGATCAAGAACCAGTATTTGCGTCTTGTCGAAAGTGGCAAACTAGACTTGGAACAGGTAGCAAAAGAGGCAGATCTCCGAAGGGAACGAGGCGATGATTTAGGACCACCGCCGACACCAACTCCAGCACCCAAGAGACGATACGAGAGCACACAAGTGGGACCTACCCGCCCTATCGCACCTACGCCCGAACATGGGTCTCCGCCTCCCAACCCGCTTGCGCCCCCAAAAGTATCTCCTCCGCATTCAACTCCCTCATCGAGGTTTTCCACCATCGCCCAGGCACCTATGCAAAGCAAGTCCATGGTGCCTTCGCCCGGGTATCCTGCCCTACCAGAGACTAGCCTTGCGTCTGTACCCTCGATACCACCACAGCAGTCGCCGCCCGCCCCACCTCACCGCGTGCAACCGCAGCATCATCGCCAACCCTCCATGCCGCAGCATAAGTCGCAGGCACAGGGGCCACGAGCTGGATACTTTTCGGAAGACCTACCTCCACGGTTCGAGGCTCGGCCACCTTCGCAACCATCCAACAATCAACAACCACACCGACCACTGCAACAACATGCACCCCCACAGCCTCGCACGCAAGAGCAACAACACCACTCGCCTCTCTATCGTGGACATCATTATCAGGAACGAGACAGTATGGGTAGATCCGAACCTCAACAGGAGCAGGAGGCCCAACGCAGGCTCCATGAACACACACGTCGGATCTCACAGGAGATGTCACAGCATAGGCCTTTTGCTCCCGGTGGTGCACCGCCAATCATGCCGCCAGTACGTTCAAATTCCGGGCTAAGGTCACCCGAACATCGTCCGCTGCCGTTCTCGCATTCTCGGCACCCATCGCAAGCGCAATCGCTCAGTCAAACTGCAGCCGATGTGTATACTCCGAGTCATAGCACTAGCCATGGTCCGCAACAACTGCCGCCACGGTCGACCATTCTTACACCGCCTGTCAAAGAAGAGCCTAGGAACCCTCCTCCAATTACCCTTCCCTCAGCGCAACCCCAAGCAATGCTGCATACTCAGTTGCAACATCCTCAGCGCGGCCCATCATCTATGCAAAACACTCCCCCGCCTGCAACATCAAAGCCGGCTGCCGAGCCACGCAAGTCTAACTTGATGTCGTTGCTGAATGACACCGACCCTGAGGAGCCTAGACGTAAGAAACCAAGCGAACAGGGTCCACCATCGCATTCATCTACACCTTTGCAAGCAGCACCAATCGCGCCTCCTCCTTCCACAACGCAAAGCTACTCGTCATCCTCATCGTTAAGACGTCCGCTTTACGAAGATTCCATGGCTGCTCAATCTCCGTATACCCGTCCATACTCGTATGCTCAGCATTCTACACTGCCAAATACAGCATCGAACAGACCCATCGACTTGACGGATGATAAGCCATCAGTAAGTAGGCCAAGTCTGCGTGACAACCGTCAAAGCCAGCAGTCGTTCCACCGAGGACTGTCGCAGACTCCACAACTCACGTCGCTCTCGTCAACATCGTCCAGTTTGCCTCAGCCGCCTAACGCCAATGAGAGGATGTATAGCAACCATCGCTCTGTCTTCGCTTCGCATAACACTCCGCGTCAGAATCCGACACCACCACCTCTATCCGGCTTCAACAACTCGCCAAACCCGCATTCACGCACATCAAGCATAAGTGGACCACCCGGATCATTGCCTCGACACGGTATCCCGAGTACTACTGCAGCACAACATGCGCAGGCATTAAATGCATCATCCCAGATTCTGCAGCCCAATCCTTATGCCCAGGTCGATCCACCTGGAAGTGGTGTACCACCACCTGGACCTATGGGCATGCGGCCCAGCCCACATCTGTCGACAAGCCACATAGCCCAGCAGCACAGGGACTCATCCGGGCGCAACGAACACTCGCAGGCGTCGAACGCAAACCTATCGTACTCAAACCCGCAAACGCCCAACGAGCACCCAGCGCATCCATTCCAAGGGTTGAGCAGACTAACAGAGCCATATCGTCCTCGCGATTCTCGTGATGCCCAGGAATATGATCCTCGTCATTCGGATCGCGACACGAGTCGTGAGCTATCTCAAAGGACTGAATATCTCCGTGAGCAACTCTCCAACCCTGCTCTACGCGCAACGGGTCCCCCAATGCACGAGGATATGCGATTCCAGCCTCAAGACCGGGGTTATCTCTCTCAACGCTCCCACACTCCACTCTCTAGGTCAGAGCATGGTCAGCCCCCGCCTCTGCAGCACCCTCCGCACTCGTCCCTTGGCGTAGCAAACCACTCACTCTACGGCCAACGTCCCCCCGAGGAACCGCAGCATCGCTTCTTGCGCGACCCTCGTGATCGTAGCATGACGGATCGTATCCGCGAGGAGCAGGCTCAGGCTCAACACCAGGCGGCGATGAACCGAGATGAGCACATGCGAAGAGAAACTGAACGAGACGCAAGAGAACGTGAAATGCGTGAAAGAGACGCACAAGATGCGCATATCAGAAATACCATGATACGAGGAAGAGCAGAAATGAGGGGTCCGCCACCACCACAACCCAATTCAGGACCTGGACCAATACACGATCCACGACCACCTACAGGACCTATAGACTGGGCGAGCGGAGTACGGCATCTGCAGGATCGTGGTCCATGGCAGCGATGATGAGTCGACTGGATTGACCCTTCGGATGTTACCTGCTCTACGCATATGATTTCTTTTGTCTTCAGGTAGATAGCTCAGCGCTTCCGGTGTCACGTTTCTAGACGCCTTTCTTATTGGTGCTCTGAGATCAGGACGACAAATGATACCGCGCTGTAGTCTTGCCTTCGGCGTTGGGTGGTAACCTCGTCCTGTGTAGTTTTTCTGTTATACCAGAGCGAGTGTTTTGAGGGGCAGAAAGAGAAGGTCTTGGAACCTTTCTTGTAGAAACTTGTAGTGTATTATACATAGCTGTCAGACCAATTGCGAAACTCTTTGAATGAACTGCATTGTTCGAATTGATTTGATGATGATGAAATGCTACCCTGTGCGCGCAAGGCTGAGTGAAACTCTGCTTCTTTGCATAGCCGACGTCTAAATGTGTTCGACAAGCTGATGTGGAGAGCACGTTCCTTGTAGATACTTGGGTATGGTTGACCGACCATGGCACAAGTAGGCTTCAAACATGCACTACAATCTTTAGCCCGATTGTTTTTGGGAAAGCTCCAACGCAGGACGTGAAGACATGGATAGGAAGACCGTGGCCTGTTCATGGTACTTTGAGTTGGTTCGGAAGGGGGAAATATCAAGTGGCTCAAAAGTAGGACTTGTAACTTGGCAGCAGCAACCGGGCCTCCCTATGCGATAGCGATACCGAGCAGTATTGTCTGTACATCTTCCCTGCTAAAGCATGCATACATGGGCCTCAACGCCGATAAGCCTCCGCAACAAACGCATCCCACTCCCCCTTGAGATCATCCTCCAAGCTTTCACCCTCCACCCTCATGCCCTCAAACACCAACGACCCAACCCCCGGAACCTCATACAGACACCCCTCCACTATTCCATACCCAGAGAAAGTCATGGTACCAGTACACTTGCGACCGAACGTCAGCTGTCCCGTCTCGAGATCACGGAGACGCCAACCAAGCGAACAAGGTCGACCTAGACTATCGGGGTCGCTAGGACCTGGGTCCATCTGGATGATGCCGTCCCAGGCGCCCCAGCGGAATGTCGCCCACCAGATACCGCGGGAGGGGTCGCGAGCGAGCGTGAAGTCGAGGTTGTAGTCGTTGAAGATGGAGCTGGCGGTTTCGCAGGACATGGAGTATGTGCCGCTGAGGAGAAGAGAGGGCTCTGGTTGGTAGTAATTGTGGTAAGGGTCGGGTTTGAAGTAAGGAGATGAACGTGTTGGGTTGGGGGCGTACTGCTCTTGCTTGACGCGGGACCTTGAAGGGGTTGATGGTGGTGGTGCCGAGACGCGATTTTCTTGCTTGACGGTTGAGAAAGATCGCTTGGTGACGGGCTCTTTCTTGACTCTTGCTGCTTTCTGCGGTGTCCCTATCGGGCTGGAGTCGTTGCTGCCAGCGCGCTTGCGCTTGACTGGCGTTGGCTTCTTTGGAGTGTTGTTGCTCGCCTGCTGCGCATCCATATACTGGCCAAGCGATACTCCTCCGGACGCCAAGCTCAGATTGACTGTGATATGGCGTCAGCAAAGTCAAAAAGATCAAGAATTCCGTAGACTTACCAGTAACGTTGACACTGCCAGTCGTACCCTGACTGCCGAAACCTAGATCGCGTGCAACGCTCGACTTGGGCGCCTTCTTGCTCACCACACTACCACTTTTCTTCAACTTCCTATTCTCCGCCTCCCACTCCGCCTTGAGTTCGTTCTCAACCTTCAAAACCCACGCTGGTACCTCAAGTTTGAACTGATTCATGGCATTCAGGAGTCGCACTTTCGCCACATTCTTGTTCTTGGTGACCGGTAGTCCATAGTGAATGAGCTGGGCGGAATAGAAATGCCACACTTGGTCTTTTGCTGGTGTCGCGACTTCAGGCTTTCGACCTTTGCTGTAGAGATTAGGTGCTTCGGGGCGGAGGAGAGCCGCGAGTTCTGCGATACTGGCGCGCCCGTGATAGTTCCCGTTGCCGGGGTCTGCGTAAAGCACCGATGAGTAGAGAAAGTCGCCGCGGCGGGCTGGAGGGGCAAATGTCGCCATGTTGTTAATGCTACTTTCGTGAAAACAGGCTGTGACTTGTCTAGGGGGGAATAGTTTGTAGAAGGTGCGCTTAAGAAAGTGGGGGTTGTAGATTGGTGGAGCGGGTTTCGCGAACCGATGGTAGGCTACCAATGAAGATATAGTCCGTGCTAGATCAGAAGACTATCCAAACTTCAGTCTCCTGCACCCGTAACGTGCCTCACAAAGACAGCCTCCCTTCATCCACCGTGGAGCAGGATCTCATAGTCATCGTGTGCTCCCAAACCTTCCCAAATGTTTACAAGCAGCCCCGTATCTAGCCTACCATCCACTTCTCGTGGGATCTCATCAACTCCAACCTTCCCGTTCGTCATCTCAATGCCAGCAGGTAATGGCATAGCCGGATCGAATTTCTCTTCCGGTACGGCAGCCTTATTTTCGGATGCATCCTCCGTGCTCTCGTCAGACTCTGCCTCCAGTTCTTCATCTTCAATATCGTAAACCTCGCTCATGCATGCTCGCAGGAAGCTAGCGAGGAAAACCCCTTCTTCCTGCTGTCTCAGTTTACAAGCAGCGATTTTTTCCTTGTTGCCCTTGTGCTCGTGAAAGTTGCAACAGTTACAGACCTCTTCTCTAAGCTTTCGTACAGACGAGGTGCCCATATAAGTTGCCGTTGGGACGGCGACCAACAAGAGGTCGACCAAGAATGACTGTGGATATTCTTCATACATCTCTTTAGTCATCTTTTGGGGGTATGCATATACTGCTCGACTTAGGACAGCATACCGACAGATGGGAGACGTCGAAGGGAGGGCGTCGTAAAGTTCCTCGATAACGGACCATGACCAACGGTCTTTGCGACCATTGTTGCGGTGGTTGTAGTTCGTGAGCTCGACCAGCAACGTCATCACGTCCTGCCTCAGCTGTGGCGTGTCATAAAAATCGGCGAAAGCGTACAGACGAATGAACGTTCGAAGATAGGTATGTTCCTCCTGAAATAGGAAATCTTCTCAGGTTAGCTTCTGCCTAATCTGGTCAATCACAGCTCTTGCCTTTCGTTGTTACCCATTCCGCAGAGATTCCCCAACCTTTCGATGTCGCAGGCGCAGGCGTGGGCGCGGACGCCGGCGTGGTAGGCTCAGCGTCGGCTGTCTAGTTGTCAGTTTAATCTACTCGGATATAAAGACTGTTTGATATCAACTCAATCTACTTTTGTCATCTTTCTCTGCTACCTTTGTTGATACGTTATTGCTATCGATGTAGTCGGCTGACCAGACGGTGGACTGTCTGTACAGCCAAAACTGGAACAGCCTCATGGTAGAATCTGTTACATCTGGGAGATAGATGGATCTATCTTCAGACTCGCGAAACTTCCCTTGAAACGCCCCAGCAAAATATGGTGAGTGAGAGCATAGTAATTCCCTGTGCAGCATGAATACCTGCTTGTCCTTGTCTGCAGCATCCCCGATGCTGATTGTAACGAAGGTCTGGTCCCGAGATCTTTTCGCATTTAGTCTAATACCGATAGCCACTACTAGTATTGTTCAAATCACATCGCTTTTTTATGTAGTAGTGGAAGATGTGCTCCTATGAAATGGACACGTACAGTATGGCCGGCCTTTTGCGTTTCGGCTGCACAGCCGAAGAGAAATTGGGTTTTCCGTTCATATCAGTCACGCACCACAAGCATATGTGTCTTAAGATACTCGGAACTTCTGCTTGAGATAACGTAACCGGTGTTCAATGTCGGTCGTTCGCGAAGCATACAGATGCGACAGAAAAGAAAAGGTGGTGGATCTTGGAAACACGCTAGACACGGTGTACGCTAACAGATCTAGCCTTCCAAGGTTAGCGCAGATTCTACAACACAAAGTCATGAGCAGTGCTCAACACGAAGAATATGGACCGCAGCACTGTCTTCACATCAGAACAACTTCAAGGTGCTAAATCAGCATTCTGGTATCCAAGGTGTGTACTAATAGCCGCTAGCTATGTGCTTCCTCCTGTGGCGACCTACCAACCTGATCCGCCACCTTTGACTTCTACCTAGGGAACCCGAAGCTTGTCTCGCTCATGCTGCGTCCCTGAGATGCATCAATCTTACACATTTCACTCACCTATCTCGTCAATAGCACATACAGCCTTTCGTCTACTGTAGCGAAAATCCCCATTAGTCCTTTCCTCATACAAATACACGCTGCATCCGCGACTTAACGCCCCAAAAGCATGCCGGTATACTACTCAGGAACGAGCCGCGTGTCCATTTGGATGATCCGAGGTAGCATCGCTACGCAGAAAAAACAACGATGAGCATATTACCCTGCCTCTGGCAATAGCACCCGGGCAAGCTACGACCACGACATTATCTCTCACACAACCACTCACAGACTGCGCGGAATGCTGCTCAACGCACGCACATGGCACCCCTACACCCGGCGACACAGACTCCCGAAAAAAGAAAACATTCGAGCAGACCCCGGGATACTTCTTCGAGCTTCCTAGCCCGAAGCTATACATGCACCCTGGTTCTTCTTCCCACTCCATGCCACATAGGCGTGCGCCATGGCGGCACACAGTCCAAGGTATTAGCAAAGTGCACCAATCGGCATCCCTTTGAACAGGTACTCGCACGACGACATTTGTGGCGTAAAGGTACCTGCTGGAATGTAAAATACAGTAAACTCGACATCGCCGACTAGCGAAAAGTACCACTTGTCGTCCCTCCACTACACCAGGGCCGCGGTCGCCGAATACTCCGTGCCGTTACGTTCTTCACCCTCTCGACATTGTTCGAGTACCACCCAAGTAGCAAGTATGCGTTAGTGATGAACATGACAGAAGTTGCAAAAAAAGGATTGGGAAGCAGTCCAAAATAGCGAGTATCGCTACAATAGCTTCTTCCACCCACAGACTTCACCGCCACCACCATCGTCATCATCCAAAGAGGCTTCGTTCATAGCCCCACTCCATGCCCACTATCCGCACAGACACCGTTCACGACTAAACTAGCAGGCATGCATACAGCACCGTAGTTCCTTCTGATTTTCCCTCCACCTCCGCCTCCGGACTCCATCTCACAGCCCGCCACGCGCCCAGTAACACAAAGCACACTTTATCCGCAAGAAAACCGTACGTGCCCATCAGCACCTCATCCCCCTCGCCTCGGATCCACGCCGTGCTCTAGCAAGAGAAAGTGAAATACACATACGGCGCAGTGCTTCCGAAACAAGCGCGTTGGCCACGCATGACGTAGACTGTGTAGGCGAGGCGAGGTAGGGAAGTGAGATGTTGGTTTGAGCAAGGGGTGCGAGGGCATGTGAGACGGATGGGTATGGGATGCGTGTTGGTATTGTGATGTTGTGCTGTGTTGTTGATCGCATGTATGTTGGAGTGTATTCAGGGTAGCGAGATGCGTTGTCGTTTCATCTCGAGCGTTGATTTGCAAGAGGATGGAGAAAGTGATGTGGATGTGAGCGCAATGCGGACTGCGAGTGTTGATCGTCGCAGAAAGCATGGCAAAGGTCACGGTAAGGGTAGCATGTGAAGACGTAAAAGTGCAGTTATGCGTTTTGCATTGAATTCAATATTGTACACACGCCGCCTCTTGACGAAGACGTCGCAAACCACCAAGCTACCTGCATACCCAGAGGATATGAACCGGCGACGATATGCGCTACGGATGGTATCCCAGGTCCTAGTCCACCGACAAACAACTTTTGCATTAAGCAAGCCATATCGCCAAGGATATATCCAACAACAAGCGCTCAGTGACGACGACAAGCGGCAACATATCGGAGCGCAGGGAAAAAGAAAGAAGAAAAAGGGAATAACGTGAAACGATGAGACGACAAAAAAAGAGGTGGTACTCATGTTCGTAGTGTTGTGTCATCAGCCAACCCATCAAAAAGCCAAAATCCGGTGGTATCACCATCCCCTAGCTCCGAAGGCTGGAAAAGAAAAAATGATAGAACAAATGCAGTGCGGACATCGTGAGTGTATGCCGAGGAAAGAAAAACAGACATCGGTCTAAGTGATTAAACGCGAAGTGGGACAAGAAGATGAACAAGAAAAAAACAGACTGGTATCCTTCTAGATGGCTACGCCCCTAATTGCGCCGAAATGCTCATTTCACATGTGTGACGTCGTGACGAGGTATGCTCAGTAGTGGCTGCCTGCCATGAGGCTGTGTTGTGGAGGGGCCATGGTCATGCCAAGCCCTGGACCGGGAATGTCATTGATGGAGTGCGACAGACCAAGGTACTCGTTGCCAGATTCAGGCGAGAGCTCATCGTCAAGCGAATGGAGGTGGTCCTCCTCGCCCTCAAGGTCGTCTTCTTGGTAGTCACTGAGCGGCTCGCCATCAGCGCGGGGCTCGTGTGTGCGACGATGTCTAATGAATTAATTAGTTTGGGGTGTCTGGTTGGATGCTAAACAGGGTACATACTGGGCGAGGTTGTCTGAGCGCGAGAAGGCCTTGTTGCACAACGGGCAAACGTATGGTCGTTCTTGTGTGTGGGTGCGTACGTGTCTAAGCGCCAGGGTCAGCGTCTATGCAAAACAACAAATATAGTGGAGACCCAGGTGGTCGCGTGGTACAAAAATAGAAAGATGGGGAAATTGCAAGCGCTTACCTCTTGAGGTGTTCTAATCTCTTGAAGAGACGACCACATGTGGGGATCGGGCAGGAGTGAGACTTCTGGGGGTATGGGCCGATTTCCATCATGGTGGCACTCCGGGCGCGGCGGTAAACGGGTCCTCCTGCACCAGCGGTACGAGCTACTGCGCTGTGCTGCAGTGGGCTCTCAAAGAGCTCGCCGTTGACCAAGGTGTTGAGATCATCGTGATGCAGCGAACCGGACTGTGGCTCGGGGCTCTCTTCCACTGTGTTGAGTGGGGTACCCTGTCGGGACATGTCCATGTGAGGCTTCTGCTCAGGCATCTGAGGGTAGCTTGCACCGTTGGTGCTGTTGGGCGAGTTGTGGTTTGACTCATCGACCTCGGCAAGGGGGACGACTGAGCTAGACATGGATCGCCTCAGGTCACTTGGGCGGTGGACCTGATGGGCACCGGCACCGGAGGCACTGACGGCAGCGGCAATACCAGCGGAAAGAGACGAACGCCTCCTACGTTGCTTGTAGGTGGGCGAGCCTTCAATGACGGAGTAGACATTGCCAGGAGCAAATGGCCGCGAGACGCCAGGGTAGCCAGATCCCATCAAGTTGGATGGCGGCATGTTCATCAGAGGGTTGAATGTGTTGGGCACTGGAAGATCTGGGATGGCACTGTAGAGACCAGTGTCCTCGTTTGCAATGTACGCAGGCTCAGCACCGAGACCAATCTGATGTTGAGGCGGAGTCAATGGCTCGAACGACATGCCACGAGTGCTGTAGTCCTCGTAGTGAGAGGAGACAAAAGACGGCGCAGGCGAGTACTCCATGTAGGCAGGCATGGAGCTGTGGCGCTGGTGGACTTGCGACAGGGGAATGCCATTGCGGTCGTACTGGAAAGACTGGCTAAGCTCGCGCTGCTCTCTGCTCTTGACCACGGTGTTCTGCATGGAAGGTGGCATCGACATTTGCTGGTGGTACTGGGCCATTGGGTCTTCGTGATGCATTGTTTGCTGCATGGGCTGCTGCATCTGAGGCATGGATTGCTGTACCGGGACCATGGTTGGCGGGGGCATCGAGTCCATTCCGCGCATGTCAGGCGAAGTGCTCTGGTAGGAGGGCTGGACGTTGTTGTTGAACGACGAGGAGTTGGTTTGTTGTGCCTTCGTAAGCTGCTCGAAGAGGGATTGCGATGAATCGAATTCGAAGGAAAGCGCAGGCTCGCTGACTGCCATGGTGGTTGCTTCCTGGCCCATCTTCTCGCGCTTGAGGTCACGCTCGAGGGCGTCGAGGAAAAGCCTGTCGTGCGGTACGCTGTACCAGTAGAAGACCTTTTGCTTCTTCTGTGTTCGGATGCAGTTGTTCTTGTATAGGAAGTCAAGGAATGCGCTCTTGGGCTCTTCCAGTGAAGCATCTGTGCCCGATTTCAGGTTGCGCAGATCTGAGAAGATGCCCTCTTCGAACTTTTTCGAGTTCTTGACTGGGCGGCCAAAAGCCTGGAATCTGAAGGATAGGCATCGGACAATGTCTGTGCCTGAGATGTGGAAAAGGTTGTTCCTGCGGTTGGTTAGATTGGGAAGCGAGTGGGAGACAAACAGAGCGCTTACCATAGAACACATGAGACGTATTCGCCTGTTGGTAGAAGAAAGCGGCGGATGTACTGGTCGGGTTGCCAGTCAACGGGCGCGGAGATGAGGAAGTACTTGACTGCAGCGGCGTTAGTAGGCGACACAAAAGGTCAGTGCGCGAGGCAGGCACGTACGGTTGTCGACCTGCTGCAGGGCAACGACACTGTCTGGTGGGAGGCTTTGCTGGGCGTCCTGGTCTAGGAGGAAGGTCTCGGGCGCGACAGAGCGGGCCTGAGGCGGCGGCATCTGCTGGTGGTGGGAGGATGGATACATGGTGCGCTGCAACACGTTCCTCTATACAGGTGTTTGAAGTGGGAACGTCTGACGCGGTGGCCCGAAGATGGGTGGGTGATGGAACACGAGGGGATGGCTCGTCGAGGACCTGCCAGGATCGAAAACGAAAGAGTGTCAGGCTATGTTTAAAAGGAGAGGACAATAAAACGCGACGGTGAGGCGGATAATAAAAACGCGAGGAACCTGCCTCAGATAGCAGTGTCAAGAAAATCACCAAGAAGGTACAGCTCTGGGAGGGGGATGCGAAACGCAAATCTGAGGGGGCAGCGGCAGCTTTAGGTGTCGGAGGGCGTGTGAAACAGGAGGCTAGTGGTCTCACATTGATCTATTTCCGCACAGCAGTCAGCGGCCTGGCCAGTGCTGGTAGCGCGGCCAATTGGGGCCCCGACGCGAGCGCAGAGGCCCCGCCTGCCTGCCAGGGGGGTGGGCGACTCGTGCCACGGCCGTGCATGCCGTGATGAGCATGGCATGGAAGACAGCGCGAAAGGTTGGCTAATGTGTACGTGTATGCTTGCTGGCCGCTCGTGGTCAAGGTGGGGAGCGGCTTTTTCTGCACCGGGGTGGTGCTGGTGCTGTTGGCTTGGCCTGCTCATCTCCCCGGCCCATGTTGCTGCGTTGCGCTGCGCTGCGTGCCTGGGTCGCCCTTTCCTCGCGCGCCTTGTTCGCTCCTGCCTGCCCTCCTTCCCTGCCTCCCCTGCCTTCCCTGCCGCGGCTCGCCGCTCGCTCCTGCCCTGCGCGCTGCCCTCGGCGCAGTGGCCCTATCCGGTCTAGCCCCGCCCTTCGCACACCGTCCAAAACCTTAACCCTCGCTTGCAGCCCACCACGACGAGGCCCTCGAGACACAGACGTCCAGTTTGCCCACGCCCGCCTTGAGTATTGATCATCGCGGTCCGATGCCTGCCGCTGCTGCTTCATGCTGTTCAAAACACGCTTCTTGCGTCAGTCTAGCGTGCGCATCTGGCCCAGGAACCGTCGCCCACGTTCAGCGGCCATCGTCATGTGCGCCGCGAAGCACCAGCAGAGCGTGTGCCCTGCAGACGCCCAACTTTGCAGCCACCTAGAAGCCCGCCGGCCCTCTTCGTCCCATGGTCGCCAGAACGACACGTCGCATTCGCCTCAACCGCCCTCCTGCCTGGTTGCGACATCTCTCTTCTGGCCGCATCCGTCCGCTGTCAAATACCACCCACCTGCACTGCTGCTAGCTATTTCCTGGCGCTATTGTGAACCATGCAGGAACATGCCACCACCACCCGCAAAGACTGCACTCTGCAGCCTCGCGCACACTCGGCCAGTGCGTCACGCGTCCATGGCGTCAATGACCACCACGCAGCCTCATCGCTGAAGTCATCACTCGTGGCTGCTTCACTGTCCAAGTGTGGTGCATCTAGATGCAGGAACCAACAGAAGTAGCACGCTGGGCATCGTTTGATCTCCATCTGAAACACGCTTTTTTCTTGCCAGCCTGCGGGAGCGGCCATGGATTCTCGTAAATCTCCCAAGTCATCGCGAAGCAGCATCCCCATCCAATCTGTCGCCATCTGCTCGTCACCTGCTCACATCTGTCGTTGTCATCCATACATTAGGAGCGCGCCCGCTGCCAGCGACGGAAGCCTCTCTCTCTACTCGGCGTGACGCTCTGCTCGCAAGCCAGTGAGATGGCGGGACTCGTTTCAGAACTTACTTTTGGCTAGCCGTTATCCACCGCCCACTTTCGCTCATTGGTCGGGGAACGAATCAAAACCTTCGGCGTCATTCCCTCTCGCGTACAAGCGCTGCTGCAATAGGGCACCATTACCTGAACATTCATGCGTTATCAAGACTTGATGTCACAGACACCGCATACCTGCGCTCCAAGCTCTTGATTGCAATTCATGAGGTGGGTTCTCTCCTGGTGGAGCTGCGCGCATCTGAGCCCATGAATGCTGGACTCATAGCACCCCACCATATGCATTCAACGAATCGCAACGCTGCGCTACTCAACGTTGCTTGACCACTCGCGGACTGTGCGATGCTTTCGGTCTACTCATATCCGACGCTGTGCAGTACATCGCGGGCGAACCCATATCTGCATCCACGACACAAACATCGGCGCCGTTTCTGCGGAGACTTGAGCTTGACCGTCGACCTGCAGTACCGTTGCCCAAAACAAATTCGCGGGGGTCCAAGTGTACTAGTGATGATACGCCTTGCGGAGTAAACAGCATTTTGGGTTGGTGTGCAAGTGTACCTGCGTTAGCGGAGGCTGGACTCGCACTCCTGAAACTCACGGCCCTCAGGCCATCTACCGTAAGCGGACACGAGATGCCGGTCAAAGTGGAATGGCTTCGCTTCCATGTCGTATGCGATTAAGGCCCACGTGCGAAATCTGCGCATGTCCTTATCATGCAGTGATATAGAAGCATTAGGCTAGAAGCGTGCAGTGCGAACCACCATCCGAATTATTGAATAGGCGTTAGCGGTATAGGCAAGTCATGGCCTGCAGCGCCAGATGCAACTTTCCCAAAGAGAAGGGTTGGCGAGCGTGCGCTCCCGTCGGTAAGACGTCTTGAGTAGTCGTGCTTTGGCGACTTGATTGAGGAGCCGACGGCAATCGCGTGGCCTTGCAAGTTTAGCCGTTGCAACCGCGTCCAACACTTGGTGGACCCCCTTTCACACCGCAGCCGAACCATCGAGGCAGAATTCTTGCCTCGAGAACTTAAATCGATCCAGTGTCCAGGCAGAGTTCCCGTGCCATTGTCGCAAGCTTGATGTGACTCGCTTCTTGCAAGAGTGACGACGAAAGATGTCAGTGCTCCTGTGCGCACATGGCAGTGTGGGTAGAAGCCGAAGCAGGATCGTTTCCGCGTTTAGGGCTTTGATCTGCCATATCCGTGTATCAGATAATTGGAGGCTGGGTATCAGACTGTCGGCAGTTTCACGTTCATTTGTCACTTGCAGAAGGGTCCACGAGGGCGACGTTGCCAGTGCATGGCGGGCTGATCAAACTGTTCGTGGGTAGTTCTCGCAGGCTCGAGCCTGAGCTGATCTGGAGATCAGTACATACTCGAGGATTTCAACGCTAGACAGACATGGAAAGTGTGCCTTTG
>JAESFQ010000192.1_pt1 | contig 21837 bp, 16 predicted proteins | sample 9269431 | NCBI WGS metagenome assembly JAESFQ01 (sample SAMN14502588, study PRJNA617103) | algae metagenome | isolation source: Plectolyngbya sp. WJT66-NPBG17 and co-occurring heterotrophs from well... | place: USA: Mojave Desert, Joshua Tree National Park, California | collected 2006-08-06
GGAGAAGCCGACAGTTCGCGCTACGTCTGCTGAGACTGAGGAATCCTTCGAAGATCTAGTCGCCGAAGAGCAGGCTAGACTTCAACAACAAGGTCTACAACCACCGCAGCTACAGCGACAGTCGGAGCGACGTCGCCCTCACCAAAAGGATAGGGTCGAGCTCAATGCGTGGCTGGGCGATGTAGAACCACCAGGTGTTGACGAGCTGGCATGGGCATGGAGGAAGCCCTTGTTGTGGGCGTTCGGTGTATTGGCTGGACTCCTGCTGTTGAGCTACCTTGTTTCCTCCTCCATGGTAACCACTCCTTTCCCTGAATCAGCATCACGGACGCCAGGATTGGTGAAAGCTGTAGGCGCTCGCGTCAGCTACACATATGAGAAGATTGCTGAGGCTATCCTGCCTCCTACCGAGCGCAAACCCACCGAGGCGGAGCTGGCACAGGCATACAAGAACAACGGCGACGACAACCTCTTGTGGGGCCGCATGTCCAACATCGAGAACCGGAACATCAAGCGCTGGGAGGATGTTCGTGCAGACATGCGTACGGCAATTGAGGAGCTCAAACAAGAGCTACCTGAAATCATGATTGTTCGGCGTAACCAGGATGGTTCATCCGAAATTACAGATGAATTCTGGATGGCACTGACCGGCAAAACCCGTGCAAGCATGGGCGACAACGAGTGGGCGCGCTACATTGAGCAGACCAAGACTAAGCTTAGCGAGCTCTTCGACAACACAGCTCATCAGGAACGCAGCCACACTGATAGCTGGCCTCAAGCCGTGTCTCGCGATGAGTTCGTCACCTTCATGGAACGCCGGTACGAAAACCTGACCGTCCAGGTTGACAAGAAGATCGACGAGGCTATCCGAGCCCAGAGCGCTCAATTCAAGACGATGGTGCAAGCAGAAGCCCGAAAGACCATGATGGACCAAATCCGACTCAACTCCCTAGCCCAGGCCAACCTAGTTGCAAACTACGAACTCCACCTCACCAAGCCCAACTACTTCTCCCCTGGCCTAGGCGCCATTGTCGAACCTGGTCTGTCCTCTGTCACCTTCAACAACCGACCTGGTCGGGTATATGAATTCATGCGCCGCTGGGCATTTGTTCCCGGACGGAACCCACCCATGGCAGCGCTGACAAAGTGGGAAGAGCCGGGCGACTGCTGGTGCTCTGCCGGACAAGCTCCAACCTCATCCGGTCAGGCTCAACTCACTGTCCGACTCGCACGTCCTGTCATTCCCAAGCAGGTGACCATCGAGCATGTACCCATGAGCATGATGCCAGCGCGCAACATCTCCAATGCCCCCCGCGACATTGAGCTCTGGGTTCAGACAAACGCGCCCATCAACCCCTACTACTCCCACCGTCAAGTCACCTGCCGCGACCCGCCCCCAACCAGCATTGACGGCCCCGTCTGGAAGTGTCTGGGATCGTTCAAGTACAACATCCACGCCTCCAACCACCTCCAGACGTTTGACCTCGCTGGCGAGCCGTCCGAACCCGTTTGGAAGGCCATGATACGTGTGACTAGCAATTGGGGCGCTAGTCACACATGTCTATATCAGGTGAGGCTACATGGGACCGACGCAGAGAAGGATTACGAGTACCCGGTTAGTCTGATGGATTAGGCTGGTAATTGTCTGGCATGATGGTTTAATGTAGCATGACAGCGTTCATTTTTTTGTTAGATACCTTTGGGTTTTTACGAGTGTTTTTGTATACCCATGTTAGTTTCAGAGCACTAGGAATTGATAATTAACTTGACGATGACAACGCCTGAGAGACACTACAGTGATTTGTCAAGTTTACTGTTTGTGATTTGTGGATGTGTTGAAGGTAGACTAGGCTGCATTGTTGATGTATCCAAGTGCGACAGGCTCACTTTTGTGGCATGGTATCTACTTTCAAAAACACCCCTTGTATTCGCCAGACCCTATTACAGGTGCTGCCAACAGCTTCTTCGAGATAGCTGTGTGTCTCAAGCCCGTCTATCGTACAACACCTCCCTTGAGAGTGGGGATGCTACACAGACCGTCCTTGGTCCTCAGCTTAGCTACACCCGTCTTTTTGTCGGCACCTTCGCCACTCAACTGTGGTACGACGCCAACGTCGAAGCCCACCTCCAGACCATCCGTCGTGGTGAAACCGGGCTGGATCATCTCCCAGACCTTCTTCTTGGGGTTGAGTACGGGCTCGGGCTCGCCTTCCCAGCCCTCAAAGTAGACTCGATCACCCGCCTTGCTCTCCTTAGGCGGATCTACTAGCTCGACTGGTCCCTTGTGGCTATCCTCACCCTCAGCAACGCGTGGTGACGCAGCGAGTACCATGGCACAGCTCTTGACACCGCGCATAGTGACGGGCTTCAGGTTGCACACGGCGACAATTTTGCGGTTCTGCATCTCGGAGAGGGGGATGAGGCCGTTGAGACCGGAGCATACGGTGCGTACGACCTGGCCCTCATACTCGGAAGTGTTGTCTGTGCCGGGAGCGTCGCCGCATGCGATCGTGGATACGTAGAGCGAGTCGGCGTTGGGGTGGGTTTCGGCCTTGAGGATGTGGCCTACACGGAGGTCGATGAGGGCGGGTGAGAGGGGCTTCTCGACTGGCGCACTGTAGGTTGTTAGATGGCTTTCAGACATACGATGGGAGTATGACTTACGCTTTCTGGGGCTTAGGCTGCTTCTCCTTCTTTTCCTTCTTCTTCTTCTCGGTCGGCGCACCTTCTGGAGCACCGCCAGTTGAGCCACCTGCCGCATTGCCCACAACTGCAGATGCTACAGCTGAGCCAGCAGCCTCGGCCTTGCCCTTTGCCTTGTCCGCCTTGCTTTTGCCGCCCTGGCCTCCTTGTTCAGCTTGTCCCTGGTCGCCGGTCAGGGTAGTAGCTGTAGCCCCTGATGCGACGGCATTGGCAGCAGCAGCCTCCTTCTCCTTCTTCTTGCGCTCCTTCTCGGCCTTTGCGTCTACCGGCTTGATCTTGAAAACAACATTGTCCTGGTCGATGTTGACCTTGTCGTCCAGCTTCAGACCGAAGATAGGCGAGTTCTGGACAAAGTCGACATGGCGCACAATGTGATGGTAGCCCTGCTCTCCTGTCCTGTCCTCGGCACTCCACTTGGAGACAACGGGTGCGAGCTTCTGGTAGAGTGCTATGTCGGCGACGGAGGGTTTTGCGCCGAGGACGGTGGTTCGGCTCGAAAGGTGTGTATTCAGTGATGACAGGCGCTCCGAGGCTTTCGCGGCGTCCCCAGAAGAGGAAGCGATGTGGGAGGCAGTGATCAGCCATTGACTGAGTTCAGTCTTTTCGGCGTCGGTGTATGTGACTTCGGGGAAGAGAGCCTGCGAGGCTTTGACCGCATCCGTCTCGTCGGCAGCGTTGTTCGGCGCGTGTGTCTTGAGGAAGGTAATAAAGGTCTCGTCGAGTGTGGCCATGTTGGGCGGTGGTGGGAATGTCCGCTGGAAAAAGTTAAGGGCAAGTGGTTGTAGTGGGGTAAAGAAATTCGCTGTAAAGCTACTGGCGGCGGTAGTTATGGATCTGCGGGGATTCCAAGGCGGTATGAGAGTTGCTCCGAGCTGACAGTGTCTGGGCCGTGGGAATTGGTGCCGTCCGAAGTGTGATATGCGAGAAAAGGGCGTAGCTGAAGGACAGCGACGAAGATGCATGATGCACGTGAGTCAAATCCAGGTCCACCGTCACCGCGGGGCTCAGAAGCTTCCATGTCGCCGCACAGGCCATCGCGTTTCCCCAAGTCGCGTATCCTTCACATGCTCTCGCGTGTGCCCTATCGCAAACTGGCCTTAACATGCCCAAATTAGACGTCGCCTTATGTCAAAAACTATACTTGACAAGTAGATGGCGCTTGGTTATGTTTTATTTTTGATCCACCCGTTGCCCCAAGGCCTCAATATTGAAAAAGCAGGGCCAAAACACCCCACTGCTCTAAGCAGACGATGCTGTAGCCTATGACATGCTTGTAGAAGGGAAAGAAAGTTTGGATGACGAGTCGTTTGCTGCCTACGCCCCACGCCCTACCAAGGTATAACATAGCGAGCTCAGAACTGCTTCCCCGCAACACCATCTCTTCTCAGCATCACCATGGCATCTGAGACGTCACCAGATGTGCCCAAGGGCAAGAAGAGGTTCATTCCTCTGGGTAAGACATTTCTAGCTACACTGTTAACATACTAGCTGACGCGCGACAGAAAACAACCCTGATGTCATGTCAGCCCTCGTCCACAAGCTCGGTTTGTCAGAGAAGCTTGCATTCCACGATGTCTTCAGCATAGATGAGCCCGAGCTCCTTGCCTTCGTGCCCCGGCCCGCCCACGCTCTTCTCCTCGTCTTCCCCGTCAGTCAGACATACGAGAAGTTCCGCGTGGAGGAAGACAAGGACAAGGCAGAATATCAGGGACATGGCCCGGATGAAGAAGTCATCTGGTACAAGCAGACCATTGGGAATGCCTGTGGTTTAATCGGCTTGCTCCACGGTGTTTCCAACGGCTCCGCTCGCGCCCACATCAGTCAGTAGCTGCGGTGGATGGGGACAGCTATCAGCCATGCTAACAAGACCTCCAGAGCCCGACTCGAACCTTGCCAAGCTAGTCAATGACGCGATATCCCTCAAGCCAATCGAACGGGCCGATCTCCTCTACAATTCTGAAGCCCTTGAGAGCGCACACCAAGATGCTGCATCGGGTGGTGACACTGCTGCGCCCGAGGCTGATTCCGACGTCGATCTACACTACGTCTGCTTCATTAAATCGGACAAGAACCACCTGTGGGAGCTCGACGGTCGGCGGAAGGGTCCTCTTGACCGTGGCGTGTTGGGTCCAGATGAGGATGTTCTGAGCGAAAAGGCTCTTGATCTGGGCGTGCGTAGCTTCCTCAAGCGCGAGGCAGAAGCTGGTGGGGGCGAGCTACGTTTCAGTCTGATCACGCTTGCCGAGTCATTCTAGGAGGATTATGAGAAGAGAGAGACCTACCAATTCGCTGAAGCGTCATGGAGCAACTTGTAGTGTACATATTTACACAGTGCACGGTAGAGTGTACACGAGCTCATTTGTATCTGAGTGGACATTGAGACTTTCTTCATTTATACTAGATGATCAAGTTTGTAGTCTTGCTCAGAAGTCATCTACGTTTACCTCTCGACCTTCCTTCAGCGGCAGATATACTTTTTCCCAGAGGTCACTCCTCTCGCCTAGATGATACGTCAAGCTAACATCTTGCATACCCGGAGAAGACGTAGACGATGTAGAAGCCATGTTTTCGAGTTGCGATATAATATTCTCCAAGCCCAGAGCCTTGCCCGTAGCTTGCGTACTACCCGCTTCCAGGGAAACATGGACAATATGGATGTGGAAGTGGTAGTAAGTCGGTTGATCTATCCACCTGTCAGTAACTCTTTCCACACTCCTTCTCAGCATAAACTCACAATGCACATATAGTTTCAACTCATCCCTTTCAATCTCGGGATAAAGCTTAACAGTCGCCTCAATCATCTTCTCCCGCATATGCTTCACCCACTCCGCCATGCCCTGCTTCAGATCTCTCACGCTCCAGATATCTCTTCGCACCACCAGACCCAGCAAGTGCAGACTGCCCATCGTCTTGCGGTCCCAGTTCAAATCTGGCAAGAGCAAAAAGCCTTCTTCGCCCGACTCCCGATACATGACATCCTCCTGCTCCGTCCGACCCTCGATAATGTTGAAGACCCAGTTCAAGGCGCCCTTTTCGCGCTGCGCCTGCATATACGGCCTCACATACTTTGCGTAAATCTCGGGCGTCTCCGTCACCACCCTTAGACGCTGTTGCTCGTACTTCTTGACATGCTTCTCTGTGCAAGGGTAAATTAGATTCAACTTGAAGTCCGGGGGCGGGTTGTCGTCACTGGGATTGGAGTTGGCGAGGAACCAGGCGTAGATGTCGTTTGCACCGAGGTTCTTGATATTGCGAAGCGAGGTGGAGAAGTTGGATAGGATGGTGGGGTTGGTGTCGAAGGCGGCACGCTCGGCGAGTAGGAGAGCGGGTTTGGAATCTATGGTGCCGAGGAGGGAGATGCGGCGGCCGGCTTGGTCCGAGTTGAGGAGGCGGGTTAGCTGGAATTTGGGAATTAGGGATTCGACGTGGGCGGCGACATCTGGGGGTGTTGTGGAAGTCATGGTAGATTTTGAGGTGCTAGTTCAGCGCTCTGTTCATGGAGTTATGCCTGCATCTTGCAATCAGTACGGCTGAAAGCCTAAGAAATATGCCCCTATCCCATGTCCGAGTCAAGTTTTTTTTATATAGGAGATATTCAAGGCCTATCCACAATAGCCCTAGAGAAGAATATTTGTTCGTGACATGTTGGAAGAAACCGAACTCACCAGACAAAGATAGGAGGGTCAAAATCACATGCAAAGTCTCCCGCAATTTCGGGATGATGTGGGGGTGGAGATTGATGCGAGATCACATGTTTGCGCGAGCTCGCGTATCACTGCAGCAACCAAGGAAGGGACCTCAGCGCCAAGCAAATCGAATGAGGTCACTGAACCCAACCACCCCATCACCGCACGCAAGTATCCCGACGTCAAACACTCAACAACCATACATTATCGATTGCACATACTCAGAAATGGCACCTAAACGCAAAGCATCCGGCCCAACGGCGAAATCGCAACAGTCGACTCTCGCATTCCATGGAACGACAAATAAGGTCACAAAGTCGGGCGTCAAGGCACAAAGCGCAAAGAAGAACCTACTCGAAGCGAAGCTCAAAGATATCAAGCCAGAGATTGTCGATACCTCGGGCCCCGAGCCGACGACGACGGAAGTTGCGATAATCGAGCAAACAGAACAAGAGGTCAAGGCGCAGCAGGTAGAGAGCACACCAGAGGAGGACCAAGCACGGCGCATATCCGATGCAGCGATTAAGAGATACTGGGCCGCCAAAGAGAAGCAAAGACTTGCACCAAGGGTGCATCAGGGAGCCCTGAACTTGCACGAGAAGATCCTCCGGGAGTTCGACATGAGCGCGCATTATGGCGTAAGTCCCCACCTGACCAACCGCGACTCTACGTCTACTACGTTTTGGTTACATGACTAATATGAATTGCGCTATGTAGCCATGCACGGGAATCGCTCGGTTGAAGCGCTGGAAGCGAGCGCAACGGCTCGATCTCGACCCGCCGATCGAGGTACTGGCGGTCCTGTTGAGGGAGCAAGACGCCAACGACAAAGATAGGATAGCGGTGCAGCGATCGATCGTCGATGATATACTGAACTCGAAAGCCGAGCTTGATGTATGAGGATGGATGTTGGCTTATGGAGCGCCCGCCGACTACGGCATGAATACTGTCGGAGCGATGTACTTTTTGATCACACATGTCATATATAGCGATTTTGGATACCAGAGTTATGGGAGGGGTTGGGCGTTCTCGATTGGACAGCACATGAACGACTATGTGTGTGTGTGTAGCAAGCGAAGTGTTGTGAGGCACGCGAGCAGTCATCACTACTTGGACAGACTTTAGACTTGCAATGTAAAGTCAAAAGAATCTACACCCACCCACTTGACATGCCATGACGGCAAACGTCTAGAGCTTTGTGACAATGCACACTCCACACGGTTGGTCTCATTGTACGTCAGCATGCATCGGGCTTACACGCCCAAGATTTGGGCAGATATAGTAGGCTCGGAACGAGTAAACTAACAAGGACACCTGGTCCTGGTCTCGGTTCAGAAGCGATAAGAAGTGATATTGAGATGCGGGGTTGTACAATTGACAAGAATGGGTACGGTCTCATACACCATGGTTTTTAATTAGCATGGCATATGCACTCCGCAGTTGGTCGTTTGACAGCAATGGCGAGGCTCCAGACTCTAGCCTCGGCGGGCGGCTGCAGAGTAGCCAAAAGACGCGGGGTTGATCTACAATGGCTCGATGAAGCTCCAGACTTTGAGCTCGCGTGTTGGGTGGCAATTGCTGAGCTGCACGGCAGTGGGGCACGATGCTGGATCCGCATGCCAATGGCACACTAACTGCCAGCCCGTTTCCACGCTGCCGGCGACGTCCTTGTTAGCGGGCCTTGTTCACTGTCGCGGCCTAGTATAGCTGCTACAGCATGCACACGGTGGGCTCTTCATATCTCCGCACGCATCCTTGCCCAGTCCGCCAGTCCGCCAGACGCCAGGCCCACCCAATGCCATCCTTATCGCTCTTGCGACAACTGCGCCGTGATGCTGCCGAATCCCAGCGGCTGTCATGGAGCGAAGCACACAGGCCTATCAGAGCAAGCATGGCATGGGTGGCGTGCACCACAAAGCTGGGTTGGGTGGATTAAACGGCGCCTTGTCGAGGGCTTGGGAAAGTCAGATAGCGGGGAACCACTCGACATGCCCATATCCCTCCTTCGTGGCTACAACCACCATCGACGCCCTTGGCCCCTCACCCCCTCCATATCTCTTTCTTTCTGCTCGGTCTCATCCAATTCATCCAATTCATCCCTTCCCTCACCAATTCCCCAATTGACCCCTCTGGCAACATGTCTACCGCCGCGCTGTAGGTCGTTCCTTCACGACGGCTCTCGTGCTTACCTCTTTGGCCCCGGCTGTTGATCAACTCAACAACCAACGTGCGCCGTCTCATCCCACACTTTCAACACAGTAGGTCCCACAGCTCGAGCCCTGAGACGCCCCTCGGTCCCATGTACTTATCAATTGCGCGACAGATCACTCCTATTACTCCTGTCACTCGACCCTGCCGTGATACGCACGCTCCTGCCGTACACTAGTGGTCCTCTGACCCCTCCTCCCGTTGCATCTCTTTGATTGGGAAGGGTCCGTTCGCCATTAGCCAGCCTATCGATTGTTCTTGCAGAGGACCTGCCCGCTTCAACCCTTGCCCTTTGCACGTCTGCTCTACACGTTGCGCGCCTTCAACTACATCTTCTTACTCTACCTTTGGCCTGGTCAACATGGCTGCTGCTGTCGCCAGATATCCTTCTATGCCCGGTCGTGCTTCGACGCCCCCACCGCACCTGTCGCTCAACACCTCTTCTCGTGGTTCGCCTACTGCTATCCCCAACAAGCACATCCCGGAATGCTCTCCTGGCGGTTTTCCTGCAACTCCCCCAGCCTCTCCTCCGCGACAGGATAGCCTCATCGAGACTTCGTCCATCACATATCCGCCAGATGCATACTGCTCACAGTACTCGCTTGACCCACCCGTCTACACCATTACCGCGGATCGCATGGCAGAGGCCCTAGAGCACATTGCAACCCAGCCACTTCCAAACCCTGATCAAGTCTTCCCGTGGATGCATGGCCTTCATTCTGAAAATCAGATACAACTTGCCTTTTTCTCATCTCGTCGCAGGAGCGGTCGAAAAGTTCCCAGATGCATTCGCAGCATTACCGTGGTAAAGACTGGTGGGAACCTCTCAGCTTCCAAGCTCAAGGGCGCAATCGCACCGGATGAGCTACTAGAGTCAGTATCTTCCAACACGCCAAGATTTATTGAATGTGACCCAAAGGATGGCTTTTCTGTGCGCAACTTCCAGATCCAGGCCTGTAAATTGGCCATGGTCTCAGACATCATAGTATATGGCGACCACAAAACCAATCCGCAAGATACAATTGAGCTCGCGCAGAAGATTTCAAGGGCACAGAGGCAGTATGAAGCAAGGAACGGGTTCCCGCATTGCTTATTCAATACGTTTATGCTTTCAGGTACTAGCACTGACTGTTCGCAAGCGTACAAAACTAACAAGACCAGATCCTTTCACGTCTATGCAAGAGAAATACCCTAAGTTGATTGCTATCAACTCCAAGGGGGACATGACGGGAGAGGTTGCTGATTTCTGTGAGTTATAGTGGCCAGAGAGGCGTTTTCATAGCTGACATCAACACACACAGTCTACTGGGAGCGATACGAGATGAGCGCAATGTCAAAAGCCACCGAGATCAGCAACAACGTTTTCTTGGGGCCTACACCCGACCAAGCACTGCATCCGGACTGTGTGGGCGAAGAGGCTTACGATATGCTTATCGAAGCAACTGATGTTGCGCATGTACCCGAGGCACGCTCACTGCGAGCTCTCCGCATGGGTTTGGAACGAGTTCATCGCAAGTCCACCCTGCACATGGAATTCCCATCGTCCGGAAGCATAATGCCTCCTACGTGGGCACACGGCGAAGTGGATGGCCTAATGGATATGTGCAAATGGATGTACGAATTAGCGAATCCACATGAAGTCCGGCGGTCAAAGCGAAAACGGGAAGAAGAAGACGAAGCTATAGAGATGGATGATATTACGGCGCCACGCAAGTTCTTGATACACTGCACAGATGGCTATACTGAGACGACTCTTCTTGCATTGGCTTACTTTATGTATGCCGAAGGCTTGCCTGTTCACGATGCTTGGATTCAGATGCATCGCGACAAAGGTCGCAACTTTTTTGCATACCCTTCAGATGTTGCACTTCTGACAGCGATCCAACCTCGCATTCTCCAAAACTCTCCTCGCTTCCATCAGAGTGTTTTGAACATCCCGGAACCGCGCTGGCTCTCGAAGCTCGATGGTAGTCTGCCTAGCCGCATCTTGCCATACATGTACCTCGGCAATCTTGGACATGCTAACAACCCAGAGCTCCTCCGCGCTATCGGCATTACCCGCATCCTGAGCGTCGGAGAAACGCTTTCTTGGCCGGAAGACGTCAGGAAAAAGCTCGACTGGCCTGCTGAGAATTTCCTGATGATCGACCGAGTCCAGGACAACGGTGTAGACCCTCTCTGGGATGAGTTTGAGCGTTGTTTGAAATTCATTGGTGAGTGCTACAGCTCCACGTAGAAGCTCACTTTGGCTGACACTTTGTAGAAGCAGGAAAGAAAGAGGGAGGTGCTACATTAGTGCATTGCCGTGTGGGCGTATCACGTTCTGCGACGATTTGTATCGCTGAAGTCATGAACGAGATGGGATTGTCTTTTCCTCGTGCCTAGTAAGTAATGAGCTAACTTGTATCCAATTGTGACTAACTTCTGTGCAGTTGCTTTGTCCGGGCCCGACGACTTAATGTTATAATTCAACCACACCTTCGATTCACCTACGAGCTACTCAAGTGGGAAGAGTACCAGCGTCAAAGACGCAACGAGCCTCTTCGCCGCGACCTAGAGTGGGCAACAGTTGCGCGTGAAATCGCGCTCATGAACAAGCCCTACTCTAGATGACGATTTCTACGAACTCTCCGACTTCTCTACTGGATATGACTAACGACGACACGACTCGTACATGTACGCATACAAGCCCTCCGCCTTGGAGCCGCCTATTCTATTTGGGATGATTAATCATCCTTTGTGCGTGATACTTCGGCGTTTACGATGCTTTCCTCTTGCTCATTTCCTACTCTTTCCTAATACTTTGGGCTGTTGCATTGATTGTGTTCTGCGATCCGGCTGTTTTGTACTACAAATCCGAGACTGGTTCTGCATTGTCTTGTCGTCTATTTCCGCGAAACTAGGGTCGCAGAGTTTGGCTGTACTGGATGTGTCTCATTCTGGATCCACGGACTGCATGTCAATGCGTTGATGGACCAAAGGGCTGTGGGCATCTTTCGTCACTGACTTTCTCGATACATGTATTACTGACTCGATCCACTGCGACGGACTTGACGCTGCTGCATTCATTGCCGATCTGTGGGCTGGTGTTTGGAAGGATCATGGCGTACTTGATTTCGAGGTAGTTTACGGCGTATTATACGTTCTCGTCATAAAGAAGAGGGTCTCCTTGCTCAGCTTCGCTCGACGTGTCTATACCAGTGCTGTTGCTATTCTCTTTCACCTTGACTTCAACGTCCTCCTTCCTTGTGTGAACTCATCGCCTACGTGGATATCACGAAGAAGAACGGGGAACATTTATGAAGCAGTTATTGATAGACATCAAAATCATTTTCTTTACTCCTTGCCTCCAAGATACCTGTAAACTACCGAGAAGTCTTTGCCCTTGCACTTTTCATCTTTCTCACATGCATCATAGAGCGCTCTGGCTGGCTCTCCTAGTGCAAGCTTGACATCAGCCTCAGCAGCAGCCTTCAATGCAAGCTTGAGGTCTTTGCTGGCCAGACCTATACCGAAGCCTCCTTCATAGCCTCTGCTCGCAGGAGAGCCCTCAATGACACCGGGAACGGGGTTGTTGACCTCACTGGGCCAACACTTCCCAGTGGCTGTGTTGATCATGCCAGCTAGCGCCTTGGGATCAAGGCCCCACTTCACGCCCATGCTCATGGCCTCTGCAGTCGCAATGTTGTTGAGCGCGAGCAAGTAATTGTTGGCAAGCTTCCCCTTGAGACCAGCACCTGGCCCGCCAAGGTGGACCACTCTCCGACCCATCATTGACAGCACTTTGGTGGCATCCTCAACTGCCTCTGGCGGCGCACCGATCATGAAGGTGAGAGTACCAGCCTGCGCACCAACAACACCACCCGACATTGGCGCATCGATGAACTTCCCTTGACCAGAAGAGTGAGCAGCTTCCGCCACTTCACCAGAGGTCTTGGGGTCGATGGTCGAACAATCGATGAAGAAACGTTCCTTGTTCAGGGAGCTGTCTGTGAGAAGAGTAGCTGGCTCCAGCATCTCCTTGAAGACTGCCTTCACATGCTTTGGTTCTGGCAACGATGTGACAATAGTTTCCTGCAACACCGTCAGTGAACTGCACTCGAAGTTGGTGACGAGAACATGTGTTGGGTATAAAGCATCAGAGGATTGGCTATAATATTTGTGTAATCAGGAGAAGGGCCACGAATGGCCCCCAACTTAGATCATTGATAGAACAATTAATTCATCATAAGAGCAATGGAGGTAATGGAAGAGGCATACGTACGGCTTTCTCAGCGACTTCTCGAACAGTTTGGGCAACTCGTACGCCTTGTGGGTGTTCTTCCAGGAACTGCTTTGTAGCAGCAGTATTAACGTCGTGCACGAAGAGTGTATCTTCAGCAGGTATCTTCGCTCGGAGGTTCTTCGCCATGGGATATCCTGTTTTCCATGTTAGAAGACGGTAGTCATGTGAGCTGCGATAGTACTAACCCATGCGTCCCAATCCTATAAAACCCCATGTAGCCTGTAGGTTGTGGGAGCTTGAGAAGCATCTCCGCGTACTCTGGCAGGCCGCTGTTGGTGTTGATCTCCGCAGAGGCGAAGCTAGCGCCGAGAGTGTCCGCATCGTGTGGTTATGGAGTGAGGAAGGGTATCTGTATAGTTGTGTTTCGCAACGTGTTGCGGAAAGCGGTTGGAAGCGGTCTCCGCACTCATGGATCGCGTTCAGCCGAGGTCGCGGTCCAAAGCAACAGCTGTGGGAACATAGCCTGCAGCAGCGCCCATACGTGGGGCTGACAGCGTAGGTGTATGCATTGTGAATGGTGTGATGCTAACTCCAGGCTGCTTGGGCTGGTCTTCCGTGAGGAAGCTTGGAACTAAAGACAAGTTTGTGAGTGGGAGCTCAGAGAAAATTACAGGCTGGCGGAAAAGTAATTCCGGCCGAAGCACACTACGTCCATTTCGTCAGGGATTCGGGCATGTGCACTGAGCGCTCCGCTATCCCACCACAACAACAGAATTGATACTTGTTCAAAACTTCGGAATTATCAGTACTCTTGCCATGGAAGGTATCACGCATCATGATATGTTGAAGCGTAATTCGTGAATGAGAATTGTCCTCGCACCGTGACCTACAAAGGTAGAGAGCCTTTAAGCTTACTTTCATGCACTCTGACTTTCGAGGTTAGGACCTACGTACTTCACATACGGGACACAGTTTGCCGAACGCAAGCGCATAGTAAACTCCTTCTCCCGTTGGTCACCATCTTTCCAGCATGATAGCCTTTGCTCACGCGAGGTAATCCCATGGATCGCAAATGCAGCGTCGCATTCAGCGTCGTGATCTTCATGCTCACGCTGTTCGACGGTCGCTTTCCAAGCCTCCCATTGACTGTACGCAGGCGGAATACCCAGATCCGCGGAATCCACATGTTCACACGTCTGAGATGGTTCTTCTTCGATTATCAGCTCCACATCGTAGTTCAGGTTTCCACGGAACTGCTCTCGAGCCTTTGGAGTGAAGGCGACATGTCTTACTTCGTGGGATGGCACAAAACCGATCGCGCTTATGTGTTCAATTCGGCCCACGCCCCTAATTTCCACGCGCTTCATTTGCGGCCATGGAGCGTCGAGTAAAACAGGCAGAATCTGTTGCACGAAAAGCCAGTCCATCAGACGAATGTCGGTTGTCTGATGACGGCCCCGGCGCACAACAGGTGCGCAGGAAGTCTTGCGTCCTTCGCATTGTTCAAAGAAGAGATAGTGGAGTGTCGTGCGCATCGACTCCAGAAATCGTGACCACGAGCTATATAGTAAACTGTCTTGTGTGGTTGGACGGTAATCTGTATCAGGTCCTGCTATGGTGATACGGAGAGACGTAAGGGGGAAGAAGCGGTTCGCGAGCGTGTCAATGGTCTCCGCCACCACTCGCTCACTTGATCGTGTTTGCAGTCTGGTTCGATTCCGGTCGAGATACCTGCTCAGCTCCTGGAGGTGGTTCGAAGCTGGCGGTGTTAGTTCGGGCTCCTCTGTGTCCGGGGCAAGACTTGCGATTCCTGATTCGGGTGACTTCCGGGGGTGATTGCAAGCTGATTCGAGCTCCGCCCACATCTTCAGGTCGTTCATCTCCAGGCTTTCGAGACGTGGTCCAGGTGACGAAGTGCCCTCAAGGATACAAGCAACGAACATATGCGTCATACGTCCGCTTAGCCGAACGGATTTGGCTGTAGGGAAGAGTGGTGTTGGGAGAGTGGCTTCTCGCCATGGTCTTCAGTCGTTATTGTCAGCTGAGTAATGCATAAAAGTTGATCGAATTTACCTGAGCCAGCAAAGATCCACGCCGATCACATGCACGAAGCTGTGAAATGTGCGCCAAAGAGATTCTGGTGTTGTCAAGATCTGTCCTCAAGTGTCAATGCAAAAGCCTACCATCTTCTGGTGGGAAGCTCTCCCGTTCCTGTCCGAGACAGTCTTCGTATGTATCACCAAAGTTTTCTTTACCGTCGTATTCCCGGAATGTATTCCAAATCAAGTCTAGCTTGTCGGACTGGTCAAGACCCCATATCCCTCCCCAATATTCATTCATCCTAGCAAAAAATTCGGGCCATTGACGTGGTCGTGCCCCCAGCAGCTCTCGTCGACATGCCATGTTTTGATGGCTATCAAGAACTGTCCAGCGTAGTTCGCGTACATACTTCCCGTAGCTAGGTCTCTCGGCAATCGTTCTGACTAACAGTCCCTGCTTTCGAGCAGTGACTTTGTCAATACGATGCCACTCTCGAGCAAGGAACTTGGTTGGTACACTCGCTTCTTCTGTGGCGCGATTCCAGACTTTGTAGCTAACATAACCGTCGTAGCGGCATTCGACGGTAGCATTGTGAGTGCTGAGGTCCAAAGTTCTGAAAAGTTCTGGTAGCTAGAATAGAAATTAGCAGATGTTGCGGAGATGAAAGGAAGATGGCATGCCATTTTGTTATGGAGAAGCCGACATGTCTCGCTGAGGTGTTTGATATCGATGTGAGCACACGATTGCACGATGTTATTGAGCAGCTCAGCTGGCAATCCCGGGAGACTGGCCATGACGGTCAAGCGCAGTTGCTCGGAAAACAATACGGTCGGGAGGATATAGGGCTTTCTGGTCTACAAGCACATGAATTGCGGGGTGTGGCGTAGTCTTCCCTCTGCGAAAATCTGCAGGCGTGCGGCGAAGCTGAATGTCAACGTTGGCAGCCGATTCATGGCGGTCAGCTCCGCGTATCCGCAGCGCCACACATGGTTCATTTCTTATCATCATCTTCCAGTGAGGAGACTCTTATCTGGCTTTTTGTCTGCTTTCCTAATCGTACTTCAGAGTGCGCCTACGTATAATCATTAACTCTTCGTCCGGAATGAGACTCGTGTCCAACCGTACAAATCAAGGGGACGAAGAATCTTCGCTAATAAACAAACTAACGACGAGGTGGCCTCCATGTCGATCCAAGTTGAAGAGTATATGATGGCAGTTACATCCATCACTTTCGCCTACCATCCATGTTGAGAAGTCTAGAAGACGACACGGAGTCTTTTCTTGGGCGAGGAGGGTAGATTCGCCGCTAACCAGGATTAGCAGAGACATGGCCAGGAAGAAGCGAGATCTAAGGAGTAGCGGACACTGGATTGTTGCCCAGTCTGCATACAGTCGCGGTCGTTGTGGGGACAACGCTAGTTGTGTTCCATATGGAAGATCTCCCGGCGTCGGCATGTGGAGGCTACATAGCAGCCATTGGGCGGTATAGATACCCACTTCATTCACCATCGCATTACTCACGAAGAAGGAGTAATTATGCGCTTCGGGCCAAGCCGGTCACAGAGTGTTTGGTGCACGGGAGACTGCGGACATAGGAGACCGCGGGTCGCGAAGAACTTGGGACGGACCCAAATGTTCGGTTCAGGCATTCTGCTTACCTAGGCAGGAACCAAGGACCGACCTCTGTGACATGCCTATCAGATATCTGCTGCGCACAATTCTGATTGCATTGTGAATGCATATTTGTTTTTGGCTAGATATCATGATACGTCTGTCTGGTCGATGGGGTTGTAGAATCTTTGCGAGCCCCATCTGCATGAGACTTGCTCGCTAACATCCCCTCTCAGACCTGCGCGCAAACCCATTAACTCCAGCAAAATCATCAACGCGCGCATTACTTCTTCAGGATATGCGTTCATCCATCACCAAAATATACCCTGCCGTTTATCCGCTTCCACTGTCAATGGCGTAAGCGCCGCGCATGGTAAGGCACTTGAGGTTTCCAAACCATCATGATGCAAACTCGGCAGTCCTCTCCCCACTTATCTTCAAACGGCATACTACCGCCTCACCCATGTCCATAACCGATCCTTCCTCTTGGCAAACAAGGCTGTCAAACATCGTTTATGCAAAGTGCGACAATGCGACAGCTTGGCCAACGTGGTCTTGCACCTTGGAGATCCACACTGCTGTGCGCTATAGGTTGAATTGTGCCTGGCTCGAAGTACCTCAGGCCATTTTCCATGTTTGAGGTATTAGGGACAGGAGGTAGGATACGTGGGCAAGATACGTAGGCAAGATTCAAAATTCATGGTGTGGATAGAGGAGGGTGACGGTTGATTCAGGCACGTGGATGGGGAATTAGTGGAGGACACAGGCGTATATGAGGCTAAGGTATGTTTTCTTGCTCTACTCGAGTATCTCTGTCCTTCATTCTCTTCGCTTCGCTCTTTTGACTACGCAAACCGTAGAACGGTCTTTACATAATCTCTACTTTCAATTCTTCAATCTACCGTTGAACGGTAGTCTAGCCCTTATTTCCACATCTCCACTACTGTTTGTAACTCAACCTATCTGCTATTGCACAATGAAGTCATTCATCTTCTCTCTCGCCCTGGTTGCCACGGCAAACGCACTTCCTGGCCCAGCTTTCAAGACTGTCAACAGACTGCCCAACATCAAGTGTACGTTATGCATACCCCATCCTTCATACGTACCTTGCTGACTAAAAACAAGCCAACCCACTCCGTCGCGCCAGCCAAATCATCCCCGTAATCGTCGGCGGTCCACAAGACACTTTCATCCCCAACACCATCACCGCAGCGATCGGCGACATTGTCCAATTCCAGTTCTCCAACGGTAACCACACGGTCACACAATCAACAGCCGATACAGCATGTACTCCCATGGAAGGCGGTATCCACAGCGGCCACATCCCTTTCGAAGATGGTCAGACTGAAGTCGGAACCTTCAACATGCCGATTACTAGCACCGACCCCATGTTCCTCTACTGTGCTACCGGACCGCATTGCCAGGAGGGTCAGGTCATGATGGTCAACCCTGCGAGTACGCAGCAATTAGCCGACTATGTTAAGCTGAGCCAGCAGAGTCAAGCAAGCACTGATGGCACGAATGTCGTGGGTGGAACAGCGGGAAAACTTGCTCTGGACGCTGCTGCGTAAGTAACATTCGCCCCTTTTCTAGATTTATGCTCGCAGCGAACTAGAAACTGACTCTTCTAAAGCTTCGTACCGGCACCTCCAGAGGACCCGGCTGCTGCACCACCTGCACCTCCCGCTGAGACACCCGCCGTGGAAGCACCCCCCGCTGGAGAGACTCCTGCCGCAGAAGCTCCTGCCGCAGAAGCTCCTGCTGAATCGGCTCCTGCGGAACAAGCACCAGCTCAGGAGACTCCCGCTGAGGCAGCACCACCCGCGGAAGAAACTCCAGCAGCAACCCCCGCCGCCATGGCTTAAACAACGTGAATTTTGAAGTGGACGAAAGGACGTATGTGAAAGTGGCGAACGAGTTTCAATCTAGACCCTTCTAGATATGGATGAGGATTCTGAATGAGTGCATTCCGAGGCAAGCTATTGTGTTTATATTTATTTTATTTTCTTCTCGTGATACACCGTGTTTCCTTCGTGGTTGCTTCAGTGAATGCCCGTGGATCAGTATGTCGGGTTATGTAGGTCTTGGGTCGAGGATTTCAAGACGATTGTCTGCGTCATGTCGCGAACGAATGATTGATTTGAACGCGCGTTTAGTATGAATAAGACCTCAAAGCGACATGTCGGAAAGCAAGTGCAGCGTACCATTATATGTTCGTCTTCATTAACGTTCACTCCGTCTATACTACAATGCCACAACAATGCGAGAATCATGTGTCAACCATTCCCACCTGGTGCCATTAGCATGCTGAAGAAGCTCCTAGCTCTATTTCTCTTCCTCGGCCTCCTCACTGCCGTCCGTAGTCTCGCTACTACTGCTGCTTCCCTTCTTCCTCTCTGCGACGTCCATTTCTCTGCCATCAATGACTGGCTCGCTCTTCGCTGCTCGCTCATCCTTACTCGGTCGCGGTCTCGCAGGCTTTCCAGCTTCTTCTGGGAACAATTCGGCGAAGAGATTAGGTTGGAAGCGATTGATGCGTTTCCACGTCTCATGCCAAAGTTCTTCTCGTTTGGGATTTTCGTCAGGAGGCGCAAGATAACCGCCATTGCTGAGCACCAAGAGCATGTTTTTGAGATTCTCCGCAACGGCTTCTTCCATGTCGCCTTGTCCGCTATTGCCCAAGCGATCCATAAGACCCACGATTGTGATCCATAATTCTTCAAAAGACAGGCGCTTTTCTCCGTCTTCATTCTCTTCACCTGAAAGGCCATCAAGCAGCACGAGGTAATGCAAAAAAACCTTGCTCAGAAGTGTTGCAGCTCTGACCCGGGTTTCGCTCATGCCAAGTGGGTCAGACTGGTAGACTTCCGGTTTGAGAAGCTGCGTGATGAGGGGTATCAGGACTTCGCTGAAGATCGCAGTCCATTCTCGGTGTTTGGGTGAGGCGAGATCATTCGAGAGGAGGGTACGTTGCAGTGAGGAGAAGGCTTGTTGGCGCAGGGACCGACAAGGATTGAGACATTGATGCGCAAGAGTCTTGAGGATAGGAGACCAGTACGCTGTCCATGCTGAGTATGCGTTAGCATCTCGAAGTTTTGTGGGAGGGGGAATAACCGTACCTTCAGTAGTCTCGAGGTGAGACTGCTCAATGAAATTTGGCACCCTGCTGGAAAGCTGGAAGACAATAGTCATAGCAGTGCTGCCGCGCACAACGATTTCGTTGCTCTCGAGCTTCTTAGGCTTTTGTCCCTTGTTACGTCGTGCAGCCTGGTCATGCAATTGTTCTTCCCGAGCGCCTACTTGAGCCGCGGTTGCAAACTCATTGAGGAGTGCAATCGCGGCTTCGTAGTTGTCGGCAGTGATGCCAGGTTGAGGCGATGTGGCAAGGTCTTCGACAAGCTGGAAGACGTCCCCAGCAGCATCAGGCACTCCTGCAAGCCTGTTGAGAATGGTCCAGAAATCCGGTGAACCCGCAAGCTCACTGCGAAGTGCATTGGGTCCTTTGCAGCAGTCTGTTAGGCCCTTCAAAATTGGTTGTGCGCACTCGTGCAGCAGGGCATCATTGAAGCTTGAAAATGTGTGCATGAGGACTGGCGCACGGATGAAATCGTAATCCTAGATCAATCAGTATAGGATTTTCTTGAAGATGCATTGAAACTTACGTTGCTGGCTTTGAGTAGGCTCAGAAGATAGTATACTGATCGCGCAATGACCACGTAGTGGTGCTTAGGAGCGTCTCGAATGACAGACACCAAAGCATCCGTCACATCCTTTGCAAGCTCCTTGACCGTCTCTTCATCCCTCAGCGCCAAGACAGTCGCCAGTTCAAGAACGAAGACGAGGCTTGGATCGTAAAGCGGTCCCTTACCCTTCTGCCTGGGACCAGTCGTTCGCGGACTTGCGCCCGGTATCTCGGGCTTCACAACGATAACCCTCGGCGAACCATCTTCAGGGAGGTGCTCAAGTAGAGATGCCAGAAGCGATCGCAAGGATTCCACTGGTAGCTGGCTGATGTTCGCAAGGATATCTTCGAAGTGGCATTCCTTGACAGTATCCACAGTACAGAGCGTGTATTCGATCTCTTGATCTGACGGTTCTGGAGGCTCGTCGTTGGCAAAGCTCGAGACGTAAGATGTCAGTGCCGAAAATATGCCAGTGTCCGCTGGACGTTCTGCACGGTCGATGACTTGCGCTGGGTTCTGGAGCGGTATTGGTGCCAGAGCGAGCGTCTTTTGGAAAGAAAGAAAGTAGGGTGGTATCAACGAGTTGACGAACAAGTTCACCATGATGCGAATGAGCTAGTAATGTCAGCAGTGCACGGGGAACAGAATGGGTAATCCTACATGTTGCCAGCCATCTCTAATCGATTCTTCGTTACCCTTGATGACTTGGAACAAGACCACGGTTGCTAGTTGCGCCCTGCCGTCACGGCCGAACCGCACAGCAGTCTCACTGACCATGACACTCTTCTTATCGGCTTGAACCTCAGTGTTGAGCGAAGTGCTTGGTGGCACATCAGGCGCCAGTGTACTGATGTATGACAAACACGAAATGATACGGTCCAAAGCATCCGTCAGGCGGTACTTAGCAGCAATCTGAGCGCACTGGTCGAAGCCTTGCACAACGCGTGAGAAAACCGCATCGTCAGTAGCGGACATGAACACATAGGACAGTGTTGCGATGATTGGCTTCCATGTGGCAGCGAACATATCCGCGTCGAAGATATTGGTGTCGCAGATGACAATGTCTGAGGTCGACTGACACTTGACTAGCAGCTCTTTCCACGCATGATCATACGCATTTCGATCGCTGTGCTCCTCGGGCAATATAATCTCGCGGTTCTTGATAGACTCATAGATTCCTTGCAAGAACTCGGAATCGAAATCCTTGCCATCGTTCACGCCTCGAACGTTCTTGGTGAAGTCTTCCAATTGCATTCGCTTCTGCTTCATGTTGGGATTATGTTGATCGGTGTTCAGCATAATGACAGCATATGTGAGGATGTAAATAGCATCGCTGTTGGCAATACCTTCGGGCTTCGCCATTTTGAAATACTTCTCGGAAAATTCTGTTAGGATTCGCTCAATCAGGGCCGATTCGCCAGGGAGACGGAAGGCGTGCAGAAGCTGTCGGAGCGCTTCATCAATACGCTGTCCTCTAAAGTCGAACAAGTCGATGAACGCGCTAAGTATCGCTTCATTGCCCTTCTTGGAGATGAACTCGCCAAGGACTTTCTTGTCGACTCTTGTGGTACCTTTGACGAATTCGGCGATACACTGAGGGTCATCTGGATCTCGAATGATCCCTTGAGATGCGAGGTAGGCGATACCAGCCTTGGGCTTTTCGTTAAATTTGGTTGCACCG
>JAESFQ010000193.1_pt1 | contig 21836 bp, 22 predicted proteins | sample 9269431 | NCBI WGS metagenome assembly JAESFQ01 (sample SAMN14502588, study PRJNA617103) | algae metagenome | isolation source: Plectolyngbya sp. WJT66-NPBG17 and co-occurring heterotrophs from well... | place: USA: Mojave Desert, Joshua Tree National Park, California | collected 2006-08-06
GTAATAGTTAGTGGATATGGGGTTCGGTCCTGTCCTCGGCACGTATCCATTTGTCCAAGATAACAATTGATAGGTTGGGATTACCCTTTCCCCGCGTCTATAAGCTTCATATACGTGACTTCCCCCTCTCGCGCGACTGGACGCGTTTTCTCTTATTATCTGACCTTTACAGAGTGCTCGCTTCATTCTTCTTAACCATCAATATCCATACACACTAGAAGATCAATATGGGTAAAGAAGGTCTACGGTATGCGGCAAAAGTCTCGCTGGACAAGCCAGCATCAGAGCAAGAATGCCTGCACGTACGTCAAACTCTCATAGTCCCCAAAGCAGTTTCAGAACATGACACTCGCAGAACCGCTGGCACCCCGAAAACCCCTCGTGCGGCACCATCAAACCCGGTGAAGCTGTCAAGATCGAATGCGTGGACTGGACTGGCGGTCAGATCGGCAACAATGACTCTGCAGACGATATCCGCGATGTCGACCTTACCAAAATCCATTACTTGACCGGACCCTTCGATATCGAAACTGCGGAGCCGGGCGATGTCCTGGTGGTTGACATCCAGGATGTGCAGCCGCTAGACGAGCAGCCATGGGGTTTCACGGGTATCTTTGCGAAGGAGAATGGTGGAGGGTTCTTAGATGAACTTTACCCAGAACCGTACGTTTGCAAAGGGAACACGATATATCGAGGAGAAAATGGGGAGGAAAGAGGGCATGTGGACTGACATACACACAGTGCAAAGGCTATTTGGGATTTTGAGGGTATCTTCTGCAGCTCCCGCCACATTCCTGGTGTGAGATTCGCAGGCCTCATTCACCCTGGCAGTAAGCATCCTTCTCCCTTGCCCCTTTTCTATCTTCTTCACTGAACACACAACTGACCACTTTCCACCATTATAGTTCTCGGCTGTGCACCGTCCCATGAAGTCCTCGAAACCTGGAACACGCGCGAAGCCGAACTCATCTCCACGCACACGCACCTAAACCGCACCGTAGCCGAACCACCACAACCCCAAAACGCCCACGCAGGCTCCGCAAACGGGTCCCTGAAAGAGAAGATTGGCAAAGAAGGCGCTCGCACGATCCCAGGACGTCCTGAACATGGTGGGAACTGCGATATCAAGAACCTCTCCCGAGGCTCCAAAGTCTTCCTCCCTGTCCACGTACCCGGCGCAAAATTCAGCGTGGGCGATTTACACTTTAGTCAAGTAAGCTTTCCCATTTTAATACTATCTAAATGTGATCTTTCGGACTAACATATTTCTCCCCAATCAAAGGGCGACGGCGAGATATCCTTCTGCGGCGCAATCGAAATGGCTGGAGTCATCACCATCAAATTCAGCGTCATGAAGGGTGGCATGAAACAACTCGACATGAAGAGTCCCATTTACATCCCTGGCCCCGTAGAGCCGCAGTTCGGGCCCGGAAGGTACATTTACTTTGAGGGCTTCAGTGTCGATGAACATGGCAAACAGCATTACCTTGACACGACGGTGGCGTATCGTCAGACTTGTTTGAGGGTTATTGAGTATCTGAGACGGTTTGGTACGTTTTGGTTTTTCTTGGTCTTTTCTTTTCGCTTCCTACCCTGTCCTGTCTCGGTTCGAGACTAACTACTTGGTTTGTTTCTCGGCTTCTCGGTTCATGGTATTTTGGTTTTTGTGCTGGGTTGTAGTTATGAGAGCCTGGAGACGAGGTGGGGGCATTAGTTTTAGATCTGGATATGCTTTCCTTTTTTTTCTGGGTTTAGTTTTAGAGTTTCCCGTTTTGCTGACTTGACAATAGGGTACAGTGACTACCAAATCTACCTCCTGCTATCGTGTGCCCCGGTTCAAGGCCATATAGCTGGTATTGTCGATATCCCCAACGCGTGTACGACCATGGGACTGCCGATGGATATCTTCGACTTTGACATTAGTCCGCAGATCCCCGCGGAGAAGCGCGATCTCGGAGCCTGTGCGTTTGCTAGTAAGAAGTAGATGGTGCGGGTACGCCGAACATGCTAAGGGTCTATGGGTTTAGATCTAAGGTTGGTGCGTAGGGGTTGTGTTGTAGCCAGAGGTGGGGTTTCTTGGCTGCTTGGTTTAGTACAATATTAGCAATTGCCATATTATCACGACACAGCTGTGATCTGGTGAGACTAAAAGCACCCAGGAGTGATTGCATATGTAACAGCTCAGTTACGGGTAGACAGTTTGATGCGAACATCCAAGTCTGCGTATATTGTATTGCCATGGTATTGTGAAGGCGGGGGTTCCAACTTGCTTATATCAGAATCCGTAGGTTGTTTTGTAGACTATAGGACCAAATTTATAGGACCATGTCTGCCGCAGAAACTGCATCTCATTAGCAAGCTGTACTCATTGTCAGTCGGAAAAGTCCTACCATTCAAGCCCGTGTTGTCCGGCTCGACGTGTGCTGCTTTGACGGCACCGTTCTCGATGACCAGAGCATATCGCTTCGAGCGATCACCTCCGAAGATGGAAGCGCCGTCGAACGAGAGGTCAAGTGCCTTTGTGAAGCTGAGGCTTGGGTCTCCCAGGAAGCGAATCTGTCACGTTAATGTCATGGCTTTGACTATCCCAATAAGAGAAGACTTACGCCGCTGGAGCCTGAGGGATCGAGCATCTTACCCCATGCTTTCATGCTAACTATGGTCAGGTCACGAATAGTGGTGAGGTTTTAAAGACATGCACCTACACAAAAGGGTCATTCACCGAGACAACAAAGACCTTGCCGGCATCTTTCAGCTTAGGCGAATTGATGTAGCCTGGGATGTGGTTCTCGGAGCACGAGGGCGAAAAGGCAGCCGGAACACCTTTGCCAGCTGTCAGACACATGTTCACTGATGAGCCACGCTAGGAGCTGTGTTTACCAATGATGACAACCTTGCCGGTCAACTCGTTCGCCAGGTTCACCTTGTTACCTGGAGAACCTTCGACGAGGTCGACGCTGGGCAGCTTATCACCAACATTCACAAATGCAGGCGCGGAGGCGTGAAAGAGACGTCGACTGGCGACGGGGCGCACTAGAGGCAAACGACGGGCGGTAGCGAACATGGTGTGTGTGTGTGTGGGTGTGCAGGCGGAAGTATGCGTATGTGGGCGTGTGAGGAGAGCGCACGTGTGCACTTGGTGGTGGTGGTAGTGGGGGTATGTCGGGCTTGTCGCTCCTCGGAAGACGGCAAGCGCACCCACCGGCGACCGCATTCCACTTTACTTCTGCACCTCTCCCCGACAAGCATGCACTATCGAGCGCATCGTGTGTCCATAAATAAGCCGCTGTATATTCCGACTGGGTGCCGTCGTGACTGCACCAGCAAATTGCGGATAATGATACTGACCCATGGACCCACACCCATCTTAGCGCCAGCGATTCGCACGCTTGCTGTTCTTCTCTACGCCGATCGTGCCTCGAGCTGGTGATGAATCGTCAACGGCGCCATCAGCAGAGACACGGGCTGCAGAGACGGACCATTGGCTGTACAACCATCGAAACCGCACCGTCGAGCCCGAAAAAAGTACAGCAGGTAACCGGGCAGCTCGTCCAGATGGGTGTGGGTGTGTCTCCCATGTCCCATGTCCCGTGTCCTGTCATGGCACGACCCCCTGGCTCGTCTCCTCGGCAAGTCGACCGCTTGGCCCACTCCTAGCGCATGCTCAACTGCATTCCTCTCAAGCCCAGTGTTAACCTGCTTTAGGCCCGTTTAGCTCCCCAGTGCCCGCGCAGAGGTGCCCATGTCTCCCTGTTTCTTACACTTGAAGGTCCAGATCTCGTCCATCGCCCTCCGTCCGCCTGCAACAAGGCGCTCCCATTTTGGGAAATTTCGTCATCGCCCATCTTCCACCGATCGCCCGCGGCTAAGCAAAAGTTTAAACTCATACAACGCGCCTACCGGAACCTTGCGCCCCGTCCGCCGTAGCTCCATCGCGGTCGCTTCCAGCTCGTCAAGACTGTGACTGCCGTTCGGTATTGCCCAAAGGCATCGACTCGACTATCCGGGTGCCGTCGCGCATCGATACGCATCACGAATAACGCCGTCACGCCCAGTACGTCTGCCAATTCACCGCCATCATGGATCCCAGTCAGGCCGGTGGGGGAGGGTCCAACAACTCGAGCGATTTTGTGCGCAAGCTGTACAAGTAGGTTGATGCGCCCATGCGCGCCGTGCCGTTGTGCTGAACCTCATCTAGGATGTTGGAGAACCCGAGCGACGAGAGTGTAGTACGATGGGGGAACGACGGCGACAGTTTCGTCGTCCTAGAAGTATGCGCCTTGCACGCACCGCATTAGGGCATCCTGGCTAATCAAGGGACAGAACGAGAAATTTACAAAACACATCCTTCCCAAGCACTTCAAGCACAGCAACTTCGCTAGTTTTGTCCGGCAGCTGAACAAGTACGATTTCCACAAAGTTCGTCACAATAACGAAGAAAATGGCCAGTCGCCCTATGGGCCGGGAGTATGTGGCATCCCTGGATACCCTCGCGGGTTATCGTGGCTAACAGCCGTATAGGCCTGGGAATTCAAACACCCCGACTTCAAGATGAACAACAAAGATGCGCTCGACAACATTCGTCGAAAGGCTCCCGCGCCACGAAAACCCAATCAAGCCGCCGCTGAAGAGTTCGCGCCCTCGCAACAGATGGACATGGTCAGCGGACAATTGATGGCCACGCAAGCTCAACTACATGCACTTGAGAGCCGCTACAGCGAATTGAGTATCCATCATTCCATGCTTCTACAGGAGGTCATTGGGCTACAAAAAACAGTGGTCAACCACGAGCATGTTATGCAGCAGATCATGACTTTCTTGCATGGCGTCGACGCGACCCAGAGGAGGAACAGTAAACTCATATTCCCCAACGGCGGTGACCCGCAGAACGGCAACATGGATGCCACGTCGGCTAACGATGACGACAACCCTGCTTCTCCGTTGCAGCACGCTTCTAAGCTTCTTAGCGAGACGAACGCGGATGCTATGCTGAATCCCCGGAACCTGGAGCAGATGAACGAGATCACTATGCGCATGAACGGCACCTTGACAACACCACCGCCGGATTTTGCGCGAGCTGTAGTGCGACCGACGAGCCGTGGACCGCCATCGGCCACGTCCACCAACTCAATGCGCCTGGAAAATCTTGATAATCTTGTTTATCCCGTTGGATCCAACAACGGCATCGACCCCATGTATAGCGAGCACATCAACAATATTCCGTATGCTGCCCCGCCGAAAGCGGCTGAAGCCAGCGAGCCCAGGATCCCAGAACCAAGAAAGAAGAACGCCATCCCAGACCCAGGATGGATTCGGCCACCCCAAATTTTGCTTGTTGAAGACGACCCGACATGTCGTCGCATAGGGAGCAAGTTCTTGTACGCCTTCCACTGTTCTATCGATAGTGCTGTAAGTGATTTCTCTTCCCATTAACACGCCATGCTGACTGAACCCAGCTCGATGGTCTGGAAGCGGTCAACAAGATGAATGCTGGCTCCAAATACGATCTCGTCTTGATGGATATCATCATGCCGAACCTTGACGGTGTATCAGCATGCCACTTGATTCGACAGTTCGACACAACTCCTATCGTTGCCATGACATCCAATATTCGAAGTGATGACATCTCGATGTATTTCCAGCATGGTAAGAGAGAGCCGCACCCTTTTTGTCTACATACTAATATCTCTAGGCATGAACGATGTCCTTCCTAAGCCCTTCACCAAGGAAGGTCTTCTGCACATGCTAGAGAAGCACCTTGTCCATCTCAAAAAGCCAGTACCCCAGGCTGACGGGTCCATGGTTGCACCTCAGCCTGTGCAAATAGCACGGCAATTGGTCCTCAAGGAGGAAGATTCTCCGGCCAAGTCTCCACAGACGGTCAGTAACTGGAATTCGCCCAACCAGATGCCGGGTGTCTCTCCCGTCGGCAGCTCTGTCCCAGATGATTTTGCGCAGGCGATGCGAGGCCAACCCGTGCAACACCCAGGTCCCTACGGAGTGAACGCCATGCACGGAAACATGGGATACAATACCTCACCACACATGCAGATGCAAGCACAACAACAGTCACAACTAGCGCCAGGTCATCGTCGTCAGGTTTCGGAAATATCCGGAGGTGAAGATCTGAACAACCCAACCAAGCGTCAACAAATGTACCCTCCTCAAATGCAACAGCAGATGGGACCAATGCAACCGCGCCCACGTTGATAGCTAGCGCAGCAAGCCGGTTGGGATATATTGCTATTCAGACATCACACCGAATTGGGTGCAGCCACCCTGCTTCACGCTGGCAGACGTGAAGCATGTACAGCACTGCTGGACAACCATGTTCCAGCCATTTCAGGGCCGATGGGCGTGATCGGTCCTTGTATGTACGGGCGATAAGGTGCAAGAATGGGATAGCTCAGGGAGCTGTCTTCGAGGGTTTCAAGACCTGCAGGGTCTACGGCGTTCTAAGGTCATCCATCCAATGTGTCAGGTCCGGGGTGGACGTTTGCTAGAAAATACCCTACTTGCTAGATAAACAATTCATTATATTCTTCTCCCCAGATCAGGGAGGGTAAAACTCTCGAGTTTCCACTTCATGTTCACTGGCTGCCTCCCGCGTTTCATTTGATATAAGAGGAAGTTGAATACTGCTCGGATTTTTCATCCTCCTGTATGCTTAACAACAACCACCGACGCTATGTAAGTTTTCGAGTAGAGTAGCTTGTTTCGCTTTGCTTCTCAATCGTCACTAACCCTTCCATGTGCAAGTGTCGTCGCAATAAGCATTCCCGAGTACATGTCTGCCCTGGTGGTCCAGACCTTGATAGCCAGCCCAGAAGGCCGCGCACGAGCACGTTCGAGAATCATGCGCCCTGTTGCAGCGGCTTACCCGCAGAGCCACCCCCCGCTAAAGGATCTGAGACGGACGTGACGGGACCCGAAGATCTGGTCTGCGTGGTGGTCCCTGGTCGGAGGGGCTTGTGACTCAGCGGTGGTGGGAAGTTGGTGGGAGCTTTTTTGGGAGTCGTACGCCAAACCCCTCCACGTGCACTACGAATCTAGAACTCTACCCGCCCCTCCACCTTTCGCGCAACACACTACTAAATTCCAATCATGCCACCAAAAGGCAAAAAAGGCCAAGACAAGGGCAAGTCGGGTGAGGAGGAGCGCGATGAGCCGCTGCAGGCTGTGGTAGGTTGCGCAATGCACTTGTCCGTGAACTATGCTAACTTTCTAGATACTTGCGGATCCCTTCGAGACACGCTTCAGTCCCTTCACACTTGAGCATCCAAGAGTACGCATACCCAGATCTTGCCAGCTGCACGCTGACACTAGCTAGTGTCTTCTACCCCTCGCGAATACCCCGCTCATCGAATACACTTTTGAGTTTCTCGCCAACGCCGGTGTGGAGGAAGTCTTTGTATACTGCGGCGCACACCGGGAACAGGTGGAAGACTATATTAAAGCCTCGAGATGGTCCTCCAAGTCGTCACCGTTCTCGCGATTGGAGCTTATCCAGTCGTCGTCCCACTCGATTGGTGATGCGATGCGAGATCTGGACAGCAGAGGCCTGCTAGTTGGCGACTTCCTCGTGGTCTATGGCGATGTGGTCAGCAACCTGCCCTTGGAGTCTGCGCTCGCAGCGCACAGGGCGCGGCGGGCGAAGGACAAGAATGCCATCATGACCATGGTGCTACGCGAGGCAGGCGCGACTCACCGGACGAAGGCTCAGGGAACAAGCCCAGTCTTCGTAATTGACCCACAGAAAGACAGATGTCTGCACTTCGAACAAATGCCGAATCGAGACCAGACGCACTACCTCTCTATCGACCCCGAACTGCTCTCCACCCACCAAGAAATCGAAGTGCGCCAAGACTTGATCGACTGCGGCATCGACATATGTACACCCGACGTACTCGCGTTATGGAGCGACAACTTTGATTTCCAAGCGCCACGCAAGGGCTTCCTACACAGCGTACTCAAAGACTACGAGCTTAATGGCAAGACATTCCATACACACATCATCTCGGATCACTACGCGGCAAGAGTACGCAACCTACACGCATACGAGTCGGTCAGTAAAGATATTGTGTCACGATGGGCATACCCGCTATGTCCGGACAGCAACCTCGTTCAAGGACAGTCATATCGGTTACAAAAGGGCAACACGTACAAAGAGGAAGGTGTCATACTCGCGCGCGATTGTGTCATTGGGCCAAAGACAGTCATTGGACGGGGCACCAGCATAGGCGACAAGAGCATCATCACCAACAGTACTATCGGACGGCATTGTCAGATTGGCCGAAATGTCAAGATTGATGGCGCATACATTTGGGACTACGCAAGCATAGCAGACGGCAGCACAGTCACCAAGGCCGTCCTCGCAAACGAAGTGGCCATAGGTCGCAGGTGTACCATTGAAGCTGGTGCTCTAATCTCATACGGTGTCAGCATCAGCGAAGGTATGACGGTACGAGGAGACCACAGAATCACCAGAGCAAAGCGGAGACGAGAACAGGGGGAGGAAGTCGTTCGGGGCGACTCGGATCCTGCGATAGTTGGCGAGAAAGGCGACGGTTTCGAGTTCCATGACTCTGACGAGGATGATGAGGACGAGCTCGTCGATGGGCTTGCCACCAAGGGGCCGAGTGAGTTTATTACCACGGACGACTGCCATGCATGCGCTAACAGAAGCAGTGTATAATTTCTCAAACGAGTCAATATCTACAATCAACTCAGAGTCGGAAGAAGACTTCATGGGCATGGAACGCCATGACAGATCGGCCACCAGCAGTTTCTTGTCTGTAGGCTCGGCCGACAGCCAACACGCGGCAAACTTTGACCACGACGCGTCTGCAAGTATCTACGATTCGCTAGTTGAAGGCCATGAATCAGCAAACATCCAACTGGAACTCACAGCACTCCGTATGAGCACAAACGCCTCGGACCATCAAGTCCGACGCGCAGTTGTCTCCTCCTTTGTTAAACGCGTCATTCAACTCATCAAGTCCGGCGAACCAATCAAGAACGCGGTTGCGCAGGTCTTTGGACAGCACAAGGAGCTCATTGATCGCTCCATCTTCGACAAGAACGCTCAAAGCAAGGCTGATCAGATTGACTTTATGCTACTGCTTCAAGCAGACTTGTGCAACAAGGAGAACGGCGACGCGATCTTGCTAAGTGCATCAACCAAACTGGTTGAGTTGGACTCAATAGAAGAGGAGGGCATGACACAATGGTGGGAAGATGAGAAGAGCACGGAGAATGCGGATATGGAGAAGGTGAGAGAGAAGACGAAGAGCTTGATTGATTTCTTGCAGCAGGAGAGCGAGGATGAGAGCGAGGAAGAGAGTGAGGACGAGGACGAGGACTAGGACTAGTTCTAGCTACACGTAGAGGAAGCATGATGAAGAAGAGCATCTGTTGCAGATACTCGAGCTTGGGACCCTATGCGGAAAAGCAATGCTAGCATGAGTTGACCAAAGTCTATGGGTTCGCCGGTTTCATCCACGAGTACGGACGAGACTATTCTAGAAACGATTTCGTGGCCGACTGTTCTCCGCGGCAGACTGTCTTGTGTTCACAGGGCTGCAATCTTACCTTGGAGCTATTCGCGATGTTTTACGGTGATAGGCGGATAACATGTGAAAGAGTGAGATGTGGAGAATGCGGCGAGGTTCCGGGCGCCCCTGGGCTGTTGCCTCCCAAAGGCGCTAGGGCCACCCTGACGAGTGCCCGCATCGAAGACCAGCAATCCGTTGCCCGACGCCATCTCTCAACTCTTGTGACTCCTTCCCTTCTGTTCAGCTGACCAATACCCTTGTTTTCCTGCTCGCCCTGTACCGCCACTCCCAACACGCGCCTGAGGCCTTATCTTGCCCTTGCACCTTCGCTCCCTTCGCCGCAGCCTGTCCAGCTAGCGTTCCGTCATCAGGCGGGACACCTCCATCATCACGCCTTTCACTACTCTCGGCAAGCGGAAGGCCGACGAGGCAGACAACTACCTCAGTCCCGCAGAGGAACCGCCAAATAAAAAGACTAATCACTCTCTTGTTGATCTACCAGCTACACCCGCAACCGACGCTGACAAGATGGACTCCGACGACGACTTCAACAGCTCTATGAGCGGCGATGACTTTGAAGACCAGGACAGCGATATGGGCCTGGAAGAGGGTGGGCATCTCTACGGCTGCTATTGAACACATGTATTCTAACTCTGTACAGACTCCGACTTTGACATGGACCAAGATGACGTTGGCTTCGAAAGTCAAGACAAGGACATCAAGCCTACGAAGCAGGCCTTTGAGGTAGACTTCAAGGTCTTTGATCCTGCCCAGATCCAAGCACAGCAAGACAAGCAGATCGACGAGGTCTCGAGCATCCTCGGCCAGCCACCCGAAGCCGCCGCCATCCTCCTCCGCCATCTGCGATGGAACAAGGAACGCCTGATCGACCAATACATGGAGAAGACGGAGGCGATCTTGGAGACAGCAGGGCTAGGCCAGGACTCGACAACCAATCCGCCGAGGATAGAGAAGATACCGGGCTTTGTCTGCGATATCTGCTGCGACGATGACAAGGACCTGCAGACATTTGCCATGAAGTGCGGACACAGGTTTTGCTTGGATTGCTACAGGCAGTATCTCGGCACCAAGATTCAGGACGAGGGAGAGGCCGCCCGGATACTCTGTCCTGGAGAGGGCTGCACTCGGATAGTTGATTCAAAATCGCTAGACCTTCTTGTTACAGCAGATCTCCAAGAAAGGTACGCCGATCGTCGCTCTACTTTCCCAGACCTACTAACAGTCATAGATATCACACTCTCCTCACGCGAACCTACGTCGACGACAAAGAGAACCTCAAATGGTGCCCCGCGCCCGACTGCAAGTACGCGATAGAATGTCAGGTAAAGAGTAAGGACCTCGCCAAGATCGTACCGACGGTACACTGCGAGTGTGGACACGATTTCTGCTTTGGATGTACATTGAACAACCACCAACCTGCACCTTGTGCGTTGGTGAAGAAATGGGTCAAGAAGTGTGAGGATGACTCGGAGACGGCCAACTGGATATCAGCCAACACGAAAGAATGCCCCAATTGCAACTCCACCATAGAGAAGAATGGAGGCTGCAACCACATGACGTGCAGGAAGTGTCGTAATGAGTTCTGCTGGATGTGCATGGGCAAGTGGTCAGAGCACGGAACGAGCTGGTACAACTGCAATCGCTTTGAAGAGAAGAGCGGATCGGAAGCCCGCGATGCGCAGGCCAAGTCGCGGCAGTCGCTTGAGCGATACCTCCACTACTACAACCGCTTTGCGAACCACGAACAGTCGGCCAAGCTAGACAAGGACCTCTACCTGAAGACGGAAAAGAAGATGCAACAACTACAAAACTCGTCGGGCATGTCGTGGATTGAGGTGCAGTTCCTGGACCAGGCTTCACACGCGCTTCAGCAATGTCGACAGGTGCTTAAGTGGACCTACGCCTTCGCTTACTACCTCGCTCGAAACAACCTTACGGAGATCTTCGAGGACAACCAGAAGGATCTGGAAATGGCGGTAGAAAATTTGAGCGAGATGTTCGAGAAGCCTATCGATCAACTAAAGGACCTAAAGGTCGACATCCTCGATAAGACCTCATACTGCACCAAGCGGAGGATCATTGTACTTAACGACACAGCGGAGAACCTGAAGCTCGGTAAGAATTCCTCGCGAATCCCTTCCGCTCTTACTAAATCACTGCTAACGTCGACAGGCACCTGGAAGTTCAACGTAGACCTCGTGTAGGACACCGCCAGGCCCTCGATTGTCACCCACGATGGTAGTGCACGGTCGTTGCCTCGTAAACGTCGGCGTCTACAGTCCCTAATCTCGTCCCAGAGTAGCTCACGTGCCTCCGGGTCGAATAGAAGGAGAGCGATATGAATGGTCCCATTCCGTAGGCTCACGCAAGAAGGCAATGGGTTTCCAAGCTATGATGTTTCACGCTGTCTTATGTTGCATGGTCGGTAAATGGCGCTTTGAAAGGACATGGCATTGTTTGCATGGCGTTGATCAATCATCTGTTGTAATCAGCGGTTCAGCGGCTAGGCTTAGCATTTTTCTTTTCTTTTCTCTTCTCACTCTTTCATGTATCCGTCACAATCACAGAGAAGAATATGAAATTAGACGTTCAGTTCCATCTCTTGCTCCCAGTCTAGAACATGTCCTAGTGTATTGGTATGGCAAGGCTGAGAGCCGTCTCCAGCGTTCCCAAGGCTGCGGCGCAGCGAGCCAAGATGTGTGCCTGCCATACGCCATGCACAGCTGGCCGCTCCAAGAACAACCACCACCGCCACAAGGCGGGCACTCATCTACGAAAGAGCGGGAATGTTTTGTGATTGGTAGTGGTCTGCAATGTAGTAGCCTTGCTACTTGATCGACTATGGTGCGATAAGCGCCCGTATGCTGTACGTTGAAACTGGCCCCCAATTCGAGGGGGCGCGGGGGCAGTGCTGCAACCAGCAGAAGTTCTACTCCGCGGCTTAGGCTCCGTCTGCCCGTACTTGATGGGCTTGAGGTAATGTGCAGTCTTTTTTTGTTTTCGCTGTTATCATGCTCACAGCGTTGCTCATAGCCGTTTCCTTATATCGCATGCACAACCCGGCATACGGCGGTACGTGAACGCTGAGTGCTTACCTTTTCCGCTTGCACCATGACGCCAACGCCCTCTCACACTTCGTCTACCCTCAGGACATGTTTACCACGCTTTGCGACGCTCTGGCGTGAAAGCCATCGGCAAGCCGCCAAGGACATTCGCACACGATGGCGCCGATGTGGACTTTGGCTACTGCTCGCAGCATGGTTTGCCATGCTGTTAGCTGGTCTTGTTTGGCTATCACTTCCTAACCCCGCAGGCTTTGGTGAACTGGGAGCCTGCTTACCCGATCGTTCCTTTTCGCTGGATGCTTCTCATTTTCGATATCTGAGCAGCTCGGACTTCTTTGAGATTACCTTGGCAATGGGTAACATGACCTTCACACAGGTCAAGGCTATAGACATCATCTGGGACATTGTGAGTTGGTCCCTACCCTGGCACAGGCATCGGCGGATATTCGCAAGCTAGGAAGCTGACTATCACAAAGCTCGTCGGTCGCGGTGGTCAAGCAATTATCGCGTATATATCGTGGCACGTCTTCGCCAATTACGTTACGACGTCCATGGAAGTAACACCTGTCACATTTGGAACATATCGAACCATCTTTCTACCAGGTAGCGGCCTGCTCCTTGCTATCCTGTGTACGATCCGAGATTTCGTCACGCGGCACGGCCTGCATTCGAAAATTGCCATGGTCTTCATGATATACACCATGATATTCACCTTTATATATCCCACCCTCGCCAGTGCAATGACTGGTTATAGCGCAAACGTCGAAGCTTTTGTTAATACTACGCAAGGCGAGTATGTGCCTCTTAACTCCTTTAGCCTCGCATACTTTATCATTCATGACGCTTGGCGCATCCCGGATCTGAATTTAGAAGGCGATCATATCATAACAGGCAAGTTAGCCAAACATACTATTGGGTAGCTCATAAGGTCTGACTTACCATCATCAGAAACCCTTGGTTACCAGCCGTTGACCTCATCACCTTCTGGGGGCAAGCGTGAGTATCTTTCATGCTACAGTAACTATTTGTCCAGCAGTACTCGTGAAGCCTGCGACATGCCAATCAAAGTAACCAACTGTAAGTTGTAAGACCTGGAAGAGTATGGCTGTCGCTGACGTACACACGGACACTCTAGAATACGGTCTTAACGGAGGAAATATGACAAATTCTACGTTCGCGGGTATATTTATACCAGCTCCTGCCCTTAATATCTCAGCTGCCCCTCTAGTATATTTACACAGTGACGGGTACGAATACGACTCCTTCTTCAGCGAAGAGACCGACGATAGTTCGCTATTGCTATGGGGATACGACAACCAGACTTACAATCGGGATGACTTGCAACAAAAAGGCAGTTGCCAAGCTCAGTTGGTACGTGAATCTCTCGCCAAGCCGTCCTTCCCTGACTAATTCGTCTAGGACTACAATTGGGGATTTTCGTACGTACAGCTCTTCATCATGATAATCCTCCATATGATCTGGACTTCCGGCCTCTACATCATGTGGCTCAGAGCCTACATGGTCATGAAGAGACGAGGGCGAAGAAACGAAGACGTGGCAGGCGAGCACAAGGCTGTTCTTGAACTTGCAGCCGCCATGCGAGATCAGATAGACGAAGGTGCAAAGGAAGAAGGTGGTGACGTATCTGCGCTCACAGAAGCTGACCTGCGACGACGTATCAGGAAAGACCTGCGTGGAGGATCCATTTCGTACACTACGCCACTACTTATCAACGGGGAAAGCGGTCAGGAGTGGACCGTTAAAGCCTTCATCAAAAGCCACAAGCTGTCTATCCTCACAACGGGTGCATGCGTCGCGGCGGTTGTATCCACTGCGGTTCTCCTGCCGTCGACTCGGACGTGTCTCTTCGTGGCGCCCTTTGTGTTGATAGCCTCTCTGTACATTGGGACAACCAGGAAGAGTCGCATTGTTCTGTTTGTCTGGCTCTGCATCCTCGTCGGCGTCCCAACACAGGTCCCTATAACTATAGCAACTGCTACAAGTTAACCTATGGCCATGGATAGTCTGTGCCGGGATCTATATTACTTTTCCCTCATCTCAGATAGTTTGGTAGACCTAGTACATACAATTCACGTTTCGTTCATCCTACAGCAATACACTGGTATTAGTATCATGAAGCTTTTGTTACTCGAAGAAGCCTTTCCTGTTGTCCCAATAAAGTACGCGCCACGATCAATTCTCAAATCTCAGGGCTTCGCATCCCATCTCTCTAACTTTCCATTTCACCGAATTCCATCATCGGCTTTCTTCTTCCACACCCGCACACTCTTGGCAATATCGTCATACTCGGCTACACGGCGCATATACCGAGTTACATACTTGTAGAGTCATATCCCTTTAACTCTTAACTCTTTGGTCGAGATGTTTCTTGTGAGCACAGGAAACGTGTAGAACACTGACAAGACATGTCGACGGGGTTTAGTAATGTTCTGGCTTTCTGGTCGTTAAGGTGCAACTACTGTGTGAGATTAGAATGACTGTATCGTAAGATAGTTGCTGAACAAGACAATCATGGCGCAGGGAATCAAATCGTTTTGTTTGTTCATATCTTCAAGCCTCTCGGAGTGTATGCGTTGAATTCTTGGTGTTTCTGTAACGTCTATCCTGAATATACGTGTGTGTCGAAAGTTTAGTATACCATCACGAGAGCCAGCGCATCGCCCTTCTCAAAAGCCGCCAACTCATACCCCATCGCATCACCTTTACCACTCACTAGTCACAGTCTCACATACATTCATTCATCAGCCAGCCCACGTATAAAAAGTCCAGAAACATGCTCCACGAATCCCCCGTACACCACCTCACTCACTAGTCTACTACATCATCATACACCAACCAACGAAACTCCAAGCGCACCCAAAACAAGAGAAATTTCAGCATGTACCCCCGCCTAACACCCCAAGAATGCGCGCGCCAGAATCCCTACGCCTACGCGCGCGGCATCTCTCCCCCGCGGAACCGGCACGAAGAACCGCGACAAGGATACTATACACACGAATACCGCAGTGTGAGCCCTCTGAATAGCTTGATGGGCTTACGCCGAAGACTACGGGTTAATTCTGCACAGCGACCACGTTTGCAGCATGCTGACATGGCTGAGCGGTATGGATACCGTGGACGTGGATGGAATGTGAATAACGTGCCAGGAGGGCAGTGGTATGGGGGGCGATGGTGAGTATGCACTATCCCGGGAGATGCTGAGGGAAAGATGGGAGATGAGGCGAGTGAGTGAGACAGGACTAGTGATGGCGGTTCAGGGTGTTGAGAGATCAGACAAGCCCACTTGTATCTCGCTTACACCAGGGTGCTCTCAACGTTACATGAAATTTACAGTCGTTGTCAACATCGGCTCTACCTTCTGCAGGCGTACTTGACATAAACCCCAATGCAACTCTCATTCAGAATCCGCCTCGTATGGGCTGGGGCTTCACTAGAGATGTAAGGCCCCTTATACCTCGTCCTTGTGGCTTAGGGTTGGACCAATGCGAAGTCGAACTGCTGCAGTAATAATCTACATCGCCAGCTGAGATCTATGAGTAAGCTCTGGGGTACCTGCAGATCATCTACATTAAGAGTTCTCAGCCGGAAAAATATCCGAATTGGGAAAAGCCGGTGGGGAGGATTGGATTTCGCTACCGGGCCGCTAGCGCGTTCAGCCAGCCACTTTGCTTACCTAGGTAGGGTTAGCTAGTTGGCAACGGCTCTCCACCCTTGCTACGTCTATCGCTAAACTGTGGTATCGTTTCACTTCTAATAAAAACCCTTTTATACGCCTGCTAATCAAAATGCTGACAGTGGACGGCGAGGTACTCAAGGAAGGTAGTAGCGCTAATGACCCTTGCTGGCGGATTCGCTACAACCGATGGTGCTGCTTGTAACAGTGAGGCGGATCTCGCGGGCAATTGTACCGACCAGCACCATACCTTCGCCTGTTTGGGATGCGTACGAGTAGAAGAGAGGATACTACTCGAGCCCATATTCCCTATTATGTCTAGAGGAGCAGCCAAGGCATTGGTCGCAGTAACCTCATGTCACTGCGTTGTAGCATTTTCCGAAAAGATGCCTGAGCATAACGCTCATCTTCTTGCCAATGCAGAGGCTCTTTCTTTCTACTGGGTCGCTATGTTGTTTCTCCACATCGCTTCGTCTACTCCCTTGAATGATCACCTCAGCGGAATGCTTTTGTGTACTATGGATGAGAGCACCCTGGTGCAGTGAGGCCGGAGAGGGTATATTTGTGGGTATCAGAGCTGTATATAAAGACCTAAGCCCACCCATAAGTTGTAACTCATCATCAAGCACATCATTCTCTTCTCTACTAAGCTCTCTACTATCGAACAACTCGATCGCAACCAAAACCGAACAGCCATGAAGCCATCTACTCTTTTCACCTCTCTTCTCGCTGTCGCCATCACGGGCACTGTGGCAGACAACTGCAGGAAAGGCTATACGTATTGCGCCAATACCCTCAACGCCATTGGTACGCTCATATACAGTCTATCTGTCTTTACTTTGCATCCGCTAACCAATGTTCTTTCACGCTCGTAGGCAACTACCAGGGCCAAATTGACCAGGAATTGAACGCTAAAGGTTTCCAGGGCGGGGACAGCCTTGCTCTGTTCTACTGTGAAGGTGGAAGCAATGGCGTTATTAGGCTCCAGGAGAAATGCCGCTCCTATTGTAAGCAGAATGGTGTCAAGGTGAACGATGTCTGCGGCTAGATGCATTGCGCTGGGCGGAGGGCCTTGGGGAACGGAGGGTCTGTTAGGTGAGGAGAATGGTTCTGTCATGTCTCCTCGTGTCTGTCCACACGTAACGAACAACCGGCGGTAGCGGAACATCACTCGTTTATACTTTCGCTCGCTTTACAATACTACAAGTTGCTGCTATGCTGCATAGCGTCGCCACCTTGGACTGCCTTAGGTCTCCTTGAACTTTCGTGATTGCACAACAGAAAGGTCAGACACTGAGCAAGTTTATTACCTGACGCGTTATCTCCTTCCCCTTTGCTTTAACCTACTTCAACTCCTAACGAAGCCTAGTTGTCTAAGATTTGTAGTGTTATAACGTAGTTGCTCCTTGTCTTGAACCTGAAGCTGCTGACGATCACATTTCTTCATTACCTTCCTTGGCGACCAAATTGCAGCTCTACTATGATACTCCTCGGATTCTGCTATCGTCCCATTGATGGCTCGCGGCGCTGAAGTGATTTGGTCATTTTTCGAAAACGTTGAAGTTCTAGGGCGGAAGCTCGGCGTGTCGAGCTCCACTCTTTTGACCCACCCAATCGCGAGCAGACAGTGACAGCCTGCACTGACGGCGTGCATTGAGCGCACGGACATGGGTGGTGGGGCGGTGCGGGGAAAGCGAACCACTGATCAACCCCGCGGCGTCTAGTATCTGACGACTCTACCTGTGGATTCGACCTTTGTCTAATTGCTAAATTTGTAGCTCCTGCATTGAACCAGACCGTCTGACTCTCCCTGAATGATTGAAACCCTGAAAATACTACAAGATACATCTATTGTGTTTTGAATTCTGAAACTAATGTTGAACGAAATATCCAACAGATCACAATGACGGGCTTCGGAGCTCCTCTTGTTAGGAAAGCTGTGGAAGAAATTATCTCAGAAATGGAGCGCGAGGATGCCGACCGCGAGGATTCTGACAACGACGAGCCGACATCATTTCTCTCAAGCCCCGAAGTCTTGTGGCAAGAACCCCCAACCGAGAAAGTGCTCAGCTATATGGGCAACGGTTCGTTGTTTCCTGGACTCTAAGTAGAAATTTAGCTCACATCATGCAGCGCGCAATTACTATTTCTATGGCTCCGGCTTAGCTAGGAAAGACCAGGATCTGTTCGCATGTCTCACTGCTTCTGGCTTTTCTCCTGAGCTGGCTGCTCCACGAAGCTCCTCGCGGCCTCAAATCGATGTCAACCCCGATGAAGCCGCACAATCGTTCGTGTGTAGAAGCGTTGGCGGCTGCAAATGTGGCGTTTTGGCTTCATCAGAGTCACCTGTTCTGTACGAAGATCTACCCTCTGATGACCACATCCGCCTCCTCGAAATCTTGCCTGGAACAGATAGCGCAATGGAATGTCTGCTACATGTAGGTTATCTCCACGAAAGCAAGCACATATATGAGGCTCTCTCATATACATGGGATCTGGATTATTTGTCCGGATCAGAAGACAAATATGTTGCCATTCGCTGCAATGGAGTCAACGTTAGCATTGGTGCCAATTTGGCGACCGCACTCAAGAGATTGCGAAACGGAGAGACTTCGGATTGGTCTGGGCGGACGCTTTGTGTATCAATCAACAGAATAATCGGGAGCGAAGTCACCAAGTCATGCGAATGAACCTGATCTACGAAAATGCCCTTCGGGTCGTTATATGGCTGGGCGAAGAACATCCTACAGAGCTATATGCGCCAACACCTCCTGTGCATCTCCGCGAGTCGTACAAAGCCTTCTCTGGTGTCTGCGCGGTGGTCAATACTTGGCGGACGACGACCGGAAATGAAAATGTTGTGCCACGTGCCACCCATCTTCCAACGGTGTCAACAACAGAGATGAAGGATACACACGATGTACTCTCCTCGAAATCTAAGATATGGCGCAGTATTTTTGCTTTCTATAGGTGTCGCTGGTTTCATCGCCTCTGGCCTATCCAAGAAGTCGCTTTAGCTCGAACTGCAACTGTGATTTGGGATGAATGCGAGATAGCCTGGGAGTGGGTTGGTCAAGCAGCCGCAATAATACGAACGAACTACGATCGCATTTCAACGTTGATTCGAGATCAATCGACAGGTTGGCATCGAGAGGCGCCATCCCGCCGCGTTCCTGGCGGAGTTAGCAACGCCTATTTCTTATACCGACTGTCAAGGTCGCAGACATATTCCGCACCGCTACGGTTCACTTTTGCTGAGATTCTCAAGCTAACACGGCATTTTGGCTGCAAAGACCCGCGAGATCGCCTGTACGGCCTCTTGAGTCTACCCACGGTTGACGACACTAAGAAAAGCATTGTTCCAGATTACGAGAAGACGACAGACGAGGTATATATCGATATTGCAAGGAAAATTCTCGAGTCGTCGTCTTCGCTATCGCTACTTTCGAGCGTCCAGCGAGATGGTAGCGCCAATCTCTCCATGAAGCCCTGGAATCCGTACGGTCAACACTACAATCCCAGAATGCCGTCTTGGGTACCCCAATGGAGCTTTCTACTCACACAAACGATAAACCCGTCGCAACCATCTGCCAGTTTCGCTACCTCGCAAGGCCGACCCGTACAGTTTTATCCTAGCCCAAACCCCCGGGAACTACTGATTCGCGGAATAATGGTTGACAGAGTAGCTGGCTGCGAGTATAGGTCATTTCGAGATTTCTGGCGCGGAGCAAACGCTGCAGATAAGGCTACTAGTTGGAGCTTCTTGGGACCGCCGGCGCTGAATCATCCTCTTACACTCCAAAATGTACTAGAGCAATGTCAGCGCACGAAAAAGGACCTGGAGAAGATTGCCTTGACTCTCACCGCAGGCCAGAATTGGTACGGTGTTCCTGTTCACGATGTCTCAGCTCATCTTGCAGACTATGCGCGCTGCCTGGTCAAAGATGGGCTCGTCTGGTCTCTCCAAATGGGCGCTTCCTCCCCTCCGCCTCAACAAGAAAAACCCCAGAGTTCTGGTGAGAGATGCAGCAATCTTCCATCAGAATACATTCAATACGACGAACTCACAGCACTCGCTCAGAACGGGAACCCAGATCGCTATTTGGCAGACTTGTCAACAATCAAGCCAGATCAAGCTCATCAATCAAGCTGAGTTAAGCTCGTCAATCAAGCCAAGCCAAGCCAGCGTAGGCCAAAAAAGCTATTAATTAAGCTGGCGTAGGCCAGCTTGATTGATGAGCTTGGTGAGCTTAATAGCAGGCGTGAGGCTGGAGTTGTTGCCGTAGGAGCGATCTCACGATACTTTTCTAGTGTTAAGGTTAGTAATGGTATCTTTTAAAAAATTAACTACAACGCTACAACGCGTTATATATATATATATAAGCTTCGAGATCTTGATGTTGTAGGCGCGATTTAAATACTGCGCAAAAAACAACACGATATAGTAGTATACTAGAAACGCACCTATCGTACCTATATATATAGAGTTATATGTATAGGTATAATAGATATACTTCTAATATACTACTGTATCGTACGACCTCTACTAAGCTTGCTAGGCGTAGTAGAGATAATTATAGGTGCAATAATATCGTATATATACATAGTTGTAGGTTGTAAGTAAAGGTAGTTATTGTAATGTAATATGCAAGCAGTCTTATTTCACTAGCGTAGCTACACTACTATAACCTAATACTTCTTAATAATTAAACACACGCTATTACTAAATAAGGTACGCTAAGTCTCTTCTAGCTACTAGACTATAATAATTACTACGTTGTTGTAGTTGCTTTAAGACATAATAATATAAAGTGCTAAGCGATATACTAGAGTACTAATATCTTATATTACACCCCGTACAACTCTATAACTCTAACCTAGCCTAGTTACGCTATCTTTCTAGCCTTATCTCTGTTACTACCTCTTTACGCGTTAATTAACTACTACTATACCTAACGCTTGTTTCTCTCTCTTAATTGCAAGTATACTACTAAAAAGACGCGCCTATAACACTATTAGTGCGTTAAAAAAGCGCTTAAAAAGCACGCCTCGTAGTACTCTAAGCTAGCTAATACCTATTAAAAGCTCTCTATCGTCGCCTCGTTTATTCTCTTGTAGAGCTCTAGCTAAGGCGTCTTAGGCCTCTAATTTTAAAGTATAACTACGTAAAACGCAAGCTAAAGAGGCTATTATTCTACCTACTAAGAGCAGCGAGAAGGCAACAATAATAATAACTAATAAGCCTAGAACTAAGAGCTTTAAGGAGTACCTAGAGAACAACTTTAAGAATCTTAACTAGAGTTATATACTACTATATATAAAGCCTCTAGCGACGCAGCGTTTAAAGAAAAGCTAGGTATACTGCTATAGTTATTGTTAGACAATACACAATAGCACGATACTAGATACACGATATTAACGAGTAGTTAGGTATATTAGTTAGTAAGACTAGAGACGAATCGCTACTAAGCTATAGCAGCGATTAGCAGGCCTTTATACCTT
>JAESFQ010000194.1_pt1 | contig 21746 bp, 27 predicted proteins | sample 9269431 | NCBI WGS metagenome assembly JAESFQ01 (sample SAMN14502588, study PRJNA617103) | algae metagenome | isolation source: Plectolyngbya sp. WJT66-NPBG17 and co-occurring heterotrophs from well... | place: USA: Mojave Desert, Joshua Tree National Park, California | collected 2006-08-06
TTGAATGGACAAGCAAGTGAAGTGAGAAGCAGCCCGTATACATATATATACCAGCGTACCGAGATCTGCATTGTCTCTTCTTTACTTGTCTACAGAACCAATCAACCATGTCCGGCATCAACCTCCCCAAGAACGCGCACGTATCAACACACCCATGTCTCCAGGCGAAGCTCTCACAGCTCCGATCCGCGAGCACAGGGTCCAAAGATGCACAAACGCTGGTGCATGAACTGGCCCTGATGGTCGGCTACGAAGCTCTGGCCGCAGGCTTAAAGGCACACCAGGCAGGCACTGTAGGTTCTTCCCATTCCATTCCATCAAATCACATTTACATTCACCCGGTCTCGTCACATCACAAAGTGGGGTGGTATTCCGAGACACATGCTTCATAAAAGGATTCCCATATCCCCATAACCCATAGTAGTCCCCAGGACAATACCCATAACAAGTAATGCTATAGTACAACCACCCGCTAACATGCCGTCTTGACAGGACAAATCCCCCCTCGGCTACGAATACACCACAACCACCACGTCCCCCTCACCGACGTCCATATCTCTCGTCCCCATCCTCCGCTCCGGCCTCTCCATGGTCCCAGCGCTCTCCTCCCTCCTTCCCGCCCCCGTGCCCGTCCACCACCTCGGTCTCTACCGCGAGAAATCCACCTTGCAACCCGTAGAATACTACAACAACCTGCCCTACCACACGCCCCATACACCCGATTCGACGAAACCCCAACCAGAGCTGGCCATCATCGTAGATCCTATCATTGCGACTGGTGCGACGGCTCAGGCGGCCATTGACACGCTGAAGGATTGGGGTGTCAAGAGGATCATTGTGGTTGCTATTTTGGCGACCGAGGAGGGGTTAACCCGGGCTTGTGGGGAGTGGGAAGAGGGTGTTGAGGTCTGGGTTGGTGGGTGCGACAAGGAGGTTGATGAAAAGGGTATGATTAAGCCTGGACTGGGCGATATTGGAGATAGGTTGTTTTTGACGTTGGGGAAATAAGCAAATCAAAGGGATATGGATCATGATGGAATGTTCATATTAATTAGGTACCGGCCTAGATACTATATAGTTACTATTACCTAGGCATACCGTTAATGCTATAATGCCGGAACAGAAACATAATATACAATAACAGTGTCTGCTGCTAGATCTTAGCTGGGCGTCAGCCTAGCCGACTTGCATGCGCTTTTGCATTCGCGCTCAGCCCCCACTTGGCGACTCCGTTACGATAACATCCCCGCACTCTACGCCTCAGCTGAGAACACAGCTTCTTCTCTTTCTTTTAATCTAACATTTGCTCCATCATTCATCTCTCTGTTTCACTTCTTGATTGCTGCCAAGCGCAAGATGTCGGGTCGCAGCATCACTCCCAGCGTCGTGGATATTCCTGCGTCAGCCTTGCACGACGTACGCCGGTTCATAGAAGACCTGCAGCAGCTCAAGGAGGCCCCCAAAACTTTCAAGAGCCTATTAGAAGACGTGCAGTCTGTCGAAGCGTCGCTCAACCTGCTTCAAGGTGTCAAAAGGAGAGAATGGGATCTCCTTGGTGCAAGCGTACTAGAGGGGTCGAACACCACCATTAGCAGCTGCATAGAAGCCTGCGAGTCGTTCGGGTATTACCTTCGGCGCTGGATTCGACACTCAAAAAGGGGGAAACTGGCATGGCAGGATCGAATAAGCGAAGGGCAGGTAAAGTCTATGTCAGAGCAGCTCCAGAACTGTAAGCTTTCGATCAATTCAGTCATGAGCATAGCGAGTTTGTAAGTGACTACATCTCTATCGCTTTAGTCCAATTTCCAGGCTGACCTTTCCTTGTAGATATAGCTCTGTTCGCTATACCCATGTAACAGAAGAGGTTAGGAAAACGATTTCTCTAGTACAGGCGGAGGTGCATGGTGCTGTTACCACAACGGACAAGCAGCTGGTGGAAGTGAAGAGCAAGTTGGAAGAGCTGTATCTTGCCAGCGATGACAATGAAGAGACTAGCACTAAAAAAGCCAAAGCGAAGTCGTTGGAACAGTTGGAAGAACAGTTGGAAGTAGAACTCGAAGGGCTGAAATCATCACGCGCGCTCTTAGATGAGCTGTTGCCAAAAGCACAAGAAGATGCTGTCGCCAAATCTGCTGCAAAGAGCCAGGATAATTCGACCAGTGTGATGTTTGGCAATATGAATTCAGGCCAGCAATCTAGAGTCATCCATGGTGGTGTCCATGGAGCCGATCCTCCTACAACCATAGAGGAAGCAGTTGAATGCCGAAACTTCGACGTGTTGCGACAGCTACTGAGGAAGGAATTCGAGACCGCTGCCAAAGGCAAATATTCCTGGATCCTTGAATTAGACGAACTTGGCTACACGCGAGACGAAATTGCGGAAATAATATTCGAGCAAGCCAACGATGCCCCTTGGATATATTTCGCGCCCACTACATTCCATACAGCGCCCCCTTTAATTGGCGTACACCTTCCCGGATGCGTTCATCAGTTCCTGCCTTCCAACCCAAATTCTGCTAGTCAGTCCAGTGTACTAGGCTCTCTTCCTGAGATTTGGCGCAGTATAGCCAAAATCGTCGAGGAACTCTGTGGTCTGGCCGGTATAGCTCCAACAACTCGTGACATGGAAAAATGGGACGGCTCAGTCATGTTTACGGAACGAAATTCAATGGCTACAGTCACGTACTCTCGAATATCAGGAAAATTGGATATGGAGCATCGAGAAATGATATCCCGGCTCCACAATTCACTTAGACGGTTCTGTCTCGCTGCAGGACATGCTCAAGCTGCCAAGCTCTGTTGCGACTCGTTCACTGTCTTATTCTTACCGTCAAAAAAGGATACCGACCAAACGTATCCGGCAGAGCCGTCTATAGAGGTCTGTCAGATCGGGTTTGATCTTCCCCTGCAGATGCTATCGGAGCTCATCGACCTGTCCACTGTGAACGTCATAAGTCCTACTGCTATTTCGAAAATTCGGCAAACAGCCTCACAAATATTACGGCCCTTGTTCCAGGGAACAACGACATTGCACTATGATAGCAGCGTCGGTGCTGGTCTCCAACTCTGTTCCTTGGCCATACAGGTCGTATGCGTAGGCTTTTTGTCGTACGCACAGGCCCACGCTGGACCTATCAAACCGTTCTTCCTGGATACTCCGCTGGAGAAGATTCGGTTACTTGGTTCTCGAGTTTCTACAGATGATCACCCATGGGTTGAGGCCAGTCTCGAAAACCTCACATGCATGGACGAGATGATCCAGTCTCGGGTCATTGCGTTCAGCCTTAAACAGCCTCATATCCCCCATTCTCCATCCAGTGGAACCCTCCGATACAATCTTGAGACTAATGCCCATGATCTTCTTGATACATGGGGCCCTGGTCGCTTTCTCATCCAACCCACGAACAATGCACTCTTCGCTATCCAGATCGGCGATGGCGTTATCTACGCATCCAGTATCAACAGTCGTAAATTTCACTGGAGCAAAGATATGGGTTTTGAGCCCCTATCGCAAATTTCACTCGATCCATTGAGTAAGATGGTTATTGGAGGGCCAGTTATCGTCAATGAACATTGCAGGAATGACGTGAAGCGTTGCCGGGAGAAATCAAGTACGTCCCTTGAGCACCTTGGTACTTACCGAGCTTTTTGGGAATCTGATGAGAGGCAAATTGGAGTGCAAGCCGGGAACTACGTAATGCTCCATGCTATTGCAGCCTCACATAAGCTTCCTGGTCTGACCCTGAAGCAATATCGACTACAGCAAGAAGATGACTTGCTGATATCATTCTTGGACGAACTATGGGGTGTTCAAGTAAGCTTTTGCACGCACGTTGCCCGCAGGGTGGCACTCCGCGAAGTGGTAGCTGACCTGCTCTCGGTATTTGCGGCGTCTTCGATCTTCTCAAACCACGAGACTCGTTTATGGGAAGAGCTTTTGAAACTGGGCATCATCGAGGCATTCCAACATAACAAAATTCGTGATTTGCTCATTACGCTCTCTTCGCAGCTTTACCAACTTACCTTAAGAATGGTTCGCAGGGTTCTTGAAGGCCTTCGACATACGGGTCTCGACCGTCAAAGGAAAAACATCCTAATTGCATGGCCCCATGAAAGCGACACATCCAGATGTTTCAGTGTTGCCTGTGAGAAGGAAAGTTCTTGGGTTGGCGTACTTGCGGATTCGGAAGACTCGGCTACTTTCGCCTATATCACAACGAGGTGTTTTGAGACCGAGAAGATCAAATGCAACGGTCCCAATCCTACCTGGCAAGGCAAAATGCCTTTTTTGGAAACAGCTGTTGTACCACATGCCAGGGACCCTTGCCTGCTCGAAACTCTTCTGCAAGACAATGCGACGTACTTCTTCCAGAAGTTGGACCATCTCTTCTTCGTCAAAGTTCAGAAACCGGATTCCACATGTGTCGCAAATTTGATCACCTCCCGCAGTCGACTTCCACCAGACATCCAGCGGAGACTATTGGTCAAATTCATGGAAGACCGCAGGCGACAAGCTAGGCTACGTGAGAAGATAGCTGAACATGACTTTGCAGAGAATGTAACTATCTGCTATTAAGTCTTCGCTAGGCGAGTATACCTTCAGGTGTTACTATCTACTATGAGGCGGCAGGGAATGCATTTTGTGCGACAAAAGTAGCTGTAACAGGTAACGTAGGTTATAAGCGAGTAGCACCTTTTGACTAAGACTCTACTAAACTTCAAGTAACGTACTTTATAATTATATAGACTACATTTGCCAAGCCTCTACCAAAACCTCTTCTCTATGAGATAGTGTAGTACCTTTTAAGACTGTTGTGAATTTTTTAATGCAAATATAGTGCCCATACCACCTCTTCATCCAGCCCTTGATACCCGTATACTAACACTCCATAACGATATTCTCGGCATTGCATTCGCGTCCAATATCGGAGTTGCAGCGAATGATGCCAGCTCGAAGACTCATTTCCCGTACCAACTGAAGATTATCTTTGTAGGTGTAGCCAAGACGACGTCGGCGTTTAAGCCATCAAGGTCAGGCAAGACCGCCCCAACCTTCGTATCCGTAGGTCATATCCAGAGTAATCTGCCATGCGATGTCTCTCTAGAAGACGATGCGGAATACGTAGTGAGCCGGTTAGATAGCATCAGTATCAGTCACCTTGGTGGTAGGCACCTGAGCCAGAGGGACGACATCGTGGTCGCTCATTATGGTGGGAGGTCTAGCAGGACATGTCCGATGTAATCGCTAGGTGAATTTTCTGTCCAAAGAGAGTGATGCAAAAGCTTGAGTATCGTCTAGATCGTTAAAGAGACGTTGACGAAGGAATCTTGGCCGCTGCGTCTCTAGACGTAATGCGCCATGGCGTGCACATAGTTTTTGGTTGTTGCGTGGAAAGTACCCGCTTCTGCGCCACCCCTCGAACCATCTTCACGCCTTCTCTTCAAGCTCAAAGTACAGCTCCCAGTGGTTTTTGCAACCAGGATTGAATGCGCTTCCGCATTGCGTGCACTTGCTTCCGCTTTCCATATATTCAGTGACGGTCAAGACATGCTTGCACTGCCCACAAAGCACCGCACCAATATCTCTTTGATTGTACGGCCAGATATCCGAATTGTGAGTTTCGCAGGCATTGTGACAACTGATGCACGCGTAGAACTTTTGGCAGCAGAAATGCTTGATGGCGATGATGTCGAGCCGAGAGTGCCAGTGGGCGCATTGGGTTAGTGGTGTGACTGAGAGGCCGTGGACTATAGGAGGTTGATCAACGGGTGATGTTATGTGGCTGGACATGGTTGTAGTTTAGGTGTAGTTCTAGACGGTCACTTGGAGAGCGAGATGAATTGGGGGGATGATGTCGACCGTGCGGCTGAAAACTAAGGATTGCGGGACGATCACTTGAAGTGGGTCACTTTCATCATTGCTTTCTCCAGTCGAAACCCCAAGCATGTGATTATATTGTAACTTTTCATTCTTGTATATGGAGTTGGAGTATGCGACCAAAGTTGGAATATGTTGATGTGATGCGCATGGCTGTTGTAGCTGCCTGACACCCTGATGGCAGGCTGCACAAAATGGATAACGAGGTAACATCGCGATAGTTGCCAAAGAAGAGATTTTAGCTTGTCTCCAGTCTTTTGCTACCTGGGTCGCCAGCACCCAAGCCCGAAGCTCGCCGAGAAGCTGTCGCTGTTCTTTTACGTCATTGGCCCCGCGAAACTGCCCCTCCGAGCTTGAACATCGGCTGTAGTCCAGCTCAACAACGTACCTTCCCCCTCCATCATTTGTCTCAACTCAACACCTATAAACCACCTTTTTCACCAAAAATCAAGCGTAATAGCCCCAAAACTCCCGCAATCATGGCCAGATCGTTCTTTGTCGGCGGGAACCTAAAGATGTTAGTAACCACGCAAGCTGTGAGTCTGGCAAGACGAGAGAGAGATGTTAATGATCTGAAGGAATGGCTCCATAAAGTCAATCACCGAAATTGTCGAGAATCTCAACAAGGCCAAGCTCGACGAGAACACTGGTATGTTAGAAGACGTCTTCAGCGACTGAAAAAGACGCAAAACCCATCACACCACCTAAAGGACGAGAGACTGACTTCAAAACCAGAGGTCGTCATCGCACCCCCAGCCCTCTACCTCCTCCTCACACGCGAGCACCTACGCAAGGGCATCGAGGTCGCGGCGCAAAACATCTTCGACAAGCCCAACGGAGCCTTCACCGGCGAGATCTCGGCTGAACAACTCAAGGACAGCGGTATCACCTGGACTATCCTTGGCCACTCTGAGCGTCGTCAAATCCTCCAGGAGAACGACGACTTCGTTGCCAGCAAGACAAAGGCGGCGGTGGACAGCGGTCTCGGTGTGATTCTGTGCTGCGGTGAGAGCCTGGAGCAGCGTGAGGCGGGTGAGACCGTCAATGTTGTGACCAAGCAGCTCAAGGCTGTCGCGGACAAGGTCAAAGACTGGAGCAAGATTGTTGTTGCCTACGAGCCCATCTGGTGCGTCCAGCCTTCTAGAATTGAATTGATTCACGGCCACTAACGAACAGCAGGGCTATCGGTACCGGTAAGGTCGCAACCACCGAGCAAGCACAAGAGGTCCACGCCGCTCTTCGTGAGTGGCTCAAGAAAGAGGTCTCAGCTGAGGCTGCCGAGAAGACCCGTATCCTGTACGGTGGCAGTGTCTCGGAGAAGAACTGCAAGGAACTCGCCAAGCAGGCCGACATTGACGGTTTCCTTGTCGGCGGTGCTAGCTTGAAGCCTGCGTTCGTTGACATTATCAACGCCAACCAGGCATGAATGCCTCGAAGTGATGCTCGTCTATAGATGATTGGAGCTTGCTTCGGGAACGCATGACATGATCTCATGAAAAAACATGATCTGGCTAGAACCCATGTATAGTCAGCATAACGAAGGTCTATGAAGATCAACTGTGTGACCTCTGCGTGACTTGTGATACCAGTGTTTTTGATACATTGTTTGTACAAGCGTTATGTAAATTCCAATCAGTATGAGTCGCTCATGTCGCTCATGTCTCCTCTGCCTGGACGATGGTGGGTCCTGCTACGGTAAGTTAACGAAGCAAAGCTCTTGCCAACATCCCACTAGGCATGTGCCATAGTATCCATTGGATCTCCATTGCGTATCATAATCGTTATTCCCCCCATTCCTCAGATCTTGATTTTGCTTCCATGGAACGGACTCCAGATGCCCCTAACGCTCTCGTTTAGACTCTTCACCGGTCGTCCATCTAGCTTCCTGTTCTTCTCCCCTGTGCTGTTCCTCAACATTTCCGCCTTTTCCCGGACGCCCTCGTTCTGCAGGTTCTTCACACATATTGACCGTTGTGCGCCGTTGATGTAGTTTGCGATAATTACGGGGTGGTGGCGTGGCCGTGGGCTGACGGAGATTTCGATCTGAGGATTGCGCTTTGCGAATGCGGGGAGGGAGGCTTTGAGGAAGGCGTTCATGCCTTTTGAAGAACCCCACCAGTTGCAGTAGTGGAAAGTGAGGGACTTGCACGGGAGGACAAAGGCTCCGACGCCGTTCTGTGGTGATAGTCAGCACTGAGTTTATTGAATGCGGTAATGGATGAGTCGGCGAGAACATACCTGAGCCTTTGCGACCGTCCTGATAGCCGAGAGAGGCATGTTCGTGTGCAATGGCGGTGGTGACGGCAATGCTTTCACCAATCTCAAGGTCCAAAGTTTGGTGTTGGTCTCACGTGCCGTCGTTGAAGCCTAGGTTTGCGCTAGTGCGAACTCCGCGTCGCAGCTTCCTCGAAAGCGATTCCCCCCAAACATCGACCTTCATCCTCACTCCCTGCACGCTTCCTATTCCAACTATTTTACATCGCTGTCTGGAGCGCATTCCAGCACCAACTTCACCATGACGCATCTACTCCCGCCCATGCTACTGAACCTATTCGCCCCGCGGCCGCCGCTGCGATGGGTTGAGCCTTCGGACCACGCGCCTGAGAAGCGCTGCACGCCCAAGATTAGCGGAATTGGCCAATACTTGGACGCTTTGAAGGAGTACAAGGACAACGACGGTTACGTACCGACCGACAGCTGGCTGCAGAAGCGCGATCGCAAGAAGCTCGAAAAGAAGGAGAAACAGGAGTATCTGCTTACCGAAGGCGTCAAAGATTGTACGACATCACTACGCGCATGCATCTCTGTTGCTTGCGCAACTACTATTTGCATCACATGCTAACATTCTACAGACAAACCTGCTGAAGATCCCAAAGTTCAGGGCGACGCCTTCAAGACGCTCTTCGTTTCTCGCCTATCCTATGGCGTCACCTCTGACGACCTCGAGCGCGAATTCGGCCGCTACGGACCCATCGAACGCATTCGCATTGTCGAAGACGTCACTCAGCCCGCCGACGCGCCAGCTAAGAAGCGGAAGCGCGGTTATGCTTTCATCGTGTTCGAGCGCGAAAAGGACATGAAGGCTGCGTACAAGGAGACAGACGGTATCAAGATTAAGGATCGACGCGTGCTCGTGGATGTCGAGCGCGGCCGCACAGTCTCTGGATGGCGCCCTCGTCGCTTTGGTGGCGGTCTCGGTGGGCGAGGCTACACCAAGGGCCCGTCAGCCCGTGGACCAAGTGGAGGAGGCAGCCAATTCGGAGGACCTCCAGCTGGCCCTGGTGGCTTCGGAGCCCGTGGCGGAGGCTTCAGTGGAGGCTTCGGCGGACGAGGTGGAGGACGTGGCGGCTTCGGCGGTGGATTCGGAGGTGATCGAGGAGGCTTTGGCGGACGAGGTGGATTCGGCGGAGGCCGCGGACGAGGTGACTTTGGTGGTGGTCGCGGAGGTATCGGCTACCAGTCCAACGGCTATGGACCTCCCGATGGCGCTCCAGCTGGTCCTCGCGGTCCCCGAGGTGGTGGCTTTGGCGGCGATCGAGGAGGCGGAGGTGGATTTGGAGGCGACCGAGGTGGGGGTGGAGGACGATACGAAGACCGACGCGGTGGCGGCGGTGGTGGTGGTGGTTTTGACCGAGGATCCAGCGGCGCTAACAACGAACCGCTCGGCAGCAGAGATCGATATCGCGACCGCGACGGTGGGTACGGTAGTGGAGGCCGTGACGACAGCTCAAGGAAGCGCGGCTACGAAGGCGACAGCTACGACGATCCCAGACAGCGCCGCAGATACTAGGCCCGCTCGATGGCTTCAGTGTCTTCTGCAAGGGTTTGTCAAAGGTTACCTCCCTTTTCTTCGTCTCGCCCTTTCTCGTCATTGAGGGTAAGACCAAGTTCGTTCTGCTCTTGACGTTCGACCACACAACACAGGGATCCAGGTCAGGATGGTAAGGGTTATCGATATGTTACCTCTAGGCTTCTGATCGGTCATCGGTTTTCCCTTCATCAGCCAGCATTTCGCTTCTGCGACTTGACCCCTCGGTAAAGCAAAGGTACCGCAGCAGCCTTCAGTCGACGACAGCAACGGTTTTCATCACTTGAGCTCGCATAGGTTGGTTGGCTAGGGCGGTTCTTATCGATGGGTAGGGCAAGGTGAACTTCCTTCCGCATGTTTTATTAGCTTCTTTCCCATTGTCTTTTTTCGTTACATTCTGCTGGGTAGGTATTAATGTAAGTCATCAGCACGGGTCTCCAGTTGGTGCAAAAACGTCAAGGTAAGGTTGACAGGTAAGGATGTTTCGTCTTCCGAACTTGGTTGATCTTATCGTGATGTGTTGAGTATTGAAAAGTATTTTTTTGCTGTAAGTGCAGTACATTCTGTGGCCAATGTTCTATATTCTGTAAGCAGCCTTCGCTACCTGCACTATCCTTGTGAAAGACTTGGTGCACAGACTCAGTCTCTTCAAGATCTCACTGCTCTTCCTTGCACTTGAGCGAAGGGTGCACGGGCTTGAATTGCTGCCTCTTAGGCAGATCCCTTGGTACCTATATCAGTCTGTTTTCTCAACCTTCTTTTTCTACGTTATCACTTCTCGGACACTCAACTCCATTGAAATACCGCAGTTACCGGTGGACGTGAACGATGGCTCGACTACGACGTGCGAAAGGTAGGAGCAAGCACTTGCATCAAGAGAGTCAGTATGGTCCTATTCTCAAGGCAAAGCGCGTGGCCAAGGAGAAGCCCGTGGATTGGGAAGAAGACCAGGACGGCGAGTTACAGCCAATCTTCGCACCACAGCCTCTATTCACACTAGAAGAACTGGAACCTTACAGGTCAACACCAGCGCTTTTCTACTATAAGAAGAGCCTCCGTAAGCTCGTAAGTAGACTGAACTATGATCTGACATGCCCGATGCTAACACTCGCAGGTTGGCTCACCCTTCCTGTTCCTTAAACTTCCGACCGAGTTACGCGTCGAGATATACCGCTACTGTCTTGTCGCAAACTATCAAGTCTACCCTTACCTCGATACCGACGAAAAATGGCCAACGAGACTCGCGCTTAGCCTTCTCCGTACATGCAGTGCTATGCACGACGAATGCGCTCAGATTCTGTACGGCGAGAACGAGTTCAGGTTCACGGATGCGTACGATCACCTCAAACTACTCCGTTTCCTTGACCGCATTGGGCCAGTCAATTCCAGGTGGATACGGAATTTGACCATGCTACCACCGTTCATTGATGATTGGAATCTGGTGTACAGGGAAAATTCTCGTGTTGACGGAGTCGAGAATTTTTACGCTGGCTACGCTAACCACGATGGATATCCTTGCCCGTACCTTGTGCGAACGCCAACCGGATACCAGGTAGACAAGACAACATGGGGTGATCTGTGCAGGTCGCTTGTCACCATCCTGATCAATCTCCCACGACTCCGTCAGTTGACAATTCTACTCCCAGGGGAGTGGGTCTACCACAAAGAATTCCTAAAAATTTGGCATGAGAGCCGCCAGTTATCTCCAGACACAAAAGAAGTTTGGTGGTGTCTGTCTGAATTGCTGCGCGTCAAGCCTTTCCTTGACGTACCTATTGTGCACCTGGCAAATAAAGACCAATGTATCTGCCCCAGTTTGTCGACTCTGGCGAGACATCACAAGCGGTTCCTTGCTTCTCTCAAGCGAAGACTAGGCATTTGGGATGTTCGACTTGTTCTGCATGAGCAGGATTCAGAATGGGAGATGCCGGACCAGATGAAACAAGATCCAGATGAGTATCTCTGCGATCTACGCGGGCTTTTCGCCTTGTAGGTGGTGGTGGTTGTTTGCTTAGAGCCAGAGCGCATGGTATATCTCGAGCATTGCTATAGCATCGTGCATAGTAAATATCTTAACATGGCTAGGTGGCGTTGAGATGGCCTGCTGATGGCGAGATGGATTGAAATCATCAGATAGACCTTCTTTCTGAACGGATGTACTGTTAACGTAATCTCGACAGTCTTGTTATCCTCTTTTCACTCTGTCTTGTGACATGTCTCTGCTGCGTAACTATAACAGGCTGCTTTAAACATGAATTACACAAGCAACTCCTACCAGGGCCAATCTAGCACCCGCACAGACATCGTACTAGCCATATGTACGAAACATCTCTATAGGTTTCTGCAGCATCTTGTCAATGGCAGACTTTCCAATATTGCGGCTTCATACCCGCAAAACGTTTTGACCCAGAGAAAAGAAAATCATCAATAAGCATATGGGTGATTCGTATGCCTGTTAGGTTCCAAATACTCCTGAACATGCCGCAGTGGCATGAACTACGCGCTTGCTTTTACGATTCCTATCTAAGAACAAAGCCGTTGTGATCGTGAAGGCGATTCTGAGTGTGATTGTTTCGGTGAGTCTTTCTCCGGAACGTTATTGCTAGCACAAGATATGGGTAGTATGCGATAAAATATCAACTAGTCGCTGTCCTTTGTTCGGCTCAGGAAAGAGATCGCGTCTATATTGCCTTAGTAGATAGTATGATTCACGACATCGTCGCTCGCGGATACCTGGATTTCTAACACCGTTCAGATGTCTTTTGTTTGTAAGTATTACAACAGTATCATTGATTTCAGTCTTCTGCGACTGCCGTTTTACAAAGTTGAGAGGAGTTGCAATATTTATTGTAGAGGCTTTCAATATGCCTAATTACAGATTTGGCCAGGTACGTTTGGTAGAGCAAATGCTTAGCGATACACCATTGCGTAGCTCGCGTATCAGTCGACGACTTGCGTTGTGGGAGATTGCATATAACAACGTCCAAGTATATATGTAAAACCTCAAATTCCTACTTAATACCCCTCGACCCACGCCGCCACTGCTCCATCTCCTCCAGCGTCGCCACCCCCGGCCGCGGCTTACGAAACGTACGTGTCGCTCCTGCTCTTCACTCAGCCAACACTCTACTCTACTTCCTCCGCCCATGTTTCGCAATCAAGCTCCTCGACTCACCGCAAAGCCAAATGTGTGGTCCGGCCTCGCCGTCCTTTAGACCATGCTCGTTGATAATGTTCTCAATCTGTTTGGCCCGACCGCGGTTGGCGCTAAGTGTTGTTAGGCTTTCGGCCCAGCCGTATAGGAAGATGGATTTGTTGAGGTGCCCTAGTTCGGCGGCGACGGCAGTGGCTGCTGCTGGGAGGCCGTCGGTGATAGTGTCTACGTTGATGGATTTGACGGTGATGGGGAGGGCGAAGCCCCCGGGTAGCTGGTAGTCTGAGAGTTTTGCCTGGGTGTCATGTCAGCGTTTAATCCTACAGTGATGTTTCCTGATCTCGAGTGCGCTGGCCGAGCGCTTCATGGAGCAATAAAAGAACACGCACCCATTCCTCAACAAGCTTTTGCGGTGACCATGACTCGCAGTCTCCTTGTCCGAGCAATAGATTTGCTCTCAGCTTCTCCGTATCAGTCGCTAGAGTCTGCACTATCAGGTTCATTTGTTCGGCAGCTTCGAGCGTGCACACCATAGGATGTGCACCAATAGCAGGATATAGATGTGTTGGTAACAGGTGCTCTTCTGCTTCCTCCTCGATCTGTGAGCGCACCTCCCCTGGATACCAATCGAGAATCGGGCATGGTTTGTGGGAAATGTCGGAGATAAGCGCTAGTAGAATGGTGCAGTCAATGTTCAGCGTATTGCTGAGAGCCCGTGACCGGTCGATGAGTAACCGTGGTAATACAGCGTCGATTGAGAGCGCGGGTGGAACGTCTTCTCCACATTGTACTATCGCACCCGTCGCGCGTATCTTGTTGATGATCATATCAATGGCTGGAGTTTTACCAGCAGAGATTCGTGTAAGCACGAAACGCACCTTGGGTGGTCGGCCGCGGATGGGGTTTGCGCGTGCAGCTCGTGCAAGGTCTCGAGCGTTTCTGACCACGTCAATTTGGTCTTCATCATCGTCGTCGTCTTCAGGAGGAGCTAGCATGTCCTCATCCTCCTCTGAATCTGAGTCGTTCACCCAGCCCAACTTTGCAAGATCGAAGAGGATTCTCTTTTCCGAGACGGTTGATACTCGTATCCATTCTGCACCTTCTTCCGCAACGATGTCGACGAGCGCAGACGTTTTGTTCTTGCCTTGACTCCCTTTTGCGAGGCTGACCCCTTTTGTCGTGTTCTTGCCTGCCGGTGCCTTGTGTCGGTCCCAGAAGAAGTACTTGCGGAAGCTCTGTAATCCCATTGAGCGTTTCGCTGCGCCCCATAGTGCCTCATAATAGAGAAGATTTGAAGAGACAATATAGTGACGTGCTTTCTCTTCGTCCATGTTGGAGCCCGCTAGCTTCTTTAGAAAGGCCAGCTCGTTGCGCATGTCATTGCGGAGGTTTCGGTATCTAGTATAGTTAGTAGTGGACCGAAACTGCTAATTGGGTACTCGTGTTGTACGAAGACACTTGTCTTTTCTCTTTGTCGTACTTTGGCCCAAATCGTACCCTAAAGCTATACGCTGTATTTTACGTTAAGACACTATAAAATACAGCATGACGTATATCTTCAAGGCAGACTTTAGATGTCCAATACAACTCAAAAAGAATGAGGCTTTGCAAGATCGCATTCATAAATCAACGTACTCGACTGGATTACAAACTTTTCCGACCTTTTGTTTTTCGAGAACTGCCGCAATGTAGGTCTCTACTTCGTCGTTGAGATGATTTCCTCTTCCTACTAATCCATGAATAGTGGCTTCAAGCTCAGCTCTGGGAGTAGGCGTCTTGTCGGTACCCACCTCCCTTTCTATTTCCAAGATGCCGAAGTCTTGGGTCATCGAGTCTGCCATTGCGATGGAAGACAATAAAATTGGTAAGTTTCGTGGATGAAAAGCAAGCTGTTGGGATAACTGAGAGAAGATACTTTAGACCATGAGTCAATCCTAGTTGTGGAATGTTCTGACCGCGATTGTTGTTGCCTGATAGGCTAGTCGTCGCATCAGCCCTTTTCCAGGTTCATGTCGCGTGGTTCCCACGTAGAAGTCGAGATTCAGATCTGGGCCGACGTTCCACCGAGGGACCCCGCCAAAAGTTGCCCGCATGCCGAACCCACCAGCCATCTCTCACCCTCTACCCCAGATCACCCGCGTCCTTCACCATGCCGTACTTCGAGACTAGCGCGGAATGGTATGAGCAGTCATCGCTGCTGCTCAAAGCGCGACCGACCTCCGTATGCCAAGCTTCACCCTGCGCACGCGACCGGCCATCTAATCGAGCTACTAGACACGAATCACGTCCAAATACTCGGTCCTCAAACCTACAGCCTCCAAGATAAAAAAGCGCCAAAAGTACGAAGAGAAGAGAGCTTCCAGATCCGCAGACACAACGCGCGCATCCTCACCACCGCCGCAATCGAAGAACCCCGAAGAGGTCACTGTGTTTTTCACATTGAAGACGTACGATCCTGAGTCGGGGACGTGCCTACAATATGAGACGAACAAGGGTGCAGAGGTCGGAAGATTGATTGGAAATCTGGGAAGACTAGGAAGGCACATGGCAGCGCTGCCTGAAACCACGGAGGATCTGAGCATGCCGGCTGGCGGCGAGGGCACATCCACACCACAGGTCGATGAGGGCGGCGATACGAAGATGGGCGGCGTACCAACGGACGCGAAGGCTGGCGTAGGTGCGGGAGGCAAAAAGAAAAAGAAGGGCAAGAAATGAACGAGGATTCAGCACAATCCTACCACATTCCACATCGAACAGTATGCCTGAAACGTGGAGAGATGTCGCGACACGAATACAACATCACGAGCCCCGTAAGGACACAAGCCGCGGTTCAATTGCTATCCGAAGAGCGAGAGCATTTATTGCGCATGGCTTAGAAATGAAGATACCCGAATTCTGCACCCAACGTGCCTATCCGTGAACTTTGTTCCATTTGCAACCTTGCTGACCGTTGCCCAAAGCTCGAACAACCAATGTAGCCTTGCACCATAGGGATAGCCAACATCTAACTCAAAGGCCTACTGCTGTGAGATACGCTTCGCACGCTTCTTCATGCGCTCCTTGGCCTTGACCTCCGCCTTCTGCTTCTCAGCCTCGGTCTTGCCGACAAGAACCCACTCGTGCTTGTCTCCTTCGTCTTGGATGTCTTCCTCGTCTACGACCTCCCAGTTGCCTCCGCCGTTGACGCTCGGCTCGGCTACATGAAGACCGGCGTTGTTGGTTCGGTGGAGGAAGTCCTCGAGCTCAGACTTTGTGCCTTGAACTGCGTGGGTGGTCATATTGGAAGACATCGTGGTTACTTGGAGACCAGATTGCTTTGATGTGAGATGTTTTGTGGTTCAACTGAGCGGGGAGTTGAGGAGCTGGTTTGCGAGTCGAGTGTGGTGGGTCTTTGATGGATAGGGCTCAATGTGGACTTAGAGTATAGCGCTATACTGACATGACGCAGAAATAATATATACTCGCCGATCGGAATCTATTCACTCATCACACCCCAGTCACAGCTCCAACGCCCTGGTGAATGTTGGCTTCGTCACAAAGAGACCAACCATGCATGCGCTCAAACGACCACACCATAATTCTCGTACGAGCGGCGAGCACGCGCGCAAACAAGTATTTACTAGAATCATGAGGGAGTTCCTTGGAATATGAGGAGCATAACAGCGGTTTGGGATGCAATACGCTGTTTTGAGGCGGGCTGTGAGTCTGCGACGTTAGCATATCCATCTTGCTCAACAGATCGAGCTTGGAATCACTCTTCCATTGATGCCTCTGAAGCATAAAAGCGCTGATAATCAAAGTGAAATTGGAGATGCTGATGGAGAAATAAGTCGAACTTCTCGAGATCAACATCCTCTCACTTAGCAAATTGAAGCCGGACCGATCTCAGCCTCGGCTGATAATGCCTGATCAACGGTTGGATAGGCTATTCCTTCCATTTTGCATAAGATCTTGTCGTAGCGCCGCACCCCTTGGACCTGGCACAATCGCTATCCCTCAATCTGTTCTCCAAGTGCTTGTCCTGACGACGCCAACTGAAAAGCGATCGAAGACCGTGTTTCCCAGGACCAACAGACCTAACCCAGATAACGGGTTTCCTTGTTTTTACAGGCTTGTCTGTCCGGAGCTCAACCAAAACCTTAAGCTTTCCCAGTACGAATGCGATACTGCCCAGCTCTTCGAGCGGAAGGACGAAACCTAGTTTTACAACACGTTCGTGAAGGCCCCGCCAGATGCGCAGCGTGTCCAAAACTTTCATCCCCCCGGTGGGGACCTCTTCGAACGCCTTCCGAACGAAATTATATTTGAGATCTTTGGTTATATTCTGCCTCCTACTTACTGGGAACTCAGCTACCTCAGCAGGCGCTACCATCGTGACTATCTCGCCCGCCTCCAAGCTATGGATGAGGTTTGCGAAGACTTCCTTGCGTTAGGCCTCTCGTCTGCGCGCTTATGGCCGCTCGTCCTACGCCGCATTCACTGGCTCTATCAGAGGAACTGGGTAGGCCGAAAGGTTGGCATCCACTCATTGAGCTCGAGGCTTTCCGTCGAGCAGATGCAGAACTATGGTATTGAAGACACAACGTCCATTCGAAGCGATGGGTTTCTGATGGAACATGGTAGGGACTTCTTCAAGGGTAGGCGAGATTCAGGATGGTTGTGCCTCCTGCATGTTTCTCCTGGATATTCAAGCAAGCGTCACTTGAAGATGATGAAGTATGAGATGGAGACAAGACCGCAGGACCTAGTAAAGATCAGACAAGATCCAACGCAGCCGGATGTGTGCTCTGAGCAGAAAAAATGGGTGCTCCGCAATCTCACGACTAGACAATACGTGCGGTCGGATCAATTGCAAGAGTCGGTCTTTCCAGCACCCGACTGGAGGCTACTACCCAAATTCCGTGAGCCAATACTTCCCAGAATGAAGCGACTCTGCAACGCTCTGTCACGGCAGAAACGGAATGTCTCGAAGGACAAGAAACACTCAATGCCGGAGCCTGACCAACCACTTACTCTTGCAAACATCTTTCTAGTTCTGACATGTAGTAAACCAAGTTTGCTGCTGGCTGGGGAAAGGACAGACTCACCGAAGCGATATCTGAACTTCGAAGACGGCCCCTGGGCTGGCTGCGCATTTGATGTCATCCCGCTGGATGACCACTTGCTGTCTCAGCAACGACAATCGGGGTCAAAAACACAACCAAACGAGTCATGGGTAAACGTTAGTAAAGAGGTGGTCGCAAACGTCGCCAATCTGCGGTTTTGCGTTCGTAGGAAGCAAGAGATGAGAACTTATGGTCACGAATTGTATTTTGTTTCCGATGGCCAAACGGTAATGTCAGCGTACTGGGACGACTTCTGGGCTAGGGTTACGAGGACCAGGAAGCTACATCAGCAGTGGGTGAAGACATGCCCGCCTCGTCCCTGGATAGATGAGAGTATGTATGCGGAAACATGATAGTCGAAGTGACCTGAACAATCTTACTTTCACCTTCACCTCACTTCAATACCCCACAATAGCATTAAATATCCACCTTCACAACCGTATCGTCTCATCCAAAGCTACTGTCGACTTCTATTCTCGCAATCCTATTGTCCCTTCTGCCGTCCTCCAATGTATTATAAGCTTGTCCATGCCCCTTCCAAACCCACGCCAGACACCTACAACCCTTCCCATCCTCACAAAACGTTCTGCTCAAAGCCACCGACGACCTCCTCGCATGTTCAGCACCCAACGCCTCATCAACTGAAAGTAGCCGGTCTACCTCCAGCCACCACCACAATGAGCTCCCACTCCCGCCTGTGCAAGCGCACAACTGAGCGCCTCTGCCGCGCACGACACCTCCTACTCCGCCGTACCAACGGCCCCCCAGCAATGCGTACGCGAAGCCGTCTCGCTGCCAAACCAGCACCACCAGTCGCAAAAGCAAACGTGACTGGCCCCCAAACTGGCACCATCACCCCAAAGACCTCAACCAGTAGGCAATTGATTGCAAGTGAAAAGCGGCTTGGCAGGAAGCGCTTGCAATCGAAGCGAGTTTTGGAAACAAAGAAGAGAGATATGGTGGAAAAGGGGAAAGGAGTTTTTGGCATAAGCCAGAGGCTGAGGCTGTTGACGGATATGGGCCAGTGGGTCAGCTGGGGAGCGGGGTTTTGAAGCCGGTGCATAGGAGAACACGGACGGAGGAGCAGATAAGGGCGAAAAAGGAGGCGAAGAAGGTGGGAAAGAGTCCTTTGAAGGTGACATGGTGAGGAGGAGTCAGTGGAGGATGGCCTGCTGGCGGGCTGTCTTCTTCACAATTTCATTCAAGGACATATTGGGAGCGCTAGTCGCTTTCATGTCTTCTTCCGGCTCTACTACTATCACAACAATGCGTCTACAAGTTCAACAACACACTCGCCAAACCCATACCCGCACCCCACGCCGCACCAACACCAAGACCCCTCTTCTGCGCCTTACCTTGGTACTCCGGCATGCCTGGTCCAGCGCCAAAGTTGTACTCGAAGCTTCCATTCAGCGCAACGGGACCCTGAACGCTCTGTCCACTGCCAAGGATAGTAATGTTCTTAACAACAAGATCAGTCTCGTATCCAAAGTCACCGCTCATGCTGAACGCGCCGTTGTCGTAAGAGAAGGTGATTGACGACGTGGATGGCTGCTCGATACTATCGCCATCGTCGAGGTATAACGAGCCGGTAGCTTGGTTGGTAGCGTTGGGTGCGATCCACAAGACGAAGTCCTTCTTCCTCAGCTCGGTTGTCGTGTTTGCGGATTCGGCGCGAAGAGGCAGGATAGATCCACCTCGAACGTGTAGGGGAATAGTATCGAAACCAACGTCGGTGAGATTGATGTACTCTCCGTTTCCGTGAATACGTTCGCCGGTCCAGTAGTCGTAAAAGACTTCGTTGGGTAGGTAGATGGACACCGACGTCGAGTTCTCTTCCAACACTGGCGAGACGAGGATGCTGTCGCCGTAGAAGAACTGGTACTCAATGGCGAAGGTGTTGGAGTCGGTTGGGTAGTGGAACCACAACGGGTTTAGACTGGGTTCTCCGGTGAGGGTCTGGCGGTGGAAAGCAGTGTAGAAGTAGTCTAGCAGCCTGTAGCGTACGGCAATCGCATTCTTGGCTGCCGCCGTGGTCAATGGCCAGCGGTAGTATTCCTGATCAATTGATGTGTCGCCTGCGTGGTTCCTCATGAATGGGTAGAAAGCACCGAGTGTCGTCCAACGCGCACATAGCGTTTCGGTCGTGTTACCTGCGAAACCACAAATGTCTGGTCCGACCATGGGGATCTGAAAGATGGAGTTGAAGTTCAAGATGCCGGCGATGGAGAAGCGGTATTGAGTCCATTCTGAGACGTTGTCACCAAGCCACTTTCCTAAGTACGTACCAAGGCCAACGAACTGGATATCACATTAGCCGTGTGCCAAAACAATGAAGTGGTGAGAACTTACGGTAGAGCGAGTGATGATCAAGGGACGACGCTCGGGGCGGCGCGCAAGCATACTCTTGTGCGAAGCGATTGACATCATCGAGCCCCAGAAGTTGTGTGTGTCATAGTGATACGTTCCGTCGTAGTTCTGGATGTTGGTATCGAGAGTCTTGTTGCTGATTGACCCAGCAGCGTTCTGGATCTGGTACTGTGGGTTGATCAGATCACGACCAGGAAGACCGGGGTGCGCGGCAAGGTCCTCAGTGTTGTTGGAAGCTTGACGTTTGGATCCGGACCGCTTGCTGAGATGAGTGCTTGATTGGAGCGAGCGCCTGAGAGTGGATGAGTTGGACTGGGGCTGGAAACCTGCTGGGAAGCCAGGGATCTGACGGCCGTCGGCGGAGGTGCGGACTGGTGGTGGCTTTGGTGGATTCTTAGATTCCACGGAGTAGGCTTCGGGATCAGCACAAGGGTACGGGCAGAAGTTCGCAGGTTCGTTCATGTCATTCCATAGACCATCGATGTCAACACCAGTTGCGGGGTCGAAGAACTGGGCAAACTTCTCATCCCAGTACTGCTGAGTGTTAGGGTGGAACCAATCGGGGAAGACGGTAGGGCCTGGCCAGACCGCGCCCTGGAAGAAAGAACCATTCTCGCGCTTCTGGAAAACATCAAGCTCAGCACCGTCGTTGTAGCCATCGTAATCACCACTCCAAACAGCGGAGTTGACCATCATGATGTAATGCTGTTGATGGGCATGGATGTAGTCAACAAGTTGGCGGACGAGATCAAGAGGATAACGCTCTGGGTCCAAGGTGAACAAGCGACGAAGCTCCATGTAGTCGATATCTGTCCACATAGTCTTGATAATGTTAGCGAAAATATACGAAACCTTGCAGATGCGCATTACTTACCTCGAGAGGAATATCAGCAGCGGAGTAATTGGCAACCACCTCGGCAACTTGCCATACATCACGGTAACCGTACTTGCATTGATGAGAGCCAAAGCCCCAGTACGGCATCATGGCGGGAAGGCCAGAAAGAGCGGAGTACTGGGTTGCGACTTCTTTCGGGCCAGGACCGGCGAGGAAGTAAAAATCAAGAACACCACCTAGAGTATTGTACTCAAGATACTGGCCCTCGGAGTCGTCGATCTTGATGTCCATGCCCTGGGAGCTGGCGAGGAAGACACCGTGGGTGCCGTTCTCGCCACGGTGGTCAAAGTAGACGGGGTGAGCTCCGTAGAGGTTAGAGCCTTCTGGGGTGCCATAAGCATCGCGGTTCCAGAGCTGTTCAGATTAGCAATTCATCTTGTAATAATGCTTTCGATACTCACAGTGCGGGTGTAGTTGGTAGTGTTAAGATGGAACGGATCAGTCGATTCACCGAGACCATATAGGTTGGGGGAAGGAGGTAGGGCAGTCCTCAGACGAAGGTACTGCGTCTCGAAGACGAGTGATGCAGCCGAAGT
>JAESFQ010000195.1_pt1 | contig 21733 bp, 15 predicted proteins | sample 9269431 | NCBI WGS metagenome assembly JAESFQ01 (sample SAMN14502588, study PRJNA617103) | algae metagenome | isolation source: Plectolyngbya sp. WJT66-NPBG17 and co-occurring heterotrophs from well... | place: USA: Mojave Desert, Joshua Tree National Park, California | collected 2006-08-06
ATTTCATCTTCACAACTGTTGGACTGCTGTATGAGTCGGATCTACACTAATGACCCTGTTACCAAGGTGCGAAATTCACAAACCTTGTTCACATGTTAGGGGCCTAGCATCCCGTGCCTCGACAAGGGTGTACGAGCCCCGCACCAGCAACGAGCGTCAAAGCGGTTCGGTACGAAACCTAAAGTATCAATCAATATGGGTCCGCTGAAACGGAGGTCTGGTACCTCGATCGATCTCGTGCGCACCCTTGCACCTGGCTGTACTGTTTACTGATGCAGTCTCCATCCTGACGTGTACGACAAGTGACTGAGCTCTAGCGTGTCGACATCACTCAACGCCTCAGGCCTCGGCCAAGCAACGAATCATAGCCGCGCGACCTGTTTCCAGCTCACGCTATCCGAATTACCTGCATGACTAGCCACACCCTTACATTACTACTCGCGGAAACGGCACAAGGTGACACGGTTGACGGCTGCCGAGCGGGGCTTCCCGAATTGCCAACGCTGTTGAGCTCGCTATCGCGGCTAATCATAATTTGTCGCTCGAGTTCCCCATTCCGGTACAGCGGAGTCTTTTGGTGTCGCTTGAGTGTGGCCGAATCCGGCATGCGCTCGAATATCGATTTTGAGCTGGATCAGCGATGGGTTTGGATGTGGCTGAAGTGCGGCCACATGGCGCAACGGAGTCAGATGACCTTCCATGAGCTGCGGCCGTTGTGTAGACAGCGAGCAGATGGTACATGCCTGAAGGTGCAGCAGGTCATGCATGCATGGTGTTTCCTGGTGCGGGGATGCAAATGGAGAGCTAGTGTGTGTACGCGCAAACCGAGCCATTGAAAATGACCTCATCACAGGTGTGCAGCGTCATCAGCCTTGCCAATCATAACCGTTTCGATACCGATGTCATGGGCCTCGCCACGCTTCTCACGCGACTGCCAGTTGATCCTTTCTTGTTAGGCTCGCGAACCATGTATGCAAACCCAATCGGTCGCTTAGAATTGGTGAGACTGAACGAAGTGCACCCGCAACAAATCCGAGTCACTGGGTTCAAAAACCTTCGGAAACGCTCTTGCAACGTTCCTGTATAAATAGTCAGCGTCGATCACTCGGAGCACGCAGCGCCTTCGGGAAACGCTTCGTGTCGATTGCAGATCCAGGCTTTAGCGCAGGCAAAACTCTGTCGGAGTGTGCTAACGGCTTGTGTTGTTGGCTGAGGCCGCGAGGCTGCAGAGCCCGTTCGTCGAGTCACAGCGCGTGGACGGGTGTTTGAGAATGGGGGCGTACAGTCGGTCCGCAACGTGATTGCAAACCTGCTCTACTGAGACGACTTGTCCCCTGGCTGCCATGCCGAAAGCAATTGCTTGCGTGCCGCTGGGAGTACTTCGGCAACATGCGGCATCAGCAAGGCTGCGTGATGGCCAAACTTTACCGTTGACGTCGTAGGAAAGCTGTCCGCCCAACCATGTACAAGTCGCAATGGAAGCCACGCAGAATGCCGGCTCTAGTCGTTAGCCAGTTTCTTGCACAAGTCAATCTTGCATTGCACAAATATGGACGCGCTAGACGCTCCATAGTACCCACGCGTCAATTCCTTCCTGATACAGCAGCGGATAGGGAGCTGCTTTTCATACCCTTTTTCCGCTTCCCCAGCTTGGCGATACATCATCGATCACGGCAATGCACAGACAGCCATGGCAACCGTCCATGACCAGGCTGAGCGAGACGCTAGCCGCAAGAGCGTGTGCAAGCAGCCTTGGGGTGGAGTCGCCCCGACTGGCGCCGCAGGCCAACACAAGCCCCCTCGAGTCGCGCCCTCTCCCTGAAGCTCTCCCCCATGCCATCGCTCGATGGGCCTGTCAGCCACCGAGGCCAGAGCGAAACACACCAGCAGTTCCCGCCGCTTCGCGCGCATCTCATGTAAAGTCTGACTCGCCATCCGTTGTCCAATTACTGGGGTGTCCTGTGCGAATCTCACCCTCACGTAAGAACAGTGCCGTTCACGCGTGCTGGCGATTTCTCCCCGGCGTCTGCTGCGTGTCCACGGCGCTGACTCGTGGCGCAGCAAAACCGACCTATCACAGTTAGCAGTGGAGCGAATTAGACGGGCGTGAAATTTAAACCCTTGCCGTCATTACAAGACAAGCCGCCGTCTGCACGACTACGCTTCTCATCACAACAGTGGCAATGACAGCTGTCAAAATCAAAATCAAAAAAAAAAAAACAGGGCCCTTTATGCAGCCTGGTCGCAACAGGCAAGAGACGGGCTGCGGTTGCATTGAGCCGAACGACCGTCTTGCTTGCAAGTGGAGCTTGCCGCGGAAGCACCCTTTGTTCTCATCAGCCCGATAATATTGTCTATATGTGACACTCGGTAAAGCTCCCAAGATTGCACACGTCATCTGTAAGCGCAATGTCTCGCTTGCGGCTGATAAAGGCAATATCCACCGCCAACAGGCCAAACAGGCGTGACAAACATGTCGTATTGACTGGGATCGGCAGCGAATCGGAGGGGTCGGCAATAGAGCATTTCTTCGGAAGTTGGCAGTTAGTCTACAGTCAACAATGTTGGCAATTGGATCTTGAAAAGCACGGGCAATGGATGTCAGAGACAGCAGACCAACAGCTGTCATGCTGCAATTACCGCAATTCGATATGCAGCACGACGTAATTGGCCACTTGGTACCTCCCAGCCAGCCAACGCAGCAGATCAACGGCCTGGCCCAGACTGGAGTTAAAGCAAGCTTAGCTCCGTCTGCAACCACCACCTCGAAACACACTGATCCATCCCGCGCACGCATCCACATCGGCTCTGAAACCTATTCTCTTCAGCCGCCATCTCATCACACCAGCAGCTGTGCCACAAAGGATATGCGCTCACCCGCCATCGCTCATCAAACGGACAACCGCGCAAGCCACAACTTCCAAGGACCACGCTCCAATTTAATCAAAATGCGGAAGTAAGACCCGCGTACGAACTCACATCTTGATATAGGAGCCTCGCAGGCGACTATACACCCTCCGTGCGTGGTTTCCACGATGACTTGATGCAAGGGGCTTTCTGCAAGTAGGGCATTCTGCCATGAGGCGAGACAATTGCATTTGCCGATGACTTGCCATGCAAGATGGGGTAAAGTACAGGTAGCGCGCCGAACGAGCGGATTTTCCCAACGCTCCCTTTCGACCCCCGATCGGTCGGAGAGAAAGGGCAAACTAGGCAAGGCGGCAGGCTTTGACCTTTTTGCTGTGAATGGCCGGGCTACAATCCCGACATGATGTATTGTCGTATCACATTGCGCAGGCACCAAAGTCGCCAAGGCAAGATTGAAGATCGATACACCCACCCCTTGCCTTCCCCGTCCCCTGCATTTTTTCTCCATTAGTCTTGGTGTGTGTCGACACCCTGCATTTTGCCCAGATCACACACATACGGACCGTTGTATGATACCGTATTGGTATAATCAGCTTCTTGGTCCGACGGGATTTGCTTTTTCTTGCATGAAGCACTGGCTACCCGCAGCAAAGCCCTTGCTTTCTCATCCGAGGTCCCCTTTTCTGTCAACTACGAGAGGTGCGGTTCTTTTCTCCGCCGTCGCACATGCCTGGGGAATGTGTTACACAGACCAGGAAAGCGTCGTGTATGCATATATGCGTCATGTTATATTATATCGGGATAGAAGGACGCGGACAAGGCCCAAGCGAATCTAGCAGAGAGATCGATCGCGGGTAGAGATCTCGTTTCCCTTCCTTTCCTTTGCGACTAACCCCCGCCATGTATACGACCCCTGCTCGCATGAAGAATCAAGCCGTCCGCTAAAGCCAGATGACTCTGTCCAACCAACGAAGCCACGGGATATCATGCCGTGCACTGTGGCAATGTCCGTTGAGGAATTATGTCTGATACTGGCAAAAAATGGAACCCCATGTCTCGATCATCGGGAACTCAGAAACCCCATGTCCTTAGTCCATTACCACTTCTCCGTCTTCCTCATCCCTGTCTCTTTTTCTTTTAGTCATCCACGTACCTCATCGCTCGGCACATGGCCATTATAGGACCGACAAGCTGACGTTGCCCTCGTCTGTCGACTAACCATCATGCGGGAGTACAACCTGTTTGTTCCCGCGCCACCGGAACTTTACGCCGCTGCTGAACTAAACCACAACGGTTCGATTGGCTGCTTTCTCCGATTGTTAATCTAGTGAGCTAGCGGGTGCGTACGTTTCGCTTATCGGGCTTGATCTACTGGTGCTCCTTCACAACGACGTCGAGTTTGGATAAGCGTTCTTGCATGTCTCTATGTCTGCATGCATACATACATATACATATCTGTGTGTAACTACAGGAAATGACATGGCCATTCATACACTCAAGAGGCTACGTACATCAGCTGTCCAACATAGCGCCCGTTGCAGATCGCCAGTAGCCGATACAAGCAGCCATGTTTTCCCCTCATTCGTCTCGAGTCAGCACCTCGTACTACCTTCCCGACCAATCAACCTTTGAGCGCTCGATCCTGCATACACCCGCCTACTCCCGAGCGCCATATATCCTGAAAAGAACCCGGCGACCTGATGTCCAATTGCGGAAGTAGCTGCGAGTTCGACGAGAAGACTAATCCCCCTTTCTCTTCTAACATACGCACACACACTCCCTCTCTTCTAGGTCCTAGTCTGATATCAGCCCATCAGAGACCGTTGTCTCCTAGCCAGCTAGCCAAAAATAATACTGTTGAGAACAAAAAAACAAGTTTTACAAACGTGACAAGAGAGAAACAAGATTTCCACTTCCCAAGCGACGAATTCCATGAACAAGAAGCGAGGAATACGAAAAGCGGAGAGCGGAGCGCGGACAGCGGAGACAGCGGAGAAGCAGAAACGGGAGAATAGAGACATGCAAAAGCAAAAATGACCCGGGCCCGGAACCGTGGTAAAGAAAAGAAACGAGACGTTGTGCGTCCTGTGTAGAAAGAAGACTTGGGATTAATGGGTTTGGGGGGGGAGGGGGGAGGAGGGAGACTCGGTAGCGGGGCTTAGGGGCGTAGCGAGATGTTTTTCTTTTGTACTCCAAGTACTGCATTAGCGCCACATAGTATAGGGAGAAGAAAAAAGTTATCCTGAAAGCTTGTATACTGCATGTTTCTTTTTTCCTTTGTTCTCGTGACGATGAGTATAGTGTTGGACTAGAGCGGATAACCTCGTTTATCTCTTCGTTTATAAACTCGATGGATCCACCCCGCTGTGCGACTAAAGTCTGGATGCACGCTAATACTAGAGTCCATCGCAACGCACTGCCCATATAATTCCATACCGGTATATGCTATTAGTTCTCCATCTTCTAAAGTCCTCACCTTTTGCTTTAGCGTCATGCTACTTCCAACACTTAGTCCTCTAAGGAAGTTCTCAACTTCGAATCCGGGTAGTGCAATTTTTTCGTAAACGTAGCAGGAAATTATTCCGCGCCCTAGGATCTTCCGCGTCTCAATGCTGCGATGTATATTATAGACGAATGTAAAGGATGGATCTGGCTAATACATCGTTTTGAGAACGTGGATACTGTGTGTGCTATTGCATATCTCTAATCTCTTTGATGATTCGCACGCGGGATGGATTCTATACTTTGAATACCTTGTGCTCTTTAGATACCGAGTTCTGGAAGTCCCACGCAGCTACGAGCTATGTTTTATATGCGCCTTTGACCGTGATATCAGATAGTACTACTATAGTCGTTTTGTATGCGACCTCTGGGGGGACGTTGTCCAACGGTTTCCGCCTAGAAGCCTTAACCTTGTAGTAGTGAATGGATTCGTCTGGCAATATCTGGTCGATGTTGTTGAAGAAGTCGCCCCGCAGCTGTTCTCAAACGGTCTTGTTGTGCGTCGTGTGTACTGATAGGAGCGGCATCCCAATACTGCAATAACGCGGACGCGGACGCGGAACGTGTCTAGTTTCGAGGGATTGAAAAGAGATCATCGTGTATGGGCGGCGCAGGAGCGAGACAATCTGTGACGTGTCGCGGTCGCGCTTGAACGAGGGGCTATACGGAAGTTGTTCTAATTGCGAGGGAAATGTCGCGTCTTGTATTCGGTGAGCTTTTAGTTGATTGGAGCTGACAGGTGGGTAGGTGTAATGCATGAAGTTAAGAGATTTTATCCTGCGTTGTTTCGACCGCCGCGACCCATCACAACACCGTAACGTTCTCTGGAAACGACAATAGGGCTCACAGCTGCGTCAGAATTTCGACATCATGACGTACAATTTCGGGGGATTTGGTTAAACATGAATTTAGACATGAGAGGAAACTGCTTAAGAGACTGGACTTTCCTCGCTAACATGAAGGCCACTGGAATACAAACGTAGTTACGAGGGATATTTAATTAGTGGATAGATCTTGTTGGCCGGATTTGTCCAAATTCAGGTTCTTTCGTGGACTTGGAGAGGGTCTTGGTGGGTTACTTCCTTTCACTATGTTCACAACTAGCGTTCCAATAGCAGGTAGCACAATGAAGTTCGCTCTCTCTCACTACCTTGCGAAAGATTGCTATAGCAGGTCAGTTCTCTTCCGCTGTTGTAAAAAATTAACCGCCAAGCTCCGTCATGAAGTACATGTAATCGTACTGTAGTTCGCCTCCTCCGTACGTTACAACACCCCCTAGGCTCAACCTGATGGTGGTAAACCAGGGACGCTAGACGCACGAGTCTCTCCACGTAAATCAAAGGCACATCTCTCGCCCATATACCTCACTCCGCAATCAGGATTCAGAGTGAGATTACTCTAACCATCGAGCTGACGGTGCCGTAAAGGTTCATAAGCAATATCACCCACATCCTCTTCTTTGCCAGGACGCTCTCTAGGGATGAGATCAATGTGCGAGCCATTCCGGGAGTGCACCTCGCTCACCGCATGTCCCCCACTGAGGTGCTTGTAGCTCGTATTTCCGCGAGTGGAAACCTTTTCAAAGAGTTCACCCGTGGTACGCCGTATGATTCCGACATAGCCCCCGGCCTTGTTGTCATTTGCCGGGCTTCTTTTGCGTGCACCACGTTTCGACCACATCAAGAAGCTCCACGCAATGGCCCCGACAAGCGCGACGGCCGCCGCGATCCAGATGGTGAGGAGATATGCGCGTCCAGAGTGCATGACGATGGTATCAGTGCCGTTGAGCTTCGAATCAGACGCTTTTCCGGTCAAGTTTTTGATGAAGATGGTCGAGACAGCAGCGGAGCCGAGCATGATGATCGCCGCAATCCACCCAAACAGTGTGGCCACAAGTACACCCCAATAGACACAAAATCCGACAACTCCTGCGAGAATTGCCAACGCAGTGGTCCCAGCACCAATTAAAAGGTAAATGAAGATTTGCTTAGGAGTCTGACCGACGAGATCGTCTTTGATCAAGTCAACATCCCAAACCCTCCAGAGTCGATGCAGATCGAAAAATTGCCTCCCCCAAGGAGAGCAGTAGTCGACAAGATATTCTCCGTCTTTCTTCATTCCACTGCAGTATAGTGATGGGAAGATGCCGAAGAAATCCTTGTTCCGACTGAAGTCATGGGAGTCGGGGAGGCCGTGAAAGACTTCCCCGTTGACCTCTCGAGTAACCTGGTTCGTCTCAATCTGCCATAAAACGTTAGGAAAGCATGTTACAGCGTTCTATCTAATATTCAACATACGAGGATGATGTATCGTCCGGAATCTGAAGGGAGACCGTCTTTGATTGCGCCGCTACCGGCGCGGAGCATAACTCCAACACCAAATAGGACCACTACATGTAGTAGAAGGGTAACTATAACCAAGACGGTATTGAAAAATATCTTTCTTCCCATCTTGACCATCTTAATGTTGATGTGTTGATAGAAGAGCCAAGTGGGGCGATGTTGAGTCGCCTGAGATGTAGAAAAGACAAGAAGGCTGGCGCTCTGATGATTAATTTCTCAACTATCTGGGGCTGCTACTTGACTATTCGCTCGCCGCAGCGAGGTTTGCTAATTCATCTGTGGCTTTTCAGCTCGGTAAACTTTATCGTCCGGCCTTTGCTTGGCTTCAGGTGACCAAAGGTTCTCGCCAATCAATGCCCGTCTGGGTTCAGCCGTGGCTGAATGACAACCAAAAAACTCAACTTGATGGGCTGAGCCTGATGGAAAGCTTGGTGATACTCGAGGCCTATTGATAGGAAGTGGCTTAGCATGTCTTGTCGGTGAACAACACTGCATCCATAGTCCAACAGCTGCGATAATAAGACCAACGCACTATTAGCTAACGGAATCCGCGCGGCAGATAGGAGATGCCGTCTGTCGATATGACACTGTATTTTCACCTGCCCAGTAATATACCAAAAGTTCGACAAGTGCGATATGCTCTCATGCACTTGCGTTTACCTGCCGCCTAGCCTTTATCCTACGCGATCTATCGCTTCACTAGTATAGGCTTGCCTAGAATGTCTTAGCCTCTGTAAGAGTTTGACTTCAGTTAGCTTAGAGACAACAATGTCTCTTGACATCAGGCAGTACTAACGATATCTAACGCTATTCGATTGAGATCAATGTTAGACAAGAGAGGCTTAACATAGATGAGAAGCTGACTGCTTGCAAGAACTGGAAACTCCAAGTGCATCCAAGAGCTGAATTCCGGCCAAGACCGCGCCAAGTGGTACGCTTTTAGCAGTGGTACGCCACTCGCTTGTCGTTGCGAATGATCGTGGCGTCGTCTACGGACTACGTGCTAGCTATGTAAGGAGCATTTCTTCGGTGTTCTCTGGGCCATGATCTTTCGGACGACAGATTTTGGACGATGTTGTCAATACATCTTGCATTCACGTTGCTTTGCTGGGCATGTCAACCATGGACGATATCCGCAAGTGCCTCAGCTCGTCCAACAGCAATTTCGAACCCTTCTTGTCCTGCCTATCCACCTCCGAGTCCAGGCACCTGCGGTCCGTTCAGTCACAACCGCTGCGACAGTAATACCGCTAGTTGCGCGTTCCAGGAAACGACATGCGACTCCGCTGCCCCAGCCGCATTTTCATTCATCGAACCTCCAATCCCCAAAGAGGTCTACATTTCACCAGAAGCGTATCTATATTTCAAGATGCTGGAAACCGAATACGTGGTTGAGTTCGCGCAGAATCCAATGCCATTTGAAGATGCTATTCCCCTTCCATTCTGTGGCCGAACCACCACGGCGCCTAACACACGACGTGACGAGGAAGATGCCAGTGTTCCGAAAGAGTTGGGAAAGCGATGGAATCTAAAAGGGCAATTATTTGGAAGTAAGCCACCAGGCGGAACTCTAGGAACGATACTCGATAAAGCGAACCCGATCGTGAGCCCGATAGTGGATAAACTCAGACAAGACTTCAAAAGCACGACCCAGATCCTGAATGAAGTCGTTAATGGCATCGCTCATATTGGTAAGACACGTCCATTTCTCCATGCAGGCTCAACCCAGAAACTCTAGCTTACCCACCAAACTCCTAGACATTCCGTGGCTGGGGAAGGCTCCTAAATACCACCCACGGCCTGTTTGCGTACCGCGTAATATCACAGTGCCGATTCATTTTACCATCTTTGCCACAAACTACACAACAAGCAGCCAGGTTACTGTCGATGTACTAAACTCGCAAGTTGACATGGCAAATGCCGCCTACCTGGGAACAGGAATCCAATTCTTCATTTCAACGTTGAGCTATCATGTCGGAGAGGAATTCAGACCCTTTGCGCACCACGACCTCACGCGAATCGACGACCCGAACAATAAAAACAACAAAGAGTATATTTCCTACGTGGAGCGCACGAAACAGGAGAATCGGTACGGCGCATTTGACGAAATTAATGTCTGGATCGTGGAGTCGTTGACCGCACCGAGTTGCGATGAGCGAGGGGTATACAGCGAAGGATATTGTACACTCGCTCGACAACTCACGTATGCAGACCGAAGCGTGGACGGCTGCGTAATCAACATAGCCAGCCTTCCGAATGTAACGTTCAATGATCTGGGTTCGTCGGATGGAACGACGTTGGTTCATGAAATTGGACATTGTAAGCGCATTCCCGTCGCCACAACCCTGCACACATGACCGATTTTTCTAACCAGCGAATGATAGGGTTCAATCTCGACCACATCTTCCCCGAGATACCCGGAAAGGGCGGAGGTTGTGACGGCGAAAGCGACGGCATCGCAGACACGTTCCAATTCCCCAACGATCCACATTTCATATACGAGGAATACCAGCCTCGATGCTGTCATTCGGGCTCTGGAAAATCTCTCAAGTTCTTCCAATGCCCTTTCGAAAACTTGACACACGTGACGAATTACATGAGCTATGCGAGGTCCATGGGGCAACTCGACAAAAACGATCCATTGGGCACCCGCCCATGGACCATGGGTCAGCGAGCCCATATGTTCGCATCGTTCTTTACGATGAGACGCAAGGCGCCACTCGGCGGGCTCGATGGGGATTGCCTCTATTACCCCGTGTTCAAAGACACTGGCAGCCCTGCCTCGCGACGCTGGAACACGGACGAATTCCTGCAAACCCGTTCTGCACACTCGAAGCGCGGTCTTGTCAGCGGCGGTAATGTCCTCCGACAATCTCCCGCTTTACTCGAAACACTCAAGAAAGTCTGCGCGGCGGATCCAGCGAACCCAGAGCTCTCGGCTATCAACGTCATCACCGGAGATGAAGTCACATGCGATGGCACGACATGCCAGCAGCCGCCTGGGGGCGCCATCTGCCCAGATGGCATTTCCACGCCGCCTTGCATCTTGCTCCCCGATCCATTGCCAGACCGAAAACAACAATGTCCCGATGGCTCCCGTCCCCCCTGCAGTGCTGACGTCTGTCCCCTCGGCACATCACTGTCATGTACACCAGAAGAAGGTTTCCTGTGTCCAGACACTGGTCTCAAGGGCCCTTGCAAAGGCACTTCTTCCCCCCCGAACGGCAACCAGAACAAGACTGCATGTCCAAAACCATGTGACGTCCACTTCAACAAGTGCGATGCTAGAACGGCACCAACTTGCATTTTCCCTGATCCGAGAGTCGCTCATCCACGGGCCGCATGCGCTTGTGCGCCTGGCTTCAAGGCCACAGGGGCTGCGGATGGCGATGTGACGAAGCATTGGAGACTGCCCATCTTGGGTCAAGAACATCGCGTTTGGGTGCCGGAGGGCGTGGTGTGTGATGCGCAGTGTCAGGGCTCTGGGTTTGATGCTTGTAAGGAAGTTGTGATTCTTGATAAGTCATGCATTTAGACCGGGACGGGGGCTAAGGGGTACTCAAGAAAGGGTACTTACGCGCTAGACCTAAGTAGATCTAGTAGCTTACCGAGTAAATACTACTTCTTTTACCATCTATAAACTAACGTGAGTATCGTGATGGTCAAAAGGTATGAATTCAAGGTCCATGATGAGACTAACTTAGGTATCTACAACAACAGTCTCCCCCCATTCTACACTACCGTACCATGTACAAACACCCTCTATCACGTCATCTTCGCCACAAAGCTCTTGACACTGCCAACCTTATCGGTCTACGATGAAGACCGCTGGCCAGCGTCACCCTGTCCCGCCATCTCATACTCGCGTGCATCCTGGAACAGGTCGATAATGCAGCTAGCACTCCAACTCTGCGTGGGACATGAGTCGGCGCAGAATGCGCCGTCCTTTTGGGTGAGCTCCGTTAGACCAGCCCAAGGCGACTCCTGGATAGCCTTCATGCAACCGGCGAGACGGCGCGTGACTTGTTGGTAGCTCTCGATACGCTCGTCAGACGTCTTGCGGCGTTGGAGATCAAACTTGAGCATAGCTCGTAGGAAGAAGCCTGTAGGCCAGAGCCACTCGGGTCCTTGGTGGTAATTGCGACCCTTGGAGGTGTGGAAATCAGTCGAGTCTTCGCTGTTGATGTAGTAGCCACGGTAGTTGAGATCGGAGGGATCAAGCGTCTTCATGCCCTGTGGACCGAGCAGGACCCTGTCGGCCATCTGAAGGGCATACAAAGCGTGCTCGGGGTCGCACAGGTCCGGTGCAACCGTCATCATGATAGGGAAGTTTGGCCTCAGCTGGTAGTCCTCATATTCCTTGCCTGAGCGGTACAAGTCCTTGTAGATACCACGGCGGTTGATGATGCTAGGGTTAACATCGTACTTGCTGTCTTCGTCGGCGGAACGGGGGACGTAGAAGCAACGCTCGAAGTTGGCCTTGATCAGGTCGGCCCACTCGGTGTAGGTAACGGTCTTCTTGCCGTCGTCGAGTGTAACACCTTGGTACTTGAACTGGCCAGCATCGTACATGTTGGCACACCAGCGTACTGTGCTGTACAGCATGCCGATGATCTCGACCGGAGCACCATCTCGTGGCGTACCGGGGAAGCCCTTGTTTCCAGCCTTCTCACTCTCACCCATCTTGTCCATCCATGTGCCGCAATTCCATTGGTTGCCACCAAAGATCATACCCGTCTCCCAGTCGGTCCAGATCTTAATGTTGAAGCCTTCAGACTTCATCTGGCTGTCAATGTTCGGGCCAGCGTCGTACTCGCGGAACTCTATGCCGGAAGCGTGTCGCTGGAGAGCTTCCTGAATCACATCCTCAATAGTGGAGGACTGAGAGTACGCTCGTTTGTCGGTATGGGCGAACCATGTGTCATCGTACGGTAGGAACCGCCGCTTGACCTTCTCATGAAGGAGCTCCATGCCGTTTGGCACGATCTTGCAGTAGTCTTGGCAGTTCTGTAGGAAGAACCAGACCGAGTCGCGGGAGTTGTAACGTGGGTTCTTGCCTCCACCAAGGAGATTGGGGACCATGCCATGCTTGAGGACGCTGGCAAAGGCAAAGATATGCTCCTTGGCGTCAGCAAATCTCCCAGTTCCCATGTAGAGACCACGAGCTGAGATGGTAATGTCACGTCCCCAGCATCGCGCCCAGTCGTAGGCGAAATGAGGAAGACCAGCGGCCATGCTGGGTACGCTCTTCTCCGGCCACAACGAGGCACTGTTCATGTAACCAGTGACCTGGCAGCTGACAAGCGCGAGGCTCTTCAGGAACTGGTTGCCCTCGCGGACGTTTTCGCCCATAAGTTCAATTGCTCGATCCACAGCAGCGTTGTACGCAGTCTGGATAACGAGAGCAAAGTACCGTGGAAGCATGTAGCTGGGAACCTTGCGAATAGCATTGAACTTTGCCTCCAACCACTTGGCGGGGCCCTTGATGTTGACATACTTCCTCTTCTGAGAGATATTTTGAAGGCGACCAAGGCAGTAATCGAGCGCCCATTGACCTTCACGTAGATGGTTACAGAGAGGGTGGCCGAGGTTGTTTTCGTTCACGATGTCGCGTACTACACTCCACCAGCCTTGCAGACCGGCGTATACCAAGTTACCATGACCTGGGATGTTGTAGGTTCCATCATTGTGATCCGTGGCGTCCCTCTCCTCTTCTTCGCATCTATAGAGGATGTAGTTGAGGTCGATCAGGTTGACACCACTAAAAGCCGAACGCGCTCCGCTGGTGACGAACTTGTCAAGGCCATCGGCATGCTCTGCGCTGGGCACCCAGGTTTCGAACAGAGCAATACTGCCTGGTGGGAACTTGTCAGGAATACTAATCGTGGTTTCGTCGCCAGCGGACTCGATCTTGACTCCCTGAAGGCTATTCGTCTTGCTGGGCAACCCACGCAGTGTTGTCTTGTCGCCAATGATACGTGCTCTCGTCTCCGGACTGTTGTCGACTTCGAGGTTCCAGGCGCCAATGAGTTTTGCTTGTGTGCCTGGTAACTTAGTCTTGCCAAAGCCTCCGTTGCCGTTGCCGTAGCCAGGGAATGCCGTGTGGGCAATAAGGAAGTAGCCTTTCCTAGTGTGAGGGTTGACTCGATGGACGGTGATGTATTCGTTGTCGTGATGGATGTAAGTCTCATTGTACTCTTCCTTGCCCATCTTGACGTGAATCTCGTTGATGATCTTTCGGATGCCACCAATGCCACCCTCACCAGCCTGCGGCTTGATTGGGCTCCCAGTAGAGTTGGCAGAGGAGTACAGCCTCTTCTCGTGCACAAGCTCAATTAGCTCAGGGTAGACCTCGTCAAAGCCGAAGACGCTACCGGTTGCACAGTCGCACATGGCAACGAGCGCAGCACTGGGCAACGTGTCGCGTGCATCCCGCTTCTGAGCTGGCGTCTCGTTATCGTGTGTGCAGTCCATGAACAACGCGTGGACGGGACTGCGCTTGATTTTCTTGATGATAGGCTTGGTCTGGTCTGCCCCATCCGCCGTCTGTGCAGCGTTGAGCACTTCGTCAGTCTCGAAGCTGCCGATAGGAACACCACCGTGACGGTGAACGAGTCGACTCAGCTCTTGAGTACTCCATGATTGCATGGCTTCTCGTATCAACGCACTGATGCCGAGCTTCATGCAGAACTTGTAATCCATCTCTTCAGAGCCGGTGAAGAGCTCGGCGCAGACCATGATGTTGGAGTTGACGCTGCGTGCTTGGTCAAGCATGTATTCGGCGAGATGCAGAGGTGTGGAATGGCAATTGTCAATGCGGAAACCTTGGAAGTATTTGGCCATGAGCCGTGTGTACTTGGCCATGTGGTCCCAAAGAAAAGGGTTGTCCTCTGGGCCGTCTCCGTACCGAAGTTTGACGCAATCGCCCCAGACGATGACTTCTCTCCTTAGGTATGCTCTTGACTTGGGCCCAGCGTTGTCCCGCATCGCATCTGCAGCCCATACCCAGCCGTTATTCACCAGCGCGAGGGCCTCGGGGTTGTGCTTCTTTGTGGTCTCGTTGAGTGGTAAGCGCGTGAAGTAGGACTCAATGAGTGGGTTCGCGTCGTTCACTTCGCCGAGCTTGGGACCGTTGGCATCTATCCGGACATACTTGATCCGGTTGAAGAGTTGCTCCATGATCTCTGCTTGGTCTCCATCATACTCACGGTAGAATGGAAGGTTAACCTCGTTGAGCATAGCCGTGATGGTGCCTTGAGCTGCGCGGTCATCAGGTGTATTGCTAGTACGGGTGTCGTAGCGACCGAACAAAGCGCAGAGCAGGCTGGCACTGATGTTTGGATCCATTGTGCGGCGGTAGCGCTCACCCATCCGGTCGCCGCCGCGCAGAGCATGCTCAACCAACCAGTCGGCCTTTTGCTTCAGCGGCCAGTCCCTGACAGCATCGAGCCCGCGAAGACCAGCTTCACTAAAGCTGCCATCAACGAACTTGGCCTGGCCGGAGGTCCAAGCCTCCATGATGGCCTTGGTATCTCTCTCAACGTCAACCACGTAGTATTCCCAGAGCTTGACCTTGCTAAGGACATGGTCCTTGACGCCTTGCATGACCTTGAGAAGGTCTTCTTCGGTGTTGAAGGTCGTGGGTAGACCGCGCTGGGCGAGCTCTTTGCCGAACTGCAACAGGGCCGTGTCCAGTTCAAGAGCGGGTCGCAAGTGAGGAGCCGTATCGACATTGTAGCCAGATTCTGGGTGCTGCTCGAGCCATGGGCTGTTGTTGGCCGTGTGGTTCCAGACGACATCGGTCATGGCAAGCAGATTGAACTCGTTCTGCATCTTTTGGATCATGCTCGCAATGTCCTTCTCACCCTCCTTGAAGATGGCATCGTCGAACGTCAGCTGGTCGTAGATGCTGTAGGGCGAGTTTGAAGATCCTCGCATCATCAGCGGTGTAAAATGCACCATGTTGTAGCCACGCTCGCTGATGCCTCGCAGGTGATTGTCCCAGTCGGTGGGGTAGTTGCCCATGAACTTGGACAGGCACGAGAAGATGCAGACAGCCTCGACCGGCAAGTGCTCGCCGTGCAACTTGAGATTTGGACATATGTCGATGTAGTATGTGTCGGTCCGCGTGGGTGCAGGCGAAGCAACGTCTGTGAAGGACCACTGTGGCAGCGGTGTGTAGGTCGTGTAGAAGGAGAAGGCATTGGCCTCGTGGATGGGAATCTCAATCTCACACATGCCCGTGAAGTTGGGCTGCAATCTGCGACAGGTGTCAGTAACCTGTGATGGGTGATGTATGGATGGCACTTACTTGTACTCGCGGTACTGGTCGCGCTGAAATTTCTCGCCCTCGGCGGGGATGTTCACCCAAAGACTGCCCTCGCGACATATCGAGCTGGTACCCTGGATCTGGAAGCAGATGGAGTATGCTGGGTCGGTTGGGGGAGGCAGGTAGATGTACGTGCCAGCGACGTCTGGACAGCCATAGTCGGTCAATGGCAGCAGGTAGACAACCTTGCGGTCCGAAGACTTGGTGTGGTGTGGCAGTGCTACAGACATGACGATGTCGAGAGACTGAATGGCTGCGAGGGAGTTGTGTGGTAGTAAACAGTGACAGTAGGTGGATAAAAGTACTCTAGGATATCTATCTTTGACGTAGTAATGGCGGTGATGCAGTCGGAGAGAATGGTGGTGATGCGGTGGAGGAGTGCCGGGCTCGACTTGGGTTATAAACAGTCCAGTGGCCGTCTGCGCAGTCGCTTCTGAGGGTCAATTGCCCTCTGTGTGTGTGGAGAGAGAGAAGGAAGCAGTGCCTGGAGACGTGTGAGATCGGCGGTGGGCGGTCGCGAAGCATACCAGCCGCAAGCGCAACGCGCGGGAAACGTCATTGCCCCGAGCTTCAACCCCAGTCGGAGCCCCGTTCCTGAACAAGTTCTACTCCAATAGCGCGGGGGGCTAGGCGTGCGTCCCAACTCGATCCAGTTGGTACACAGGAAATTGTTGAACACGTTGAAACTGCCATGGAAATGCTTTCTGCCATGTGACAATATCCACATATATAATACAAAAGAACCCGCCCAAATGCTACTTCTACCCAGTCCGCTTCTCCAACGCCTATATGCAACACAATGCAGGATGCAGGATGCAGGAATAAATAAGCAGCTAAGCAATACGCAGCCCAAACTCCAGCGCTGGCTACTAAACAATTACCGGGCAATACTGCTGCCAAGAGCTCAGAGTAGTCAAACGACGGGTATCGCGACCTCGTGGCAGCCCACACGGGACGAATTGAACGCGCGAAAACCAAGTGGGTCAAATCCAACCTTCTTCCATCGTCGCCTCATGCACATGCGCTATACACATGATTCGCTATTTCTCAACCCTCTCGTTAGAATTTGATATTGAACGGGGAACCCGGTGGGTCGCGCAGGTCCAATCGGAACTGCGTCGATTCAGATGGTCCGCGACTATGTTGTGCTTGAGTCGGCGTTGCATTCTCGTCTAGATCGATAGAGGACGCTTCGGTGCTGACTGAGGGAGGCGCACGCGGCGTGCTCCTCGCGTGGTGACCACCCTCTCGACTGTCTGAAGACGAAGTGACTCGCTCAGGCGACATCTCGCGCTCACTATAGCCACCGCCGCCGCCGCCACGCATTCGCAACACAGGATTGCTTGAGGGTTCCGAAAACACTAGCGAAGGGTTCGGGGGTGTAGCGCGTCCACTTCTCTCCGATGACAGCCCTCGTGAGGACGATTTAACGTGGTCAGTAGATTGACTTCGCGTCGTCACGGGCTTCTTCGCGTGCGGGACCTGGGGCGACGAGTTGGCGCCTTTGCTCCTACCAGCACTTGGAGGTGGGCCATTCCTAGAAGGTGTCTGTTGTGGTTGCTGTTGCAGTTGTTGTTGTTGTTGTTGTTGCTGCTGCTGCTGCTGCTCTTGCTGCTGGGACTCAACTTCTACAGCGTTAAGAAAGTTGATCTCATCCGTCAAAAAGTCCTTCTCCGTCCAGCAGCCCTGCCAACAGTTTCGCCAGTCCAGAATAAGGAACTGGAAGCAAAATGCGTCAATCTTGATTGCTGGTTGGAAGCAGATGCACAGGTTGTTGTAGTTCATTTTGTTGAACTCGGAGCACGAGTGCAACAGGCTGATGTGGCAAGTGATTGCAAACAACAGGTAGTAGTTGAACGGTGGAAGCTTCGAAAGCTCGTCCTTGAGCATTTGCGGCGTCGTCTTGGCGCCTTGACACTCTTGTTGGATCGCCGTCTGAATTGCTTTTGGAAAAATCTCATCTGGCAGTTGTCGGAGCCAGTTCTTGAATAGCGAGCCAATGACGTTTGGGTCGTTGAGGTTGGGATCGCTGATCAAGTCGATGTCTCGATCTGTAATTCAGTGAGCAACTGCTGTGTCAACAATTAAGATAGTCTTACCCTCATCGAATTTACGTTCGTAATATCGGACCTGCTGGGCTGAGCCTGGCACACGATACAAGCCTTCCTCTTCACAACCTCTCATGTTCAGATAGCTACACTGATTGTTAGCCTGACAAGTCGAACTCAATTGAGAAATGACCTACTCTATGCACCGCCAAGGTAGAGCTGGCATCCAGAACTCAGTCTTATCGCGTGACTGTTCCAGACGGGTCGATATTCGTGTCAGCCGCGTCTGCTCAATCAACGGCTTGTGAATGATCTTGCACACGTATGGCTCGTTCGATATCGGCGTCTGGCTCTCGTGGTTACTTGAGCTTCGTCCAAGTTTGCCAAATACGCCCTTCCGCGCAGAGTCCATCTTTTCTCCCATATTGCGAGCCCCTGACCCAAGTTTCGAGATGAAGCCATGTCCCTTGGTTTCGTTGTATGAGCTGGATGCTAGCGATACCTGCTCCGACTTGTCCCTTCTTGGCCCGTAATCGGCATCTCGTTGTGCGTGCTTGGACCCATCCTGACGATCTGCCGAGTGTGTTCGTGGCTTGCCTATGCCTCGCCATGACTGACCTTTATCCATTGGCGCCGTCTTCAGTGGCACACCATCGCCATTCGTCGTCCAAGAACCTGCAATGTCTGGCGACAGTTGTCCCGGGGGTGCCTTGTTCAGTTTTGCGCGATTGCCCGAACTCTCCCCTTCTTTGATGGATTTTGATCTCGACAGAATGCCTCTCTTCGGTTTGATAGTATCGCGCTTCGACGAGTCGGCGTGCGGATCGGAGGAGTCGTTGGAATTGCCTGAGCCAGTGCGTTGGTCTAAGCGTACCACTTCGGAGCGATTGTCTATGGCTGTTAGCGAAGTCCGCCTTGTCTGAATTACTGTAGCCATACCGTCGGAGTTCGGAGTGCGTACGGGACGGCCGAGGTCTGGTGTCGAAGCACCACTGCGCCCATTGGAGTACAAGCTGGGCGAGGGTTGTTGTTCATGGAGCTGTCGCGTCGAGGTCGCCTGGCCGTTGAGGCGTGATGAGGATTTGTTGGCACCGAAGTTGGAGAAGATGCTTTTGGAGTCCTTGCGAGGCTTCGGGGAGGCCGGTGACTGTGGCATGTTGTGAAACGAGGCATTGGGTGTCGCAAAATCGGAATCCTCAGGCATATCTGGCGACCTCGGGCTTTTCGGGCTCATGGGTGTGTTGGCATTGTCCCTGTCTTTGGGCTTGCCTCGCATAGCCAACGACAGCGATGAAGGTTTGGGCATCTTTCGTATTGTTTTCCGTAAAGGGTGCCGGGGCTACTGACTCCTTAGCACGGCTCCCTTGAAAAGCAAGTGCTGCTGCCAAGGTTGCAGGTCAAGCGTCGCAATAGCTCAATACGTGTTTCTGGGACGAGCGCGCCAATGTGCAGGCAATCGAGCGAGAGAGGAAGCAGACGGTGCGGCGCGTGTAGAGGTAGCGGTGGCTGGTTCCGTGGGTGCGGCACATGGGTGGTTGCGCGGTCAATGAGTCTATGTTTCAAGGCTATCAGCAGGAGATTCATTTATGGCGCAGAGGGGTGAATGCCAGGAGAAGGTAGTAGACGGGGCGCGGGGTAGCACGAACCGTGAGAGCGTGGTCGGCGCTCACTGCAGGCGTGCGTCGAAGCGTCGGCAGCGAGTGTTGCGTCTATATCACCGACGGCAGGACGGTACTTCCATGCAGAAAGCCAGGAGGATGAAGGAAGCGGAGCGCGTGCTGCTGGTGTCGTTGGCCGGTGTTGGACCACTGTTGACGAGACTGGGTCCCTTCTAGATGTCGAGTATGGCGGTCGCGGGCAACGCGGCGGTCATGCAACGTCTGGGATCTAGTCAGCAAGCGCTGCGGAACGAGAAAGGGGCGGGCGCTATGGCGAATGTTGACGGTGGTACAAGATACAGAGCGGGCACGAGTGGAAACAAAGAGGGAGGTGCCGCAGCGCCGTAGTGCCGTCGTTGGGCATGACTTACCCACTTTCCCACACGAGACACGAACGGCTCTGCTGGGCGCAGCGAGGCGACTGTCGACAGCGCTGGGGTGAAGGGAGCGAGCGAGCGGAGCTTGGGCTTGGCCGGCCGTTGGGGTCGGCGTGCGGAGTGCGGTGTGCGGCGCTTGGTCAGCCAAAAGGACACAATTCACGTGTGTCTGCAGTGGTGGAGGTGGAGGTGGTGGTGGGCGGGGGTAGAGGATGGCTGGCCCAAGGCACAGGCTCTGCAGTGCTGCGAGCAAAGGGCACCAAGGGCTGCGAGAGGATGGCGGCAACGACTTCAGCAGCAACGCACGGCCCCAGGTACACGAGGGCGCGACGCTGCTCAAACCCCTACCTACCCACCAACTCGGCCCAGCACGCGCTATCAGCTCAGCAGAGCCATGGTACGCAAGCAGCTGTCGACGGCCGGCGCAGTGCAGCCGTCGTGGCGGTGAGGGCAGACGGGACTATGGACTCTCTCCCAACTGCTATCACGACCTGCTTCTACGGCATTGATGCTGAGGCTGTCGCGGCAACCAAATGCTTCATCTGCCAAGGCTCGTTTCAGAAATTGAGACCCTTTCCCTCAGGGCCTGGCGGTGCGTCGGGCTCCACCCCCTGTCGACGCCATGCATGCTGCTGCAACCAACTAGACCCTCCTGGGCGTCCAGCTCCCACCACCACTAACACCACGACTACCACCACCACCACCACCACCCACCCACATATGACAACCGTCTGACATGTCTCTGGTTTCCGGGCCCGGGCGTGCTGTCGCCATGGCCAACATGCCCGACGAGATGCACCTCTTCGTCGACAAGCACGTCCGCTACATCCAGAGCCTCGACACTGTGCGTTGCCTGTCTCTGCGTGGCCGCGCAAGCACCCAGCCATGGAATCCCGCGCTGACCCGCCGCAGCGCAAAGACGAGCTCGAGTACTGGCTCACCGAACATCTGCGTCTCAATGGCCTCTACTGGGGACTGACGGCCCTGCATCTCTTGGGACACCCAGACGCTCTCCCGCGCGCTCCCATGCTCGACTTTGTCTTGTCGTGTCTGCATGAGAATGGCGGTCTCGGTGCTGCGCCGGGACACGATGCCCATATGCTGTATACCGTTAGTGGCGTGCAGATACTCGCGACGCTTGACGCTTTTGGTGACCTGGAAGAGCGCATCCCCGGCGGCCGCTTGAAGATTGGAAAGTGTAAGTTGTCTGTGTATCCGCTGCGGTAGTGTGCTCATAGCAGCAGTCATCGCTGGTTTGCAGGATCGCGAGACGGGCACATTTGCAGGCGATGAGTGGGGCGAGCAGGACACCCGCTTTCTGTATGGCGCGCTAAATGCTCTGTCTCTGATGGGGCTGCTCGAACTGGTCGATGTCGAAAAGGCGGCCCAGTACGTCGACTCGTGCGCCAACTTTGATGGCGGATACGGCACCAGCCCGGGCGCCGAGTCGCATTCTGGTCAGGTGTTTACGTGTGTTGGCGCATTGACCATCGCGGGGAGGCTTGAATTGGTCAACCAAGAAAAGTTGGGTGCCTGGCTAAGCGAACGACAACTCAAGAACGGAGGCCTCAACGGCCGGCCAGAGAAGAAGGAGGACGTCTGCTACAGC
>JAESFQ010000196.1_pt1 | contig 21648 bp, 21 predicted proteins | sample 9269431 | NCBI WGS metagenome assembly JAESFQ01 (sample SAMN14502588, study PRJNA617103) | algae metagenome | isolation source: Plectolyngbya sp. WJT66-NPBG17 and co-occurring heterotrophs from well... | place: USA: Mojave Desert, Joshua Tree National Park, California | collected 2006-08-06
CGGAGGATTGGTTATATTGCTGCTGAAGGGCATGAGCAGCTTAAAACAGCTGTACACTTTGTCCATGGACATCCATTCGAGATATCGGACAGAGGCACATAGCGATGTGGTAGCCCGCTTCAACGAGCGCTTCATCCTGTCACTCGGAAAGTGCGACAGCTGCTTGGTTGTCGACGATGAGCTGAACGTACTCCCCATCTCAGGCGGAAAGTATGTTAAGCAGCTACCTCCACCAGATGCAGAGTTGGAGGGCAAGACGCCGAAGGCGAAAGAGCTGGCAGAGATCAAGGAGTCGTTGGCAGACTCGCCTCCTACAGGAGACTTGATCAAGCTGGCGAAGACAGTAGATCAGGCGAAGGCTTTGCTCACATTCGTGGAGGCCATTGTCGAGAAGACTCTCCGAAGCACCGTGACCCTCACAGCAGCTCGTGGACGAGGAAAGTCGGCAGCTCTGGGTGTTGCGGTGGCAGCAGCAGTAGCACATGGATACAGCAACATCTACATCACATCACCCAGTCCGGAGAACTTGAAGACACTCTTCGAGTTTATCCTTAAGGGATTTGATTCGCTAAACTATGCGGATCATCAGGACTACACCATCATGCAATCTACCCAGCCCGATCAGAACAAAGCCATCGTACGCATCGAATTACATCGACAACACCGACAGGTCATACAATACATCCGACCTGAAGACTCGCATGTTCTGGGACAGGCAGAGCTTTTGGTAATTGATGAGGCCGCAGCTATTCCTCTGCCACTCGTACGGAAACTCATGGGTCCCTACCTTGTCTTTATGGCGTCGACCATCAACGGATACGAAGGAACCGGTCGTTCGCTCTCTCTGAAGCTTATACAGCAACTTCGCGAACAGTCGCGAGGCAAGGGAAGCAATGGCTCGACGCACGTAGTGGACCGTTCGACTGGAAAAGAGACAAAGGACGGTACTGAGACGACCATGACTGGCCGATCGCTCCGGGAGATTACACTGTCCGAGCCTATCCGATATGCTCAGGGCGATTCTGTGGAGCGATGGATGAACGATCTCCTATGTCTTGATGCAACACTGCCACGAAGGATGATCACACAAGGATGCCCACACCCAGATAAATGCCAGCTTCTCCATGTCAACCGGGATACGCTCTTCTCCTACAACCCTGCTGCCGAAAAGTTCCTCCAGAAGATGATGGCGTTGTACGTGGCTAGTCACTACAAGAACACGCCCAACGACCTACAGCTCATGTCGGATGCACCTGCACATCAGCTTTTCGTGCTTACTGGGCCTACGGAGGAGAACAAGCTTCCTGAGCCTCTTTGTGTAATCCAAGTAGCGCTAGAAGGCCAGATCAGCAGGGAAAGCGTACTGAACAGTCTGAGTAGAGGGCAGCGTGCAGGCGGTGACCTCATTCCATGGATCGTCTCACAACAGTTCCAAGACGAAAACTTTGCAAGTCTTTCTGGAGCTCGTATTGTGCGGATAGCGACAAACCCAGAGTACGTCAACATGGGGTACGGATCAAAGGCGCTACAGCTTCTTGTAGACTTCTATGACGGCAAGCTCGCTAGCTTGTCGGAAACGGAGCCTCAGGAGGTAGAACAGATGCGAAGAGTTACAGAAGAAGACTTGGAGGATGCGTCGCTCCTCAAGGACAACGTCAAGATTCGTGAAGCCAATGAGATGCCGCCATTATTCGCCCGATTACAAGAGCTAAGGTCACCAAAGCTCGACTATGTGGGTGTGTCGTATGGTCTTACATCGCAGCTTCACAAGTTCTGGAAACGCGCATCATTCGTCCCAGTCTACCTCAGACAGACACCCAACGATCTTACTGGAGAGCACACATGCATCATGCTGCGTTCACTAGAAACGACATCATCAGACGGAAGCTGGGTCGCTGCCTTCGCCAAGGACTTCCAGAAGCGCTTCCTTTCTCTCTTATCCTACCAATTCCGCTCATTCCCTTCCATCACCTCTCTCTCAATCGAGGAGTCCGCATCAGCGGGATCTAAGCTAGACGCTGACTTGGCCCCGAAACCCATCAGCAAAGCCGAACTAGATGCCCTCTTCACACCATTCGACCTCAAGCGTCTTGACTCTTACGCGAACAACATGCTCGACTACCACGTCATTCTCGACATGCTCCCTTCCATCGCTAGTCTCTACTTCACCGGCCGTCTGAAGGGCCAAGTCAAACTCAGCGGTATCCAGACCGCACTACTCCTCGCTATTGGTCTCCAACGCAAAGAGTTCTCCGACGTCGAAAAGGAGCTCAACCTCAACTCCAGCCAGTTGATGGCCATGTTCGTCAAGATTGTGCGAAAGGCCGCCACAGCATTCCGCAGTATAGTGGAAGGCGCAGTCGAAGAGACCATGCCCGATGCCATGGAAGTTGAACAAAACGGTGCCGATGGTGAAGCCACCGACGAAGCCCACCGCTTCATGCCCCTCGAGAAAGATCTACAAGAGGAGCTAAGAGAAGGCGGCGATGAGTTCCTAGCCGAGGAAAAAGAGAGGCAAAGAAGTATGATTGATGCTCTACCTCTGCACAAGTAAGTTGCTCCCACAACCCCACCGTCACACATCACCCCACAGCATCACTAACCTTGTTCCCCAATAGATATGAAATCGGCACCGGGGCCGCTGACTGGGAAGACGCCGAACGCGCTGTCAGCAAAGCGGCGAAGAAGGGCGGAGCGGGTAACATGACCGTTGCCGTCAAGACGGGCGAGAAGAAGAGGAAAGTCGGCGAGGCGGTCGAGGAGGCGTACAAGGAGGCGGAGAAGTTCAAGGAAGGTGCGGCGAAGAAGAGCAAGAAGCACAAATCGGGGAAGAAGGCTTGATTGGGATATACTCGGAAGAAACGCTATGCATGCATGGTAAAGGGAGTTTTTATTTTATCTAACTGGGTGTTACGATGTTTCTGGGGAAAATACGTGCTTTTGTACAGGTAGTAGTGGTAGTAGCAGTCAAGGTAGTCATTCAGTTCATGAACCGATATTGTGCTACGTACTTCTTATCCACCCCATCTAAGCAAATAAAGAGGATGATTGCGCTATTATATATGCGTATAAGATAGTTCCAAGACGTGAGACTAAAATCGCTACCAGCAAATCTGCAATACAAAAAAAGAACAGATTCGAAATGATTCAATCATGGGGTGGGATATCATACGCAGAATAACGAACAATACGGGAATAGACATGGCCCTTCTCTCTCCCTCTCCCTCTCTGTCTCTCCTTAATCCTTCCTAATCGTCCCCGTTTAATCTAATAACGAACAACACAATTACTTCATTCCCGCGTCTTCTTCATACAGACGGACAAACTCTAACATCATGCCCCTTGTTCTTACACAAAGGGCACCACACATCCGAATACTCAATGCCTACGCCCTTGTTCTAAAAAGCGTCTTCATTGGGGCAGGCCGTAACATCGTGTCCCTCGCTCTCGCACAACGCGCACCATTTGTCCGGATCAGCGATAGCCGCGCCCTTGGGAGGCACGAGATCGGAGTTTAACGCGTTGAGAGAAGGTGTGGGGAGAGGGGATGTGGGCGCGTTGCCGGGTGGTTTCGACGGGCTGAGAGCAGCAGGGCGGGCGCGATCGGAGGCGACGGAGAGGCCGCGGAGGCCTTCAATTACGACGTCCTTACCGTTGCGAAGACCGTCTTCCTTGGGGTATGAAGAAGCATCTCCGCCCATAGCGGAACAGTTCAGGATGTCGTGGCCACCTGTTTCGCAGATTTCGCACCAGAGGAGACTGCTGTTGGCAGACGAGCGGCCGTCGGATTCTGGCATTACGGAGAGCGCGGGAGGCGCATCGCGGCGAGTGTGCTGTGGTGGTTCTCTCCAGTTTACGACGGTGTCTTTCGAGTCTCGCTCTGATGGCTTTTCTTGCGTAGCGGTATGTTCGGACATGCCGTTGCTGATTACACTTTCCCGTTGCTCTGCGAGGCCGAGTTGTTTCTTTAGCTTCTCGAGCTCACGTTCCAGCTCTTCTTCCCTGTAGGCCTTGCGTTCAACAAGGCCGCGAAGTTCCTCCTTCTCGCGCTCAAGGCGTTCTGCGTTTGCTTTGACGCGCTGGATCTCTTCTGCGTCGTCGGACGAATTTTGTCGCGATAAAGGTGAACGTCCATGGTCGCTCCCTCCACCAGAGCTTAAGGAATGGATGATAGCCTTTAGACCTCGAATCTCGTCGTCGCGTTGCTCGATCTCTCTTTGCCCTGGTGTATGAGGCGCGTCGACCATTGCGCCAGCCCCCTTAAGAGCAGCAGCGGCCTTTTCGCGTTCGCGACGGAGTTCGGATCTGCCTCGCTCGACTTCGCCCCGCAAGAACTCGACTTCTCCTCGTGCCTCTGCTTCGCCTCTTCGCGCATCTTCTAGACCTTCTTCAAGCTCTTGGACGAGCTCTTCTAGCTGCTTCAACTGCATTGCTACAGTCTCGACATCTTCACTGCGAGACTGGTATTCAAGTAGCTCTTGCTGTAACTCGTCCACCTTCTTCTCGTATACGCGCTCGGTTTCCGTGCTCGCTAGCTCTAAGGTATCAATGGTGCTTCGGAAGTCGGATCGATGTGCGTCGAACTCGGATGTGAGCATGGCGATCTTATCGTTCTTCTCTCTAAGAAGTGCTCGTAGTTGCGCTACATCAGTAGGCTCGCCGCTGCTATGCGCCGAAGCCATATCCATACCGTCCTCGGGTATCAGGCTCTGGATTTCCGACAGACTTGCTTCCATCTCGCTCAGCGAAGAAGCCTGCTCTTTAAGTTGCTTTTCGCGCTCCTCCAAGAGTGCCTGGAGCCGCTGTACTTCTTCGTTCGGCGCTGAGCCCAGTCGCGAACCAGGCCTTCTATGCTTGTAGCTTGCCATGGAGTCATTGCTGGTCCGCGCCGCACCGACTGGCGTCGTCTCATTGTCCTCTTCAATCGTATCTTGGTGACCGAGACGGGAACTGCTTCGCGAGTAGGGCCGTTGCGGGCCGGGTGTCCGTGGCTTCTGAGGAGGAGGCGCTCTCGGTGCAGGACTGGCGAAACGAGGGGGCGCTGGACTTGCGAATCGTGGTGGTGCGCCGATTGCGCTCTTGGAGAAGCCAGAGGGTGTTAATCCGCCACTCCTGGCGGGCGTCGCCCCAAGACTCTGTTTCTGACGATATGGGGACTCGGGTCTGAACGAGGGTCTTGCTTGGGGCTTGAACTTGGGACTAGGCGCGCGGGCGCCGGGCCCGACTGACTGCGAGAACTTTGGCTTTGGCATCGACGGGGTATCCGGACTGAAACTGGGCTTCTCCATAGTTGAAAGACTGAAGTTGTTATGGTATGAAGGCGTGGTAGGCTCGGGTGCGAAGTCTGACGAGTCCGCTGAGACCCGTTTCTGAGCGCGATGTACGGGCAGGAAGATACCAGAGCCGGGAACGGACGTATCGAAGTACTGCGTACTGCAGAATCATTAGTATACGAGCGCATGTATCGAGCGTTGTGTGTGCGTACCCATCGACTGCGCCGTCGTTCTTGCCCCGCGCTGCATACTCTCGATTGAGTTCGACTCCCGCAAAGACGCCCTGCTTGCCGCGAATACTACCAACAAACTTGACGACGCCTACCATGCCGCCGGGGACGTCGACTGTGTCGCCGACGTCTATGTCTTTCCCGTCTGCACCCATCCTGTTTGATGGCGAACCTCCGGCGCCTACTAATGCTGATAGAGATGCTTGCCGTGCGATGTTTCGGCTGGCGTTTAACGAAAGGTTGGGCGATGATGCGGTGGGGTGGAGTGCAGGGCGCGCTCCAAGACGCCTAGGAGTGTGCGGGTAAGCCATACCGGACGGCTCGTGTGACAGGGTCGACCTGTTTGGAGTGGGCAGGTAGGACGGTGTTTGTTTTGATGAGAGGGTGTTGCAGGGGTTGGACTGCCAACGTAGCGGCGACTGAGGAGCATGATTAATTAACCGATCGTCGCCCAATCCGTCTTGCTTAGCACATCAGGGGAATCGTCCCTACTTTGCCTTCGCGCAACCTGTCTCTTCACTCGAATGTCGCTTGAAACCATCTTCTCGTATTTTCGAGGAAGCAACAGAAAGCCGATAGTAGGTCGTACAAAGCGTGGTACGCGACGGTAGCGTGCAGATCCTGGAGGAATGGAACCGACAAACGCAATCAGTCCAGTACCGATGACAGAATAAAGCCACGCTTGTTCTTCGCGACAAACAGGCCTTCATCTGAATATATCAGCCAATGCTACTCATCGTTTGAAGCGTAGATTGCTTCGCAAAGTGCTCTAGCCCTCACACTTGCGGGCTGTTCAGCCATTCTCGCTTCACCTTGATATCACTAAGATCAAAGCATGTCTCTTTCCGCTTGAAGCCACAAAAGCACGCCCGAACCGTGTAGTTAGTCTCCGATGACCGAACCGTGTCATTGCTTTGTTGACACGAGGAAACCGAACCCTGCATGAGTAGTGAACTATAAGCGCGTGGGCACGTGAGAAAGGGCGGGAGCGGGGAAGACAGCCAGGCTTCCGGCCGCCGGCGTATTCAGGTGTGAGATGTCTACAGCGATCAAAATGTGTCAAATCAAATGCAATACGAGTGTCTTTAGAAGTGCTCTCGTGAAAGAAACATTCCTACTCAAACACATCTTTCAGTCCAAGCGCCCGTAGGATGATGGGTGCACAAACAATCAACAACCGTTGCGTAGTAGATAGAGCAAGAGAAGCACTCTTCCAAGACCATGCATCTGACAATCTTGTTTCACGAGATTCTACAACCCTTCAAAAGTGTCGAAACAGCCCATCAACATCGATTCAGACACCTGCGGAGTCGCCGCCATTCCCGACTCGCCGACCGAGCGCATTTCCCCATGTTCCATAATTGCCTCGGCTCACGCTTCGGTCATGGTCAACCGCGCCAACTACATGACTGCTCGCGCGCCCACGCCATGTTTACTCAACGGACGCTCTCACCATGGCCGGCAACGTACGACAGCCAATCGACATCGCCTCGCTAGAGCGCTTCATCGCCGCGAATGTGCCGGAGATCAAGGTCCCGCTGGATGTCAAGCAGGTACGTTTGGTCCGGAAGAGTTAACGACGTTCTCCTCTGGAAACGAGGGCTAATGGATGGGTAGTTTGGCTATGGACAGTCGAATCCGACGTACCAGTTGACGGATAAAGATGGTAAGAAATATGTTCTGAGGAAGAAACCCCCGGGTCAACTGCTGTCAAAGGTATGCCGAGAGCTTTACTCGAGGAAGTCGACCTTCGTAAGCTGACACGGAAATGTGTAGACTGCGCACAAGGTCGATCGCGAGTACAGAATCATCCACGCACTTGAGAACACCGACGTCCCTGTTCCCCGCGCATTGTGTCTTTGTCAAGATCAAGATGTCATTGGCACTGACTTCTACATCATGGACTTCCTCGACGGCCGTATCTTTGAGGATCCCGCGATACCAGGCGTAACAGCCGAAGAGCGGACGAAGATGTATGAGTCCCTTGCACCCACTCAAAAAAGATAACCGTACTAATGAATACCTTCAGGTGGCACTCCGCAATAACCACGCTCGCAAAGTTCCACCGCGTATCCCCTTCTTCCGTAAATCTCGCCTCGTACGGCAAGAACTCTGGCTTCTACAACCGCCAAATTGCAACCTTCAACACAATCTCTCAATCGCAAGCTTCGGCCAAAGACAAGGAGACTGGGGAGCCAGTAGGAAAGATACCGCATCAGGACGATATGGTAGCCTTCTTCAGCGACCCAAAGACGCAGCCAAAAGACCGCGCGACTTTTATACACGGCGACTACAAGATCGATAATGTTGTCTTCCATAAGACAGAACCTAGGGTGATTGGTATCCTGGACTGGGAAATGAGTACCATTGGACACCCGTTGTCTGATTTGAATAACGTTCTCGCGCCCTACGTGACGGCGTCGAATGAAATCGCAATGTCTATCGGGCGCGCACACAAGGGTTTCCAACCGGGAGCTACACCTGGTTTGCCTACTCGTGAGCAGCTGATCGCATGGTACTCGGAGATTGCGGGCTGGGACCCGAGGCCAGACTTTACGTGGGGCGACGCTTTTAATACGTATAGGAACACCATCATTATGCAGGGGATTGCGGCCAGGTATGCATTGAGGCAAGCGAGTAGCGAACAGGCGCAGACGTATGCGGCTATGATGAAGCCCTATGCGGAGATTGCATGGGCGTTGGTACAAGAGTTCAAGCAGGGACATGAGGAGAAAGCGAAGTTATAGTATCCTGGTCTGTGTAAGCTATTCGTCAGCAGTCAAATCTCAAGTGAGCTTGAACTCGTTTCAAATAGCGTGAATTTGGAGCTGTAAAGGTGGTTTGCTGATTCTCTGACTCTGAAGATAGTAGTAATGGCCGGGCGCCTTTGGACTGTTCTCTACCAGATTCTTTGATCGAGATCGAAGCCTATCCTAGCCCCAAGCAAACTGGCCCAAGCTGGTATCATGTGGGTACAATATCGTCCTGTGGATATGAAAATGTCGACATAGATGTTTCGCAGAATTTCCTCCGTGATGGTAGTGCTCTGAATGGGCAGGCGTAGAAGGGGCCCGGTGAGGCATACCCGTAAGTGTTCGCGCCTCAAACGCCTATGCGCCTTATAATGCCCTGATTCTGCCATCTGCCTCGCTCTTGTTCTCGTTCGATGTACCACAGACGCCGTGCTACTCGTCGTTTGCGCGTGCAGTTTTCTATCGTCCGATCTTGGGTACGTCCTGGTTGATGCGGTCAAGCGCCTGCGACTTGGTTAGCTCTGGTGTCCTTTCTCTCGAGACATGAGATCGCGTACTTCAAGCATGACCACAGCGTTTCCTCGGATGACGACCATGCCGATGCGCACCTTCTCGCCGCCAGCCTTCTCCTCTAGCGCCTCGTCGAGTACAATGTTTAGGTAGACCTGCGCAATGTTAGCTCAATCTAGAAGTAATAGGGAATGGGGGACATACATCATATCCGCGGAGGATGCCCATGACTTTGCGGCTGCCATTGAGCTGAACAAGGACGCGCTTCTCGAGGTACTTTTGGAGGTTAGCATCTGGGAGGCATGTGCTGGCGTTGTCAACTAACCTTCTTGAGTTCCGGCTGTGCTTGAGGCATCTTTACGGTGGTAGTCTGTTTTGAATTTGAGTATGGCGGTATGAGTCTCCAGCGGCGGCTTCAAGGGGCTTCGCTTGTGTTGGGCGTGGGTGAGCTAGAACGCGCGTGTTGTTCACGAGCAAGAGCAGCGTTGCGCATGGTGGGATAGCTCCATGGGATTTTGCGGAGGGCCCGTGCGTAGGCGGCAGGCACGACATGTGCGCGCGGAGGTCTATCTCCTACACCACACCCAAGGATCTCATTCGATAGAAGAACTTCCAGGACAACAATCCTCACGATGAAGCGATCCGGTTCCGCCCGTGTTGCGCGCAAGATTGGCAGCTATGACGACGACGAATCCGCCGACAGCGCGAACAACTCGCAGAGTGAAGTCCAGAAGCCCACAGGTCAGTCACAACTTGTCGCGATTGCCAGCTTTTCTGACGTTGGCGAAACTCACAGCGAACCTCCCCAGGCCTATCTGAAAGCTGGCGACTCAGGTGGCTCCGTGCTAACTGGCCTTGTAGTCGTCAAGCGACCAACGTTTGGTAAAGCAAAGAAGCGTTCATCGCTACGAATATCTTTCGGTCCGGGCGAAGAATCCAACGATGGCGACGACTCGAGCGATACAGCCGTCGTGACCCCAAAGAAGGCAAACCTCAGTCGCATAGCCCTGGAGAAGAGTGCGCAACTGCGGGCGCGCTCACCCCTCGTACCAGAAGCCGCTCGTCCTACCGAGTATAGCAAGGACTATATAGCAGAGCTACGAAACTCGACGCCCTCAACGCCTCGGGACCTGAACACATCCGCCGACGATGAAGAGGAGACGCAAGCCCTGGACATCGCATCGAAATTCGGTCCTGTCGCGTCGCTCGAGACGGCATCCGCAATCCCCACAGAAGCTGAGATTCGAGAGAAGAAGGCGCGGAGGAGACGTTTGGCGCATGAAGAGAACGCTATCGACGACGAAGATCGTGCCTGGGCATCCGACGATCAGGGAGAAGATGAGTTTAGGCAGCACAGGAACGAGATTTCTCTTCGGCCGAAGGAGAAGTATGGAGAGACGCGTCTGATACATGATGATGAGGATATAGCCGAGGGGTTCGACGACTTTGTTGAAGACGGCAAGATATCGCTCGGTCGCAAGTCAGAAAGGGAAGCGCAACGGAGACGGCGTGCGGAAATGGCAGAACTCATCAACAACGCCGAGGGTGGCTCAGGCGACGATGGGACGGACGACTCAGACGAAGAGAGAAACACCGCTTTCGCGGCGGCTCAAGCTCGCGCAGGACGATATGGCCAGAAGATCGAAGACGAAAACGACGGCACGAAAACCCCACCACGCATTACGCCTCTGCCAGACCTAGACGAAGTCCTAGAGGGTCTCACACTCGATATACAGACGAAGCAGCAAAGGAAAAACTTGATCCTACAGAAGTTACAAGATCTCAAAGACGACAAGGTCAGGATCGAGGAGCGGAAGAAGTACCTCCAGGAGCAATTGCAGAAAACAGGCGATGAGTATGAGAAGCTGCGCCAGGAGTCGGGGCTTCCTGCGTTGTCTGTAAACGGAGTGGAGGGAGGCCGCTTGATCACGGAGAGGGGTTTGGATAGTTTGGGTACCACGCCTTTGGCTGGCACTACACCAGTAGCTGGTAGATCTAGCGACGACTCTGATGATGAGTAGCGTTTGTTTGGATTGGCGTTTCTAGCTTCAGCAGGGAAATGCTGGGCTAGCCGTGTAGTAATACTATAGATATTGTCCATAAATGCGTCTGGATGCTCCCGTAACGCCTGAAATCTGTCGCCGTATAATACAAGAGCCTGAAAGCTCCGTGTTGATCGTATCCGTAAACTCCCATCCATATGCAATTCCTCCTTTCTCTCCATAAGCCCAAAACAAGTCTCTGATATGCTCGCCTCTTTTCCCACGCTCACTTATTCTCATCCAACTCCTTCCACACCTTCTGTATCCTCTCCCTCTTCTCCTTAGCCGCCTCGCGATTCTGCCTCGTCCGCTCGAGTCTCAGACCGCGCAGGCACATGTTGACTTTGTATTTGGCGTCGGTACAATTCCCCGTTACTTTCCAGATGAAGCCGCGGTTGTGGCATTCTTCTAGGGCCGCGACGACGTCTGCGCAGTCTGGTGGGTGGGTGTTAGAAGCGTCGGGCTCATGGCTGGTAAGAGGGGGAGGGGTGGCGCACTCTTCTGGACTTCTTCCGTGTGGAGATGGGGATGCATTGTAGGTGTGCGCGGTTTTTGGTGTTTGCGAGAGGAGGTGGTGCGAAGGTTGGAAGTACTGTACAAGACCGTGGTGGTGGACTCGATCGGACGGGCACTTGGAGATGTTGAAGTTGCCGACGAATCGTTGAAGATCTCGTGAACTACGTCCGAGCGCACGCGCCTTTCCTCGAAGCTGCTGTATATCAACTGCACCAAGACTTGAGAGAGTTTTTAACTTTACTAATACCGTTCTCTTTCATTCTCTATACCAAGTCGCCAGTCTGTTCCGTACTTGGGCGTACGTACCACGCATAGAGTCAAGAATCTTTTCTCTCCTCCGAGTTCCCCGCAACCACCACCTACGCTCCCCACCACAGGGTACACATCAAAAAGTCACATCGTCAGTATGGCATCTCAACAGCAGTTGAAGAAGCAGCAAGGTATGTGATTGTATTGATTGATTTTGTTACTCTCGCTGATCATGGATAGAGCTCCAGACAACATATCAAAACTACAAGGTAGGGACGGTACGCAAAAGAGAAGATGCAAACTAACTCTATGCAAAGAACACGCTCCAGACAATTGCCTCGAAGATTGGTGATATCGAGCAAGAGACTGAAGAACACAAGTAAGTTGCATGACATCACCACGATGAAGCAATGCACATCGATGCATCCCAAACCTTGTCACACCGCTTCTCCCTTGCGTCGGCCTTGCATTGCTCCATGATGCTTTCGATATAGTATACCGCTTTGTATTCTCACTGCAGCACAGTCAACACTAACGGACGTCAGACTCGTATTGGAGACGCTGCAACCACTGTCAGGAGACCGGAAATGCTTCCGCATGATCAACGGTGTCTTGACTGAGCGAACGGTCAAGGACGTTGTGCCGATCTTGCAGACCAATTCCGATGGCTTGAAGCAGGCTCTGGAAGAGCTAGTCAAACAATACAAGTTGAAGCAAGATGAGATGGAGAAGTGGAAGGTACGTCCAGCTGCGCAGGGATATTGCACGGCATCAGACTATACTTCCATGTCGATGTAACACAACTAACTCTTCCCTTGCAGAAGAAGAACAATATCCAAGTTGTCCAACAGCCAGGGCAATAAAAGGACACCAGCCATGCAGCAACCCTTTGACAGGGTGGGTACACAGCACTTACTGGAAGCCACATGAGATGATGCACACGAGTACGGTAGCAGTAGCTGGTGACAGGAAACTGGGTATATTGAGAAGGGCCCAGACAAAGAGTATTGCTTATTCCGCATCGGAGTATACAGCCTCAATAGGATCTCTCTGATTTCCGAACTTGCACAGCATGCCACAGCAGAACGGCACAGCCTCTTGACGATGATTGAGGGGTTACCGGTGAATGACGCCTATATGGAAGGAATATGTACTATAGCTCACACAACTATCCGAGCATCTTGCAATACCATGATTAAGCCAGTCACAACAGATCCGAGCCGTTGGGCTTTGAGCTGTCCTCCTACCAATAATGCCGCACATGCGACCTCGAAGACCCCACAAGCTCGCGACTACGCTGGCCCGGCACGTGCTCCCCAACCCAGGGGTTTCTGCAAGATGCGTTGTCCAGTCGGCTCCCACTCAGGCCGACGCACTGATCTGCACCATCTCACCCATGAAAACGGACACGTAGCTCATAGGCTACCGGCAAAGTCTTTGCAAAAGATGACGAACGGTCCGGGGGGTTGAGTCGTTAGTGGCTGACCTGAACGTCATCTCGTGTTGGTTTAGTGAAGCTGAAGCAAGGCTGTATGCAGTATGCGCAGGAGCCCAACGAACAACAACGATTACTGACGTCGACGGATGGCTAGGATCATGCTAGGAGGAACGTGGACAACACACGTTCTTTGCGGAATGTCATCTGTGGCTGCAATGGCTGCAGTGGTGACTACGCGGCAGAGACATGGGACGTGGGGTGATGGTGGTAGGGCTGCCGAATGATAGCTGCTGATGCGACGCGCATACAGGATCGCCAGCTAGCCTGAGGAGTCTGCAGTGGCTATCGTTCCGAACAGACGGTATGCCGGTGGTATGACCGGTCCGAATTGTTGAAGAGCATGTACCGTGCGAATGCTTGCGCAGGTGAATTCGAGGTCTAATGTTGCTGTTGGGAGGCGGGGGAAAGACTCTAGGAATGGGTCGGTCGGCACGGGCCGGGATTGGTGCGGGCGGCCGAATATCTCCTCAGTCTCACTCTGCCATTCGCTCATGGTAGTAAATCCAAAATCCACCGTCTCTCCGCGCGCACCAACGCCATCGCCCGTCCAAGCTCCATCCTCCCCCCATCTTCTCCTCGCGCTCCTATTGGTAGGCGCGTCATCAACTGCTCCAACGTCGCGACGTCGAGTCTCCATTGCCAACACCCACGCCTGACTGCGCCCGAGTAACGCCCTTGATTCAAGCCGGCCCGCCTGCATATCGTCCCACCGCTACTCTCACGACACGGTCGGCCACCAGCCATTGTCGCACACACTATCGTGCCGCCGCCAGCAACACTCCAAGTCCGCTGTGTGTCGCGCCTGTCCCGATCGCGGTCGCGCCTGCCACTGTCGCGAATCGCTCCTGCCAGTTCCATCGTGGGTGCGACGCCAGCATCACAGATAGCCCCCGGCCTCACCCAGCGCAGTAGTTCACTCGGCCCTCCCTTGTGCCGTCCTCTCCGCTGTCGCCGCTCCCCACGTACGTTAGCTGCATCCCCGAGCTGGCTGCTGCATGCCACTAACCGTTTCTCTCGTCAGGCCTCTCGTTACACCACTGACCGCAGGTTGCATACTCGGCCGCCAAGCTGTTCCCTCGTCTCTCCCAGTGACGTGGTCGCCAACGAAATAGTCGCCAGCGCATACGCTTCCGAGCACGCAACCGATAATATGTCGGCCTCTCCCCCAAAGCAGGAGGGTGTGGAACAAGTCCAGTCGCCTGACGAAGAACAGCCCATGGACAGGAACACAGAAGAGAACACAGCTCAGATAGGTTACGAATTCGAGGTCAAGGAGCAAGATCGATGGCTTCCAATCGCCAATGGTACGTCTATTTCCCTTGCTGCCTCCCGTTGTTTTGATTTGCGCACCGTTTTGCTCCAGTCTGCACGTCGACGCATTGCTCCAACGGGCGTCTCTGGATGCCGATAGTTCCTGCGCTCGCGCGTGTCTGCGTCGAATCACGCATAGTTCTACTTGCCGCCAGCCACTCACATCCTGTGCGTGCCTGGAAAACGGCCGGCGTGCAGCCTGCGAAATGTCGTCCTCTTCTCCACACTCGTCCATTTCCCCGCCACTTTCGACGCCAAAGGGCACAAACACAAACAGCAGCACAGCTTCGGATGCTAACATACGTAACTTTGCTCCAGTCGCGCGAATCATGAAGATGGCGCTCCCCGAAAACGCCAAGATAGCCAAAGAGGCCAAAGAATGCATGCAGGAATGCGTGAGCGAGTTCATCTCCTTCATCACCAGCGAGGGTATGTCTTACTCCAAGCCTATCCGAAACAGCCACTGACGCTGTTGCCAGCCTCCGAAAAATGCCAGCAAGAGAAGCGCAAAACCGTCAATGGCGAGGACATCCTCTTTGCCATGACCTCGCTTGGCTTCGAGAACTACTCGGAAGCCCTCAAGATCTACCTCTCCAGGTATCGCGAAGTAAGCTGCCAACTTTTTCTATCCCCCCTCTGTCCTTCTTTTGTTGCCTACATTTTGGCCGAAACGTTTATCTGAACTATTGGTATTGATTGGTGGTACGAGACCCTCCTCGCAAATCAGAACAAGCCACCCACTGGGCAGTTCGGTTCCTCAGGGCCCGGCGGGCCCGGTGCAGGCCCAGAGAATCAACAACATGTACTGAGCGGCGACTCCGAAATGGCCGAAGACGGCACCGCCTTTGGATACCAGGTCCACAACGGGAACGGGAACGAGTACTAGCCGAGTCGGGCTCCGGTGGTCAGCATGAATCGAAAAGAGAAGGGAGACGCTTGCAGCGAGCATGCGTATGGCGCGATAACCACCGGAAAGGAAAGAGCTCCCATAGGAATGAAGAAGAGACGGGGTCAAGGACACCCTCGTTATGGTCAGATTGTAACAGCCGCGCAACTGTCGCTAGCAGTCGGTGGATCGTATTTTGGGTTATCAGGCGTGGATCGAAGGTGCACAGATATCTTAATGGATCTAACCCTGAGATCTTGCAACGAAATGGTTTACGATTGGCTGAAGTAGGTCAGGACACATATGGGCAACCACGATATCTTTTCGCTTCTTGCTCTGTGCCGGATTGCTGGTCTAGATCTTTCTTCTTGCTCACGCGAGCTTCACAACATTCGTTATATCCTTTGGATACAATACCATCTGTTTCACGACATATTGTAGTGAAGGCCATCTCATTGACGTGATATTGGTGCTATACATGTCGACTTTCAATGACTGTCAGCGCTTGCAGAAGCGATTTTTCTCCGAGCAATAAGTTCGCTCAACGGCACATCATCATCCTGCTCATCGTAAAACTCGACGTCTTCATCCACCCCGAAATCCTTCAGCCGTTCCCCCTCTGAGTTTCGCCAAGCTGCTTCCCCCTCTCGCTCTTTACCACCATTCCTCCTCCCAGACGTTTCCTCTTCCTCTTCCTCGACGTCGTCGCTAGCATCGTCGCCGTACGCATAATCTTCGTCATCCCTCCTCACCTCCCTATCTACCTCATCTTCCACCACATCTCTATCTACGGCCTCAACATACGGTCTCCGCCTCCTGACCGCATCCTCCGCCTGCCTCGCCTTGAATGCAGCCACGGTATCCTTGGCATTCAACTCGGACTCAGCATACCGAAACGCATCCGCATTGACGGCCGTCGCATTCCTCCTATACGTCCGATCCGGATCCGGAGGCGGCCAAACAGTGCCCTCGTCCTCAAAGCCATTCGTCTCAAAGCTCAAGCCGCTGCTCAAACTGGGCGTAGCAGCCAACGGATTAAACCACTGTAGCGGATTCCTCGAATCCATACCCTGGACGATATTCGACCAGATGCCGATATCATACGGAAACTCTTGTTTCCTGATGCGGATCTTGGTGCCATCGGGACTGGGCAGGTAGCCACCGTATTGGCGGGCACGGCGTAAGAGCGTTCTGTGGCGTTCAATCTCCCAGCCTTCAATTGTGGTTTGGTTGATGGATAGGCACCAGAGGTTTCGCAGGAGGAGGACGCCGAGGATGAAGAGGGTGATGGAGTTTGTTAGTAGGACGGCGAAGAGGTGGCCTAGTTGGAAGGGGGAGGGGCCAAGGTACGAGGGCATGTCTAGGTTGGCCCAGAGGTGGGAGAGGCGGGTGAAGAGGAAGGATTGGAGGAGCGAGAGTCCGAGGGTGGTGTAGAGGAGGAAGCGGAGGAAGTGCGGGAAGGTAGTGTGACTGACGCAGTTGTTGGTCCAGGGGCAGTGGTGGTCCATTTTGGGTATGCATCTAGGTGGTTGGTGTTAGCTTTATTCTTTCTTCATGCAATGTAGACTATTGAGATCAAGATGGAAATCACACAGCCAGTACAGGGAATCACCTGTCCCGCTTCAACGGCCATCAATCATGCAACCTCGCACCCTGGTGTAAAACGACCTCGGGGATATTTACCTTTTGCACTCCTTACAATGATGAGCTCTAGGAGGCTTCGCAGCATCGCACTTCCGACACCATTTCCGGCTCTTCCCTACCCCATCACCACCCGTCTCTTTCCCAGACAGAGCAATATTCCCATCTCCCTTTTCAACACCCAGCTCTTGCTTCTCAACCCAGTCCTTTGGTATCGTCCCCGGATCAACAAAAACACTCTTTGTATACGTAATCCATATCAAAACTAAAATTACATTCGACACGATGAGCTCGTTCTTGGTGAGCGGAGCGGGCTCCAAGTGCATCAATAGCCATTGAGACGGGTAGCCGAGGAAGAAAATCAGGACGTAGACGGCTGGGACTGCACATTGGGAGATTTCCATTCTCCGTGGGACATTTGCGTGGAGTGGTTGATTTGATGAGAGATAGGAGAGGGTGGGATGATGTGCGGCGGGTTTGGATGGAGGTTTCGCGTTGACTAGGAGTTGGCGGGCCACGGGTGTGGATCGCGAAGACACGTGATTGGACGATGCACCTAAAAGCAACATCTCACATCTACTATTCGCCCATCGCCATCCTCTCACGCCAAGTCCATCACCACTCCCATCTCCTTCCCACAGAGCTGTCGAAAGCTCTGTAAACTTTACGGATGTCATGGCTCTCCCAACATGGCCGTTCTTCCTCCTCATACCGGCTTTTGTTCTAGTACACCTGTTCGTTTCGCCGTATACCAAAGTCGAGGAATCGTTCAACATCCAGGCTATACATGATATCCTCGTTCATGGGATACCTACAGAGAATGTTGATCAGTTCTTGACGTCGAACTACGATCATGTTAGTTTTCCTGGGAGTGTGCCCAGGACATTTGCAGGCGCGTTGGTTTTGAGTGGACTGAGCAGGCCGTTAGTTGGGCTGGTGGGGGATATGGCGCAGGTGCAGCTGCTTGGTGAGTAAATGCTACGAGTTCTGTTGGGAGGTGATGGAGACTGATTTTTGTGTGTGTGTAGTCAGAGGAGTACTTGGGCTGCTCAATGCAGCCTCGCTCGTTGCGTTTGGACGGAGCGTGCAGAGAGCTTATGGTACTAGTGCTGGTGTTTGGTATGCTCTGTTTCAAGCGAGCCAGTTCCATGCTATCTACTATGCTTCGAGGACGCTTCCCAATATTTTCGCTTTCGTGTTTAGTAAGTTATACGAGCTGATTCGTACATCTGTTAGCTCATACCGATATAGGCAACCTGGCGTTACGAAGCTTGTTGCTTGCATACACTGTACCCTGGAGCACTCGAAATGTCTCAGGATACTATCGACTGACGTTGTATCTGCTCACGATTGCTGGTGTAGTCTTTCGCTCCGAGCTGGCAATCCTGGTGGGGACAATCACCATTTATTTGTTCGTCACTCGAAGGATATCCGTCACAAGCGTCATTATCCCAGCTGGACTTGGTGGCCTCATCATTGGCCTTGTCTGTACTGTACCTTTGGACTCTTTCTTCTGGCAGTCCTTCCCTCTGTGGCCAGAGTGGACAGGCTTCTACTACAACACTATCCAGGGCCACTCGGCTGATTGGGGCGTCTCACCTTGGCACTACTACTTTGCAAATGCCTTACCGCGACTGCTACTGAGCCCGGCTACCTATTTACTTTGCATACCAGTCGCGGTAATTAACACCTCGACGTCTAGAAGAAGCTTGGATCTGCTTGTTCCGCTACTCGCCTTTGTAGCGCTGTACAGCTTCCTCCCACACAAAGAATGGCGCTTCATTCTCTACGTGATTCCGGGGCTTACTGCAGTGGCTGCAGATGGAGCAGCTTGGATCTGGAACCGTAGATCAAAGTCCTTCGTATACGCCACTCTGAGCCTGGCTTTACTAGGGTCAGTTCTAGTGTCTTTTGCTGCATCCACTGCGATTCTGGGTATATCAAGCCTCAACTATCCCGGGGGCGAAGCTCTTCATGCTCTACACAAAGAGATGCAGCATCCGGATAGAATACACTTCAACGTGTACTTCGATAACCTCGCCTGCCAAACGGGCGTCACGAGGTTTCTAGAAAGCCATAGGGGACCGCAAACGGTGCTTGACGTCCTTGAAGCACAGGATACTCTGAACCGTAGGACATGGATATACGACAAGACCGAAGACCCAAACGCCCTCCTAGACCCAATGTTCTGGACCAAGTTTGACTATGTTCTTGCTGAGAGACCAGAGAAAGTGATTGGTAGTTGGGAAGTGGTCCATACTGTGTATGGGTTTGGTGGAGTCAGACTTCTGAAGCCAGGAGAAGAAAGTGGCTTGCTGGCCGAGTATTCGGATAAGGGAGAAGGTGAAGTCACTTCACAAAACAAGTGGACTTTAAAGGTTGCAGCAACATGGCATGGATTGGAAGGGTTGCTCAGGAACAGCTTGTTAAGAGGCTACTGGGCTGAAATACGGATGGAACCAAAGATTCTGATTCTAAAGAACCAGATGAAGCAGTCTTTATAAAATAGGGTTAACTGCAACCAAAATTTTGGACCTATTGCTCAAGAATGCAGGTCCGAGTTGTGAATGTTTAGTGATGGTGTCACTCGCGTTAAAGGACCCCTGCTCTACTTCGCATACCCCGCCACGCTTTCTGCCCCACCAAGCTCTCTCTTCCCAAGGTTCGCGTCAACACCTAGTCTCACCACTTGACGCAGCACTTCTCGCACTTTTGCAGCAGCTGAGATTTCAAACCATACAACATTTCCACAACATGTCAACCGACGCGTTACCGAACCCCGTCGTCTACTGTGGAGGCGAGTACTCCCCCATTCCATCAAGACAAGGACTAACAAGAAGCAGTATGCAGTCTACCACCTGAAGTAGGTATGACACCGAGTCGCGTTAAAAGAGGACCAGCTACTAATTATATCAATCAATAGTACTGCGAGTTCGGCGGCACAACGAAGAAATGTGAAGAATGGCTAGCAGAGGCGCACCCAGATCTGCACGCGAAGCTGTACTCGGCAGGTATGTATAGTCAGCCATACGGAGAAGCCTACAACGCACAACGGCTCTAACTATAAGCTATCTGCTAACTCTCCTCTAGAAGCGCTACAGCAGAACATGGCCTCCCTCTCCGTCGACGCCCAAAAACGCGCCGAAAAGGACGCACAAAAGAAAGCCGCCAAAGCCGCGACGGCCGAAGCACGAGCAGCCGAGACACGCGCCTCTTCCAAGATCCTCATCAAGCGTATCGAGCGCAACAAGCGGAAATACGTCACCGCCGTACAAGGCCTGGAAGCTTTCGGTCTCGACATCAAGAAGGTGGCAAAGGACTTCGGCAAGAAGTTCGCGACGGGATCAAGTGTCACCAAGATCCCCGGTGGCGGCGAGGAGATTACAGTGCAAGGTGATCTCAGTGAGGATATCTTGGAGTTCTTGGTGGACAAGTATGAGGAGGTACCGGAGGATAATTGCGAGTTGATAGAGGACAAGAAGAAGAAGAAGACTGAGGGAGGTTGATAGGCTTGAAGGAGTGTGGCGGCTGTGAAGAGCTACGATATCGAGACACTGAGGAGGTTTGCGAGAGACAGGGTGTATATCAGCATGAAGCATTGGAGTTGTTATGCTGGGGGTTGGCGTATGTAGGCGCACGATGTGGTATACTTGGAGCTTATGGCTGGGGGCTGGGTCGCCATCGAGAGGATGCAACATTATGTCTACCTGCATCTATACCTTCGTTGCAATTTATTAGTGCACGTGTCCTAGGATAGAGGGGCATTCGACGCGTCTCTCTTTTCCTGCAAGATAGTCCACAAAGAAGCATGTATTCTCCGACTAGTACCCTTGAGACAGCTAATACATTTGTGAAAGTAGCATCGTGACAATACCAGATACCTTGATTATGAATGAAACACGCTCGATAGCAAGCGATCATGCACAAATATAGAAGTTCCATTCATACATATGCGATGTGGAAGGCTCATGATACATTGGTGATGGCACGTGCGTGCTTAGCTGCCTGCGGGAGCTCCCCGGCCATCATTTTTCTCGGACCGTTGCCTCTCACTTATACAACCAACCTTAGGGCGCGTTCCACAGCCCGACTTGTATCAATCGCACAACCATTTCCTTTTCTTCGCTCTCAAGGACACGGCGACACAGTAGCTCGCTGTACACAGTCCTGTAATTTTCGCGCCGCCGACTGGAGAAGGCGAAACTAAAAGCGCAAGCCGCGCAAGACGACGATACCCACCGCAACCATGTCGGGCGACCAAAAGAACCTCGGGCAGTACAAGTATGCGGCCATGTCGAACTTGGTCCTACAGGCCGACAGGCGCCTCATATCGCGTCGGCCGGATGAACATACTGGTGACCCCGAGTCGCTTGCAGGTCGCATCAACATTAAGGACATGGGAGGACGCACAGCGCGCGACAGCGCAAATGCGCAAGCGAAGAAGCTCAAGGGACCTGGCGTTGAGCGAGGAAACCTGAATGAGGGTGGCGACGTTCTTGAGAGAGAGCAGCGCAAGAGGAAACGGGACGATGGCACCAGTGGATTTGGAGGCATCGCGAGCGCCGACCTCAATATTGAAGGTCTCACATACAAGCCGCGGACTCCTGCGACGCGCCAGACTTTTGAACTCATTACAACCATTGTGAGCAGATCTCTCGGCGACGTCGATCCTGCGACTACACGAAGCGCGGCCGATGCGGTCCTCGAATACCTCAAGGATGATACCATGAAGGACTTCG
>JAESFQ010000197.1_pt1 | contig 21606 bp, 10 predicted proteins | sample 9269431 | NCBI WGS metagenome assembly JAESFQ01 (sample SAMN14502588, study PRJNA617103) | algae metagenome | isolation source: Plectolyngbya sp. WJT66-NPBG17 and co-occurring heterotrophs from well... | place: USA: Mojave Desert, Joshua Tree National Park, California | collected 2006-08-06
AGTTGTCGATTGCCTATGTTTGCCTGGGCGGCGTTTTGAATACTGACCGTGGACCTCATACTATTGAGATGATGCGAGCTCTTCGAAAGCAGTCTCGCAGTCTATGCGGTGTCGCATCCTCGAGGTCGGTCATCTACGCCGCTAGACCGCCGTTGGCAGATGCAGGGCTGCGACGCCACAGAGGCTTACGCCATGGCCGCGTGGTTGGATTGCCGTCGTCGATATTTTCTCTGCGCAATCCCAAGGCGATACTCGCCACTGCAGAGGTGGTGAATGGCTCGGACGGTCTCATGCCGGGATATGTGGAGTGCTGCGTGTAAGCGGGTCCGTCATCGCAACGTTGTATCGCGCATCATCCCTACTCCAGAGAACCATACCGGCTCAGTCGACGCGATATGTGATGAGGGCAATGGAGTATTTGAATTCCGTGGCGATTGCTGGTCATCTCCAGGACTGTCTCTCGCCGTAGACACCGGTGAGCACCGCAAAGGCAGAGGCGCAGTTGCCTTGGTGGCGTCTACGTCACATGTTGGGCGCGTGGTGGTCCAGGCTCCAGGCGATAACGGGCGGTGGGCCAAGCGGGGAACCTGCGCGGTGTAGACTGTGAATCAGCAACGCAGCATAATGGAAAAGGAACAGACAATGTGTCAAGTCTGGCCGTGAAGAGACAAGCTGATTAATAGCAAACAGAGATCAACTAAGTTGACAGTTGCCTGCAGTGTGCGGTGGAAGCTGCCGGAATGTTCCCGTGCGCGGCTGCTGATTGGCGCACGGGCTCTCGCCGCATCATTACTCGCCCTTTGACCCCGTCACTGCCTCAGCCTGCCTGCATATAAACCAGCCTCTCCCCTCTCTCCCTTCTTCCTCACACCACTCTTACACTCACCCTACAGCCCACTCAAAGCTGTCCTCAAACAACACCACAACCACAACCCGAGACACCCAGCACATCCACAGCCATGCAGATCTTCGTAAAGACCCGTAAGTAGTCATCGCCACCGCGGTCATCTGCGCCTCAGCTGCTAACACACTCACAGTCACTGGCAAGACCATCACGCTCGAAGTTGAGTCCTCTGACACTATCGACAATGTCAAGAGCAAGATCCAGGACAAGGAGGGCATTCCCCCAGACCAGCAGCGCTTGATCTTCGCCGGCAAGCAGCTTGAGGATGGTCGCACCTTGTCCGACTACAACATCCAGAAGGAATCGACCCTGCATCTCGTCCTGCGCCTTCGTGGAGGTATGCAGATCTTCGTCAAGACCCGTAAGTTGCCATGTCGCCGTGTATGACCGAACACTCACTAACGCCCGCCAGTGACCGGCAAGACCATTACCCTTGAGGTAGAGTCCTCCGACACCATCGACAACGTCAAGTCGAAGATCCAAGACAAGGAGGGCATCCCTCCGGATCAGCAACGCCTCATCTTCGCCGGAAAGCAACTCGAGGATGGCCGCACCCTGTCCGACTACAACATTCAGAAGGAGTCCACACTGCATCTCGTCCTGCGCCTGCGCGGTGGTATGCAAATTTTCGTCAAGACCTTGACTGGAAAGACCATCACACTAGAAGTGGAATCCAGCGACACCATTGACAACGTCAAGTCAAAGATTCAGGATAAGGAGGGTATCCCTCCGGATCAACAGCGTCTCATCTTCGCTGGTAAGCAGCTGGAAGACGGACGTACTCTCTCCGATTACAACATCCAGAAGGAGTCCACGCTCCACTTGGTGCTTCGTCTCCGTGGTGGTATGCAGATCTTTGTCAAGACTCTTACCGGAAAGACTATTACATTGGAAGTCGAATCCAGCGATACGATCGACAATGTAAAGTCCAAGATCCAGGACAAGGAGGGTATCCCACCGGACCAACAGCGTCTCATCTTCGCCGGTAAGCAGTTGGAAGACGGCCGAACGCTCTCAGACTACAACATCCAGAAGGAGTCGACTCTACACTTGGTTCTCCGTCTGCGCGGCGGACAGTAGGTGCGTTGATGGTTTATGACGGTATCTTGTGCATGGCGTTTACGGGATGGTCTGGCCTGCGGGCTGAGGATTGGTTTCATTCATAGTTCATACCACGGCTACTAAAGCCTGACCAATGCAATCAAGCATGCCTACGGGCTGAGAGTTCTCTCAAACCTTTGTCGTATTTGTTCGTGTACATTGCCCAAAAACACAATGTGCAGTCACTGTCGTCATTTTGACACCAGCACGATATCGGCAGCTTCATGCGCACATGGTTACCACGATGTCCATCTACCGCGGCTATTTCCGACGACCCCACTCTATCTGACGGCATTGACCAATATCTCCGCTAACTCCATCAACTAAAGAGCTACATCATGAGCGAATCCACAGCTGGACAGAGGAGAGGCCACATTTGGGCCCATTGCTCAGCTCAGAAACTTCGGTCTGACCAAGCTGCGCACTTCCAGCGGTCTTTGGACAATCTCCGCCACCATCTCCGCGACAAACACCCCATATAACGCTCTATCCTCCGTACGCAACGCCAGTCCTGAGAGACTCCTAATACAACGACACGTTCCAACACAGCACACGCGATTACAACAATGGCCGACAAGAAGATGGAATACGTAAAGTACGCTCACCTCAGTTCCTGAGCTCTCGACTTGCAATCGCAGCGACAATGCTAACGGAAGCGTAGCTTGGGCAAGTCCGGTCTCAAGGTGTCAAGAGTCATCTTGGGTGCCATGAGCTACGGCACTTCCAAGTGGCAGCCGTGGGTCTTAGACGAGGCCGAAAGCTTGCCGCTCCTCGAACACGCGTACAAGAGTGGCATCAACACCTGGGACACTGTAAGCTACCTTATCTTCACCCTCACGCAACTAGACGATCGGCAAGCATATGGGAGACGCAAGACTAACACAAACAGGCCGACATTTACTCCCACGGCCACTCCGAGAAGATCATCGCAAAGGCGCTGAAGCAGTACAACATCCCGCGAAACAAGGTCGTCCTCCTCTCAAAATGCTACTTTGGCGTCAATGAAGACGATCCAAGCTTAGGCATTGCAGCCGTTAGCACCAATGACAACGAGATGGTTAACCAAGTCGGTCTCAGCCGCAAGCACATCTTTGACGCGGTAGAGAGGAGCGTAGAGCGATTGGGTACATACATCGATGTTTTGCAGATCCACCGTCTGGACCGTGAAACACCAAGGGAGGAGATTATGAAAGCGCTGAACGACGTCATCGAGAAGGGCTGGGTGCGATACATCGGCGCCAGTTCCATGGCCGCCTGGGAGTTCCAAACACTACAAAACATTGCCGACAAGAACGGCTGGCACAAGTTCATCTCCATGCAGAACTACTACAACCTCATCTACCGCGAGGAAGAGCGCGAGATGATCCCATATTGTCAAGACACTGGCGTCGGCCTCATCCCCTGGTCGCCCATTGCTCGCGGTGCCCTTACCCGTCCCTGGAACGACCGATCTTCGAAGCGCGCTGAGACTGACAAGTTCCTCGACATGCTTGTACACCAGCGTGAAGACGCCATTGACAAGAAGATTATCGAGCGTGTGGAAGAAGTCGCGAAGAAACACGGTGTTAGCATGGCTTGCATTGCGACTGCGTGGACCATCAAGAAGGGTGTCTGTCCTATCATTGGGCTGAGCAGCAAGGAAAGGATTGATGAGACGGTGCAGAACATTCACTTTAAGCTTAGCGATGAGGATGCAAGTTATCTGGAAGAGGTGTATGTACCCAAAGTCAGGCAGGGTTTCTAGACGATAGCATTACTGCGATATCATCAATGTAAGACACGCACCATGAAGTGTACAAGGACACCAAATGCCTACAGAAAGTGCCAAAACAACACCACTTACCCATACATACCTTCTCGACAACCTCTAGCCCCGAACAAACAGCACAAATAGCATAAACACTAAGAAAAGCTCTACATACCCTCTTCAACTACACCCCACACCGCCATCTCAGACACCGCCAAACTCCCAATTACCACCTCCGCAAAACAAAACAAAAGTAACACCAACACCCCCAGCACATTTCTATCCCAATCACCATCGACATCCCAAATCCCATGCTAGCCTTACCTCATCTCACCTGACCCTATCTAACCTACTCGCCTTACGTCCCACACACACCCACATTACACATGCACGCATTTACGCCACTAGTTCATCCCTCATCACGAGACGCCGTTCTCACGGAAAAAGAAAGGAAGGGAGGAAGGAAAACCGTTGAGCGTAACGTCCGTTCACCGTACTATACATCGTACTATCCGCACTATCCACTCTGTACACACTGTGCATAGCTAGGTAGTACATCGCACCGCACCGCATTGCATTGCAGCACATTACATGACGCCACCTACCCGATTAGCGTCCTTTCCCGTCCATTCCCATGTCCCACATTCCGAGATTTGTACAACGCATACAGCGGACATTGCTTTTCTTTTCCGTTCTTCGTGTTTCTTGTTAGTAGCCCCACACCACGCCACGCCACACTACACCACACTACAGCAGCAACGGCCGGCGTTGGAGTCGAGACGAGACGAGCTGCGAGGCTAGTTTTCTGGGTGTTTCTAGTGGGTGGGGGAGGGGGAGGTTAGGTTAGGTAGAGGACGGGATGGGAATACGGGGATTGTTGGGTTTGTGGTAGCTGGGTTACTAGTCACTGGGTCACCGGCTGTGAAGGGCGGGTAAGGTAGGATGCGGGAGCCTGAAGGGAAGTTTGTATACTTCCGAGATAGATATGTATAGAGGTAGCGAGGGAGATGGGAGCGTGGAAAGCCGGTAGTGTACCAGATTCCGTGGATAAAACGTTTGATGGGCTCGCTACCAAGAAAACATGTTAAATGCATATCCTCGAAACATGTGTACATCCATAGAAGAACGATACGTCCAAGTCATCCAGAACAAGATCCCTTCAGATCACGATACGTTCCCCCTCTCCTTTCCGGTGAACAACCCCGCAGTCCGCCTCTAGCCCTACCCTACACCTACCCACCACGGCAAGCATACGCCTGTCTGCAAGCCCACACTCTGTACAACACACACCCCACCTGCCACTATCGAGAAGCAAAACAACAGGGTCCATCCCGTCCCCCCAGGCCCTCGCCTACGCGCCGTCATGATCCGTCGACGGATCGGCTAGCTGGCCAGTGCAGCGTCATCCGATCGTGATCGACAACGAAGCCGGTAGATCGTTTTTTCGCGAGCTTGCTCACCCTCACTTACTCGCTGCTGTTGGGGCTAGATGCAACGCGCCTGTTCTGGGCGTCGCGGCGACGAGTTTGAGGACGAGGCGGGTAGTGTCGGGGCGAGGGGCGGGAAGAGCGGTGAGGTGTGGTTGGGTTTTTCTGTTGCCCTTTCTTGGCCGGAGTTTTGCCGGTATGTAGGCTGCCGAGACGACAGATGGTGAAACGCAAGGTGCATTTGTAGAGTAGTTTGAGCTGTTTGGGGCAAGTGGGGTGATGATGCAGGCACGGAGATGAAGTTTGGGTAGAGATTTCGTGGAGGTTGGCAAGACGGCGCAATTGACTCATACACCAGCCGTCAGAACTTCAACATGGACAAACCTATCACGGCAAGTCAGGTAGTTATAATAATACCAATAGTAATTTCTCCAGTTTTTATCCTGCTTATCCAAGCAAGATACTTTGTCGACAATGATAGATAGACACATACTCTGTTTTCACTAGATAAAGAAATCCGCCTCACTCACAGCTGGTGCCGCAAGTGCAAAGCCGGAGGAGTATGTTCGAAGCCTCGAGACAAGGAAAGAAAGAAAGCCTGCTCGCTCGCTATGCCAGTAAAACAATCGTGAAGAAGAGGAAAACAAAGAGCTGTTTTGCTTGGACGAGGTTGGTAACATAGGTTGAACGTCAACAACACGTGGGAGTGTTGGAGTGCGACACCATACCAGGGACCCCTCCAACAGCGCAAAACAGAAAGAGGAAACAAGGTAGCAAAAATAATCCAGAAAACAGGACTCTCAGTCCGCGGCTCTACTCGCTTGCTCGTGTAATATCAAGTCATGATCGTTGTCGTAGATCATACGTCAGCCGTCTCCGTTCAGAATGTCAATAAAGGTCGTATGAATTCATTTGTTGTGAATAAAGTAGTTCCGGTGTCGCCGGTAATGAGAGTGATGTAGTTGGGGATGTATGGTTGTAGTCGTTGATCATGTGACGATCGCTGGAAACAAGGCATCCATAGGACACCGGGGAATCGCAGGAAATGCAGACAGGTCATTCATCGTTTTAGTTGGGGTCGTCAGCCGTTATTGTGCAAACATCGGACACATGAGTCGTGGATCGTTCTATATATGTGTTGTGCCGTGAAAACAAGCTGCCGGGATGGTTGTCGGTGGATGAGTCGCGTAAAGGATAGGTCGTGAAGGAGATGTGCAGCCTGATGATTAAATATTGGTGGGTCTTTAGTTGGCCCTGATGACAAGTTTCGAGAGGAACTTGTTTGACAACGAGTCGAAGTCGGTACGGTCGAACTTGCAGTCACTTCTTGAACGGAGGTAAGTTTCTGGTAGTAATGTTAGCATGTTGAGACAATGAGTGAGAATGCCTGGCTTACCATATTTGGTGACGTGCGCGCGGACCTCGGTCATGGCATCGCAGACCGCGGGGTTTGAGGCGAGGAGGTGGTGGTGTTTCCTCGAGTCCCACTCGGTGAAGGAAGGAAGCTTCTGGGAGATGGCCGAGAAGAGACCAACAATGACACCAACAGGGGTGCCCTCCATCTCGCCGCAGAACTTGTTGACAGCACCGAGATCGGGGACACGGTAGTTGCAGTCAAACTGGATCAGCTCCCAAACAGCGAGGAGGATGGCGGCGAGCATGAAGATAGTGGGCCAGTTCTTCAGCTTGTCGCCGCTGTAGACCGACTGGTAGAGGGAAGAGAGCTCCTCAAGAACATCCTTTTGCAGCTCGCGCCACATGTCGGCAAGAGCGCACTTGACCTGGAAGTTGATCATGACAGGCGCAATGGTCTTGCCAGAGAACTTGGACTGCTGGTCCTCGACCTTACCAGGCGTGGTGTCGTCGTCGCCGAGACCCTCAATCATGGTGACGTGGAGGGTCAGGTTGTAGGCGAGGACGAGCTTGAGCGCCTTGCGGATGACGGGAAGCTTCTCGCGGGTGTAGAAGCGGTAGGCAGTCTTCAACAGCTCGGTGACAAAGTAGGTGCCCTCAAAGTACTCATCAACAAACTGCTCGAACCCGCCGTCGATGTGGCGGTCAAGGTAGTCAGAGAGCATGGCGCGTGAGATGCCCTCCATACCGGCGGACAGCTTGGCAGTGTTGATCTCGAAATGGAGACCGTTGAGCGTCTCGTGCCAGTCAACGCCGAAGCACTTCTCGTCTCGGACGTAGACATCGCGGGCCATGATGGGGAGGTAGTGACCATAGCCGTGGGTAACGTAGATCAGACGCTCCGACGTCGAGAAACCCTTGATGTTACCGATAGAGAAGCCAAGGCTGACGTGACGCTCGTAGTCGGCTTTCCAGTCCTTCATGAAGTACGCAATGTCCTTGATGTCAATGCGCGTGCACGGGACCTGCCAGAGACGCGCGTGGGACGGCTGGCAGCCGGCGCACGGGTCGCCCTTGTCACACGTCTTCTTGAGGAACTTGCACCTCAGGCACGCACGAAGCTTGCGGATCTCGTGAGCCTGCTGTCGCTGATCAGGCCTGAGAGGTCCGCGCCTTCTGCCGACACGCTTCTCGCCCGTTGCGTCCTTCTTGGTGGTGTGAGCAGGTGTCTTCTTGACAATGGTCTTGGCCGGCTTCGATCCTGTCGCGGTGGCAGGTGACTTCCTGCGACGAGCCGGCGGTGAGCTGACGGCAGACGAGGTGGGCGACGCCGTATTTGATGACGATTGTTTTATAACAATGGGCTCCACTCGCGCCATGGGAGGGCTGACGGACTGGGTAGGGGAGATGTAGTTGGCAAAGTCGTGATCGCTCATCGGGAGCCCGTGAGTGTGGCTGCAGTTGTCAGAGTGCGTGTGCGAGTGCACGAGCTCCAGGTTGTTCTCTGACTGAGGCGAGTGCATGGGATACCCTATTTCCTCAAAGCTGCTGAAGGAGTGGGCTGATCGTGGCACGTCTGAGTGGTTCGAGTTTGACGAGTCAGAGCCGGTGCGAATGTGCAGCGACTGGGCTGGGTTGAAGATGATGGCAGAACTCTCGGAGTAGTCGTAAGAGTTGCGGTGACTGTGGCCGAGGCCGACGTCGACCCAGCCGTTGTCGCTACTGGAGAGCGAACGGATTTCCATCCAGTTCTCGCCGGGCGAGCCAGTACCAACGCTCGTAGCAGGGTGAGCGGAGTATTCACCGGGCGCGCTCGCGAGATGCGTGAACTCGTGCTGGAAATCGGTCATCTGAAAGGGCGCAGTAGTCAGAGTAGGTAACCCGTCCATGCTGGTTGTAGTCATGAAGTTCATGGGTGCCATGGACATGGAGTTCATCATGTGAGAGTTGATGCCAAACTCGACAGGCGACGTCTGTAGAGGTCCTCCATATGTGCTGAATTCCGTGCCCATTCCCATTGAGCCCTGTCCATAGCTATCCTGCGTAAACCCATCCGTGTTGATGTTCATCCAAGTTGCCAGCATGGGGTTCATCGGTTGCATGCCCGCGGGAAAGCCGAGGCCCATGTGGAGAGGCGCGATGCTCGTGGTACTTGGGTGGGAGTTGTGCGCGGTAGACGCGGCTGCGGTGTTGATGCGTCGCTGCTGGTGCGTGTGCTGATGCTGGCTCTGATGCTGCTGGCTGCCATCGTGTTGCTGCTGTTGCTGTGTCATGGTCCCAGGTGAGATTGGCAGCGGCCAGGTCTGTGAGAAGTTGAAGGTTTGTCGGTTGGGATCGAAGGATGGGTCAAAGGCACCATCTACACCATAGATGGCCCCGTCAAAGTCGATGTGTTGGTTCTCCATGTTTGCACGGAGAGTGAAAATGGGTTCGAGTGTTCTCAGCCTCTTCGAGCTGGTAGTAAGCGGTGAAGGTAAGCGGGCGGGCGATGGGCCGACCAGAGTGTAGGCGGATGATGCCAAGACCGTACACCGCTTTTTGTATGCAAGTCCCAGCCCCACACACCAATGGCTCGTCTAGTCCTACACTTGGTTAGGATAGCGCCAGAAGCGCTGCAGCGGACCGCGCGATTCGCAATCGAGGTCAAAGAAAACCCTGACCAGTGCCGACGTGCACGAGGGTTCCCAGACGGGCGCAATGGGTGGTGTGCGGGTAGCGAGAGGGTGCTCAACTATCGTGGAGAGGCGCCTCTAGTGAGCAGATCGTTGAGCGACCGACAGAACTGGATTGTGTTCGCCCGCCGAGACGCTCCACCGCTTGGTTGGTTGTCTAGCTAACTCAACCCACGCACGCTGACGCCTCACCCTGCAGCAGCCAGTGAGACGGCGACGCAGCCGAATGTGTCGCAATATCACTTCTCTCGGATCAGCTGTCGCCTATTGACAAGACCCCTCCTGCGATAGCGCCGATAAGCGTTAGACTCGGGGTCCTGTAGGATCAGGTGTGGAGGGGAGCGTTGGGGATGCCGCAACAAGCAAAGAGAGCCTGTACTCGACGCTGAATGCCATAGCACCCCTCATGGCCGTGCTTGATCGTCCACCTTGACCTCTCGAACGAGCTGTTCAACATGCAGCCAGGCGAGGCGGCGTGCGCTACTGGCGCCCGTCAGTGGATCTAAGAATATAGACTGCGACAAATGGTGCAAAAGGTCGCGGATGCTACCATGCGCCAGGGGTGTCCATATTTGCCTCACTGGCATGGCCCGGCCTACGACTCTATAACGGCACTTTGCCGTCGACGTCCAGACTCACCGACACGTCCGAGGCGCCGTCATCATACATTCCTGCGTCCTCGGCCATCCGTCGCTTGAGCGCCATACCTGCCTCCACGCGCTTAACCCACTCTCCGGCGGTTCCTCGCGCTGGCAAGCGGCCATCGTTACCCTGGCATGTTGAGCGTGTTCTGCGTAACATCGCTTCCGATCATGCTACCGAATGCCCTGTCTTGCATCCAGATTCCCGTCCATGGCAGCCGTTTCAAGTATTGCGCAAGCTGTCATGCCTCGCCCGCATATCGCCGCTGAGCAGCGACAGCCTGACAAGATCGCCCCTGGCCCTTAGTGGTGGGCGTATTACATTGGTGTCACTCTTGCTGTGGCATGCCGAGATCCGTCATGGTGCTCGTGACCGTCTCTGCCATCGTTTTGTTTTGCGTTTGTTTGACGAATACCCTACTTGGACGCTTCTTCAAGTCCTAGGCGTCCTGCATAGTCCTCCACTTTCGCATCCGCTCTTTAACCGCTCAGTAGCTACGCAAGCCACCATCATCCGAAGTCATGGGGAGTGGTAGCGTTGTAGTACAGTACGGCGTTGCTGACGTTTCTTTGTCCGACATGGTCGCGGCGTACCGTAGGTGAGAGGCGGCCGCTTGTTGGGTCTCCGTATGACGCGAGTAACGTTGTTGTCCTATTGACTGGGTTTGACATGTTACTGTGAAGAGCACGAAAAGGAAGAATGACAAGTTGAGGAACACGCCCGCACTGCACGTCAGATGGGATTAGCGTATCATAGAACGCGTCTCTAGCTTTGAGGACTGAGGAGACTGGGCGAGGCGTTCGTTACCGTGTAGAATGTGTGCTCCCTTGTTCCACGAGTGAAGCCGGAGCGGTGACGGCCGTGAGACCACGCGGGTACGTCGTGCAGCAGAACAGGAGGAACGAGGGCAGTGGTCGAAGAGAATGGTGTTGGTTGAGAGAAGAAGCTGCAGTGGGTTGCGTGTTTGCGATGTGAAGGAAGTCGCGGTGGGTTGGGTGCTCTTTCCATCCGAACGACGGTAGCCAGTCTTTGGTTCACCCATCACAACATCACTCGGTCAACCAGCATTTCACTCGGTCAACAATTACAACATCGGTAATCGTGCAGTTCAATGTAATACGCCCAGCTCAACGACGGGGTCAAGGAACTGACCTGCATCAGTGCCAAGTCTTATCGAGAGATGTTTTCGTTCATCGTAGACATGCCTGTGCCTATCACTGAAGCATATTCCATCGGCATCACCCTCGGCGTTTCCGCACGTTCTGCTTGATTCAAACTAAAGCAAATACTTGTACAAGGCCAAACGCGCACTGACAATCCCCATCAAAGGAGACCGAGATCGCGAACTGGTTATCGGAGGGTAGTCTTACACTGCAGAATAGCGCTTACGGCATACTCGTGGACTGCGGGGTATTCAGGAACTGGCGAATCTGGCGAACCTGCTATTGGAAACATAGCGAGAGATACGTGCATTAATATCGACAGGCTGAGTCGGTTCTCCCTCAGCTGTTTGTATGCGCCGTTGTCATTTGCGGATTCGCAGGTGCCGGTCGTGTTGCGTTTATACGATGTGGCGGCAATATAGCACACCTTATACATCTCCAACCCTGAACCGCAGCGAGACGAAACTCTATATCTCAGCCTATTGTAGATGCAATGACACTCACTCAGGGCCGTGGATTGCGGAGTACGGGAAGCTGGATTTGTGGGCCCACAGCCGGCTTTCGGCTCCACGCGCATCTCCCGTACTTTGGGTAACGCAGATTGAGATGAAGGATTATATGTGAGACTGTTCGTGGGGCAGGTCAGCACATCAAGCAGCCGTCACTTCCACTCTGATTGAGAAAGGAAGCGCGTGTCAAGTTGTTGCTTGCCAGACTTTACTCTTAACATCACTCATACACCACAGACAAACTTGACGAGACCTCAGAACAAGTCCAACATGGCACACATTGGCGCGCTCCCCAAGATCCACCGGTATATCACGACCCATGATGGAACAGGCAAAGCCGTCTTCAGCAACGCCTTCAATGAGGAAAGCAAGATGAAGGCCAACGCCGACGGCATCGCGTTCGCGCTCAGCTTCACCACCAAAGGCTTCCCCGTCGACATGAACGACGACCATGACCTCGATGTCTACGGCAACTATCTCAAGGACGCCCCAGGCCTTGTCGTCTCCGGTGGCACAGTCCTCCGTCACGTTGACATTCCCCCCGACACAGCGTGCACGATGCACCGGACTGTGAGCTTGGACTACGGTTGTGTACTCGAAGGCGAGGTCGAATGTCTGCTAGACAGCGGGGAGAAGCGTTTGATGAAGCGGGGAGACGTTGCGATTCAGCGTGGAACGATGCATCAGTGGATCAACCACAGCAAGACCGACTGGACGCGCATGTTGTTTGTTCTGCAGGAATCGAAGCCGCTGAAGCTTTCGGGCGAGACGGTCGGCGAGGAGCTTGCTGGTATGGCTGGTGTGCGTTCTTCCGATTGAACGTTGTGTGTCGATGGAGGTTAGGATGGTTCATTATCGATAGAGTGGCTGCCAAGCCAGCTAGTACTCAATCTGATTACTCCTCACGTGCTCCACTCTTACTCCTCACTGTTGCATTTGCCAAACGCAAAGGGCAGTCCTTAATGATGGTCACGCTGTGCAAATGCGAACCGTGACATCCATACCGTAACTGGCGGCTGCACCCGTACTCGAACAATACTAAGCACCCCTTGCAAGAAAGCTATTATCACGCCAGCCACTCACGGATGCCCATTCGCATACCGTCCAAATCCAGACGCCACGACGCGCATGTAAGAAGATGGCTATTCCACTGCGTCCCGCTGCTCAGGCTCCTTCTCCCCGCTTGGAAGAGATTGTCCCTGGATCAGAACGGATCGAAGAACTTTCAGACGAAGCGCTTGGCAGTGATTACGAAGACATGGGGACCGCTACCGTGGAAGAGCAGGCAAACATTGCTTACCTGGAGAGCGTAAGGATACCGATCAGAAATTCTCTCGTAACCGAAACGTCGGAAACAGAGGATGAAACTGCTCAGGTCGTCTTGCCCTATTTGGAGGGCAACCCAAACGAGTTTTCACTCAATGCCTTTGGCATACCGAACTTGCAGCGAGCGAAGCACGAGCCTTTCTTGAGAGAGCAACTCGGGGACTACCCTGCACGTGCTGCTGGACTGGATGCTGCACGGCCGTGGATCGTGTACTGGGCTCTGCAAGGCTTGACGGCTATGGGCTCGGATATAACCAGCTACAACAAGAAGTACGTCACATCAGTTCAATCGACCCTCTCCCGATGTTTGTAACCATAGATATCCTGACACTAGATAGAGTATCTCACACCTTCTCCCTAGCTCAACATCCAGACGGAGGCTTCGGAGGTGGCTATGGACAGTATGCTCACCTTGCCTGCACATATGCCGCAATCCTCTCACTCGCCACAGTCGGCGGAAAAGAAGCATACGAGACAATCAACCGAAAAGCCCTATGGCACTTTTTAGGCCGCATGAAGCAAGCCGACGGAGGCTTCACCATGTGCGCAGGCGGCGAAGAAGACATCCGCGGTGCATTCTGCGCCATGGTCGTACTCTCCCTCACCAACCTCCCTCTCGAGCTCCCACCCGACGCACCCGTACGAAAACAAGGCTTCACCACCTTCACAGACGGCCTTGGCGAGTGGATTTCGCAGTGCCAGTCCTGGGATGGTGGTATCTCCGCGACGCCAGGAAACGAAGCTCACGGCGCTTATGCATTCTGCGGCTTGGGCTGTCTTGCGATCCTCGGACCACCAAAGGAGACACTGCACAAGTACCTGGACGTCAATATACTAACGTACTGGCTTTCATCGCGACAATGCACGCCAGAAGGCGGATACAACGGTCGCACAAACAAGCTCGTGGACGGCTGCTACTCGCAGTGGGTCGGCGGCTGCTGGTCCATCGTCGAAGCCGCAACCGCGACAGGACTCTGGAACCGAGGAGCACTAGGCCGGTACATTCTAGCCGCTTGCCAAGGCAAGAAGGGCGGGCTGAGAGACAAGCCTGGGAAAGGCCCCGACGGATACCACTCGTGCTACAATCTGGCTGGACTGAGTGCAGCACAGCACAAGTACGTCTACGACGAGAACGTAAACAAGACTCTTGGTACGGGGAACTGCGGCGCGCCGTTCCACTGGAAGACAGAGGGCCGTTACGACGGCGAGGATATCGTTTGGGACGAGGCTGATGCTGTGAGGGCGGTGCATCCCGTGTTTGTTATTCCTTTCATGTCGGTGTATGAGATGCGGAAGTACTTTGAGGACAAGGAGGGCTTCTAGTGGGATCTGGACAGAATGTAGATCTATTGCAGATTATGCTATGTATGCAGGGGTTACATCAAGCTGGCCCTTTTAACGTAGACTCGCGCGAAACTCGCAAACGAAGTGAAATCGCTAGACGAACTCCATTTCAACCAGCCATCAAGCTGGGAACAGAAAGAAACACAGCCATGTCTAGGTCCATGCACAATCCCATCTATGCTAGAGCCATGCAATGCGAGAAGAGCACAGCATATACATTACTTTTACATGCAATTATGCGTTCCGTGATAAGCAGTAGTAACGCCAGTGTGTGTTTGCAAAGACGAGTCCAAAACTCCGCGTACGATGCGTGAATTGATGCAGATCCAGAAAAGTTGAAACAAGCAAAAAGTGGGTATATAGAAATACAATGAGCAAGAAAATAAAGAAGCGTAACATGCGAAGTGTGATTATGCGATATCCATGTTATTATTGCGGCGTCGTCATGGTCCTTGAGAGGTTGGAACGTTGTGGCATGGCGTCTTTGCGTAGTTGGCGGACGACTGCTTCGAGCTTCCTTCGCTCTTCTTGTTCCGCCTGTATATTATTAGCATATTGTAGTACGAAGTCGTGGTAGTACTCACTCTCAGCGCCTTCAAGCCCTCGGCTGTTCGGTCCCGCATCATCTTCCGGAAGTCTTCTCTCAACATGCGAATACTAGTCGCGCCCATGTCGAGCTGTGTACCGCCATTCGGCATGCCGGGACTCCTAACCCCGAGCCATTTGACCTTTTCGTCGCTGAGCTCCCGCTCCAGAGCTTCTTTCTCGTCGCGGAGCTTGTCAATCTGCGATTCGAGAACCTCGCGGTCCTTCTCGTTCTGAATAGCGTCACGGGTGAGGGCTTCATACTCGGCCGCCATGCCTGACAGCTCGGCCTTGAGGTTGCGCTCGGATTGCCGGGCTTCAGCTTCAGACTGAGAGGCAACGTCTTGGACTTTGCGAAGCGCTTCTATTTCGCCCCGCAGCGCCTGGTTCTGTTCGCTGAGCTCATCCAGCTCTCTCTTGATAGCCGGGTTGGCAGCAGAGTCGGCAGCACGTTGCGCGCGCGTACCGTAAGCGCCGTCAAGCTCTGCTTTGGCAAAGGTGAGCTCGGTTGTGAGACGCACAATCTCGCCTTCGAGCTTGCGGAACTCTTCCTCTTTCGTGTTGAGAGTGTTGGTGGCGTCCAAGGAGCGGGCCTCTGCTGCCTCCTTCTCGGCCGTCACCGCCTGGAGGGCAGCTGTGGTCTCTGTAATCTTCTCCATTGCGTTGGTAAGTTGGGCCTGGATCGCCGCCGCCTCGACGCGGGCGTCATCTTGAGCATCCCTCAGCTTGACCTCTAGCATGAGAGCTCGTTCCTGTGCATCCCGGACCTGAGCCTCATAGCCAGCAGTGCGTTGCTCGGCCTCTTGTGACGAGACATTATACGCAGTGTTGCGCTCTTGGTGGTCCTTCAGCTCTTCCTCGTACGTGGCGGCGCGCTTCTCAGCCTCCTGCATCTTGCTCTGGAAGTTTACAGCCTGTTCCTGCACGTCTCTGAGCTGGTTCTCGTATGCGACGGCACGTTGCTTTGCTTCCTTGAGTTCAGACTCGAATACCATGACTCGCTCTTGGACGTTGATCAGTTGAGCCTCCAGACCAGCGTTTCGCTCCTGCGTCTCGCGCAACATCTGCGAGTCGGTCTGGACCTTTTGCTCGTCAAACTGCTGTAGCTGCTCCATTGCACGCTCGAGCTCGTTCTCCATGGACTTCTTCTCCGACCTCGCGCTAAGAACTTGCGTGTTGAGTCGCTCAAAGTCCGCCTCTTTCTGCGCATCAGACTTGCTGTTCAGCTCACGCTGCTGCTTGATCTGGCGCATCAGAACGGACTGCTTGTCTTTGAGGCTGGTTGCCCGGCGGAATAGCAACTGGACCTTGGCAGAGAAGGCGGGGAGCGAGTACGTCTCGTTGGCGCTGTAGTCCTCGTCTGGCGAGAGTTGTTCGTCGGCATCTGGGTCCTCGGATAGTAGCCTGCGTCGCTCACGCTTCCGTTCGCGGGCTTCCTCTTCGCCAGCGAGAATGGTCTCCCAGAGGCCCATGATGGTAGTCTCGTACTTTTCGGCCTTTTCCGCACTCTCAGAATCATCGGTGGTTGGGGCCCTGGAGCTGAGTTGGTTTATTTGCTCGTTCATCGCATACTGAAGCTGCTCGAGGTTGTAGAAGGTGTCTTCCATGTAGTTGAGCTGTTCGGTGGAACCGCCGCCGGTGATGGCGGGTGGCGGTGGGATCTTCTCGGACTGTTCGTTGTCCGACCGGGATATCACCGCGTACAACTGGTTGTTGATGCCCTCGAGACGGCCCTCGACCTCGCTCAGAGTATGCCTCGCGTTGTTGCGAATGTTGGACTGCTCAGCGCTGATGCTGCGAAGGCCCTGGTCGAGGAAATCGAGCTGGCGATCTAGGGTTGAAGCGTCGGGCGTGCTCTCGAGAGCCAGCGGCGGTAGTGAGTAGTCATTGTCGCGCTCAGGGTTCGCCTCGATGATCAGGGTTCTTAGGCGCTCGTTCATTTCCTGCAGTCGCGTGGCGGTCGCATTCAAGGCTTGGTCATGGCGCTCTGAGGAGGCTGTGAGATGTTTACCGCTCTGCAGCACGTTCATGAGGTTGTCGAGGTTCTCTGGTGTCCTGTAAAAGCTCCGCTCGTCAAAGTCGCCTCCACGAGCACCGTTGAGCCTGCCGTCTTCGTAGGCGTTGAGGCTCGCGGGGCTGTCGGGTCTCCGGAAGCGGTCCTCTGGCAGCTCAGAGTCGTCGTGCTGCTGCTTGGGGCCCTTGTGCGTAAGCTGGAGGACCGCAGCGGTATGCATGAGCAGCTGCATGTCGATCATGCGCATGCGAGACTCAATCTCCAGGCACTCCCGGATGTACTCCTCGACCTTCTTGTTGCTCGACTCCAGCCCCTCTTGCTCTTTCGGGTCGTACTCCTGCACGGCGTTGCTGCCTTTGCTGCTCTTGCTGCTCTGCCCGCGCCTGTGACCGTTTGCCTTTTTCGAGGCCAGCCGTCCGAGCGAGCGTGTGGCATCGCGGATCTTCGTCTCCGACTCCAGCTTCCGCCTGACCGTGCCCAGACGGGTGTCCAGGCTCTTCTGCTCTTGCTTGAGCGCATCCACCTCCTCGACTGCGAGTATGTCAAAGTACTGGCTGTCTCCAATTGCCGTCTCAACGAGCAAATGCATGGCCACTGGGTCGGTATTCAGCGCGTCCGAGTTTCGCTTGCCAGAGTTGCGAGGTGTGTATGCGCCGTTCGCGCGGATCGCCTCTCTGCGGCCGTCTACGAAGACTTCTGGGGGCGGAATAAAGGCACTGGCACCGAACCGTGGGGAGATCTGGTATGCCATGGGGAAGAAGCTGGGCGATGCCGTGCCGTTGATGCCAGACGGGTAGTTGGACGTGGGCGAGGGAAAGTCATAGAGGGCGCGGGAACTGAGCGTGTCCCCAACGTAGGGGTACTGGGTGCGCAGGCCATTGGTGGTCATGGTGGCTCTGAGGGAGCGACGCGGCGACAGGACAAAGGACGAGTCGGGGCGTTGGGGGGTGGTGATGGACCGGATGGAGAGCGCGACGGGGGCGCAGAACAGTAGTACTCGCGCAGCCAGCGGGGACGGTGGGCGCTCACGGCGAGCGGCTCGACATGGTGCAGTGGGAGACGCTGGCTCAGGAGGGCGCTATTCGCTGGCTAGGAGAGTGAAGGGAGCTGAAGTTGGCGTGAATGCGCTCGACAAGGGGTCGTGGCCGTGGCCATGATCCATGCAAGCCACTAGGCCGGCGGGAGTCGCACGCTTCATGCGCGCTTGGCAGGCACCTCCCCGCCATCGGCGCCCTCTGTCCTCGTATTCGCTGCCCAGTGCCGACCATGGAGGTACGCCAACTACGAAAGTTATTAGTAATTACTATTTTACTAATCCCATCACTGACGTAACTCCAGTACCTCTTATAGTAGCACTGCTTCTTCCATCTGACTGCGTCTCTGTTCGCTGCATTCAACACCCCATACCAAATTCAGATCTGCACTACTCAACATGAGCGCACGGGCAACCTACACCAAGGACCAAATAACAAAGTACTTTGACCGCCTGGGCTTGCCCGAGGAAAAGAGAAACTACGATGTGGCTAGTCTGGACCCCAACAACGCGCTGGAGTATCTTGCATTGCTCCAGAAGCTGCAGCTAGCAGCCGTTCCTTTTGAGAATATAAATCTGCACTACTCGGCCCACCATTCCATATCCGTCCATCCTGAGGAGTTGTTCAGGAAAATCATTGGCGATGACAATGGACGCGGCGGCTATTGCATGGAGAACAACCGACTCTTTGGCACCCTTTTGAATTCTCTCGGTTTCAACTTGTACTCGGGCGGATGTCGAGTCTGGGCCGGTGACACCTGGACAGGCTGGTCCCACATGGTCAACTTTGTCACTATTGGCGGTATCAAATACCACGTCGATGTGGGCTTCGGTGCCGATGGGCCTGTTGTCCCAATGCCTCTCGAACGCTCGGGCACAGTTCAAAAGCACATCCAACCTGCGTCGGCCCGTCTCCAGTGGCGCAATATCCTTGGCAACACCGACCCAGAACAGCGCCTATGGGTCTACGAATATCGGAGGAGCGATGAGAGTGACTGGGAGATGAAGTATTCGTACAGTGAGCTAGAATTCCAGCCACAGGATTACGCAATGATGAACTACTTCACTTCTACTAGCAAGCATATCTTCTTTACGCAAATGGTAGTGGCAGACAAGAAGATACTGGGCGATGATGGCGAGTTGGTAGGAAAGATGAGTCTGGCCGCAGCTTCATTGAAATGGAATATAAAGGGGAAAAAGACCAAGGAAATCCTCTTCAAGAGCGAAGCGGAGAGGATAGAGGCGCTTGAAAAGTACTTTGGGATCAAGCTTGGAGACGTGGAGCGCGAGGGCATCGCAGGACTACCATCAGAGATCAAGTAGACGGGACTGAACATTGAGAATTGTTGATTGCTCGCATGTCTACCATTGCCATGTATGATATAGACCCTCTCGCAGCACGCGCAGTCACTATCGGGTATGTCGTATGCTGTCTCGAAGTATCTCGCGTCATCTAGAGGAATCGTTCCTCGCACTGCCCGTGGTTAGCACTCTGCAACTGTCCAACACCTCCATACGCACCCTCCATGGGTTGTTGAGCTCGAAGCCTTCCGGAGCAACCGGCTTGTCTGTCTGTCCGCGCATGAATCCTGTCAGTCGGCGGTCGCGCTCCATCACTGCTTCTCGTGAGTATATCGCATGAGGTCATCGTAGAGCCGTCGTACTTTGCTGTACACTTGTTAGCATCCTCGTGTTGCGCCTATGCCACCACAACCTACCCTGTCCCATTGGTCGATACCCCTCCTCGTCTTCTTTCCTCCGTTCTGCATCTCCTTGAGCTTTCCGACAGACACGGCGCTGAATGCGAAGAACTGGGCCGCGTGTTAGCACCCGCTCGCTCCAGGCGCATCAATTACTCACGCCCGTCATAATGGCATAGGGCAGCAGAGCCTCGAATGGGACACCCATGATTGCGGTAGTGTATTCAGTCGCGGTGGTGTTGCGGGGTGGGTTATCGGTGGCTGCAAGCTAGTTGGAGGTGCTGTCGGCGTGAAGTGAGGTGCGGCCGTGCGCCAACTGCATCCTTGGCGACCCCGACCTACGCAAAGGGTGTCATTTCAGAGGACGAGAGAGCATCGCCCACGCCGTTTCCTGACGAGCGACAATTATTCTCGGTGTCGCACGGAGCCACAGTTTCATACGAGCCGCAACAACCGACACCTCTAATCCCCGTATCCCCGGAACAATTGCCTCACTGCCGTTGCGCACCTCCGCCTTCCCCACAACCACGGCCAACGCGATTACGAGCCCGCAACACCTCGCTCTAGCTATCCACTGCCTTTACAAGACATTTCACGAGATATAGTAGTCGAAAACACGCGGGAAACAGTTGCACGGGTCACAGCAACGCGCTAGCACTCAGCACGACGCGCTCACCAACCACGGTGTGAGAGAGCCTCCGCGGCTGGAACCACGCGCGCGACCAATGTTCTAGGCTCGTACAATACCAGGACTGCGACAGTGGCTTATTTTGCCTCCAAGGTGGCCTCTGCCGTCAACTTCGCCATGGCGGAGCTCATGGGCCAGGCCGCGAGCAACACCGAACCGGAAGACATTGATGCGGATGGCGAATATGAGATGGATGATGTAGAGTACGCGCAAACCCCGGCTGTCGAGAATATGCCCGATGCAGAAGGCCACACCACCGACGCCGAAGGCTCAGACGTGGATGCCGAAGGCGAAGAGGTAGACGCTGAGGGTGAAGAGGTGGATGCCGAGGGTGAAGAGGTGGATGCCGAGGGTGAGGAAGTGGACGACGATGAGGATGAAGCTGAGCCAGTTGGCGCTGTCAAGATCGCACTGCGGCGACCCCAATCCTCAGATGACGAGGAGGACTACGAAGGCGACGATGCCGCGAGAGAATCGTCCGATGCCAAGTCCAGCGACAGCGACGAGTCGAGCAACGCCGATTCCGAAGAAGAGAACCAATGGCAGGCGAGCGAGGATGGCGAAGAAGACGAAGTCATCAAGTCGAACAACCCCAACGTGTGCATGTGAGTATCGCCTAGAAATATGGCATCGTAAAAGCACATACTGACCCGACAGATACTGCAAACAAGACGAGGAACACGATCCAAGCCCCGAATACGAAGAGTATCTCTCGTGCGCCCAGTGTGGAGACAATGGTGAGTGTTGGGTGAGAAAGTTTGACTTGTGGTTCGGTAGCTGACATGTTGTTCCTGCAGCACATCGGCAATGCGCCCGTGACGCTAACACGCTTAGTCCCGATGACGGTATGTTCCCTTTCCAGGCCGAAACCGCCTTACTAACATGAGCAGATGCAGAGCATTGGCGCTGTGATCATTGTCTCGACAACTTCCCAACTGAAGCAGAAGAAGAGGCAGAGGAGCCTTCTACTCGCCGAAGACAATCGTCGTTGAACAAACTGACCAAGGAGCTGCTCCCTTCACATCGTGGGGTTGACCCTGAAGGACACTCCATATTCAAAGAGCTGATTCTTCCCGATGAGCCAGCAGATGGACTTCGTTCGCTGCGCAAACGTAAGACTTCGCAGGAGGAGGACGCACCGTTGCCGTCAAGGCAAACACGGAAGAAGCGGAGACCTTCTGAAGCATCTAACTCGGATGCTGAACCATCAGTGCCTGCAGTCTCACCCCGGCCACCTTCGAGGAGCGTACGAAGTGCTCGTAGCGTCATGACGGATGGTCACGAGAGCGGAGGCGAAGCAGAGCACACTGGTTCAGATCATGAGGCCTCTCGCGTACGGCCAGCGCGAGCACGTCGTGGGCAGCCTAAGAGAACTGACAAACGACCGCTGGCATGGAT
>JAESFQ010000198.1_pt1 | contig 21503 bp, 25 predicted proteins | sample 9269431 | NCBI WGS metagenome assembly JAESFQ01 (sample SAMN14502588, study PRJNA617103) | algae metagenome | isolation source: Plectolyngbya sp. WJT66-NPBG17 and co-occurring heterotrophs from well... | place: USA: Mojave Desert, Joshua Tree National Park, California | collected 2006-08-06
TCATCTGACATCCCCTCGTCTTGTCGCGCCGTGGTTATCGAGAAGGCTGGCGCACCCTGGACCATCAAAGAGGTCCCGATCTCCGCACCCAAGTCAGGCGAGGTTCTGATCAAGGTACTTGCGTGTGGCATCTGCCATTCCGATAGCTTCCTCCAACAGGGCCATCTCGGCGATAATGTCTTCCCTCGAGTCCCAGGCCATGAAGTTATTGGAACGGTAATCGCAGTTGGCGATGGGGAGAAGAAGTGGAAAGTTGGAGATCGTGTGGGTGGAGGATGGCATGGCGCGCACGACGGGGCTTGCAGGGCGTGCAACCAGGGACTTTTCCAGATGTGTGAGAATGAGCTTGTGAATGGAGTGAGTAGGGATGGCGGGTGTAAGTTTTACTTTTTCCTTGGCGAATACTGAGAGAACTAGGAAAGTGAACTGACAGGATGCGACATCAGATGCTGAATACTGTACTCTTCGAAGCGAGGCTGCAGTGCGCATCCCCGCTGATGCAGACCCCGCTGAGTACGCCCCTCTACTCTGCGCTGGTGTTACGGTATTCAATGGTATACGCAAGATGAACATCCAACACGGTGACACTGTCGCTGTGCAGGGGCTTGGTGGCCTAGGTCATCTCGCACTCCAATACGCCCGCAAAATGGGCTACCGTACCGTCGCTGTATCATCCTCGGACAACAAAAAGGACTTTGCTACCCAGCTTGGCGCAAATGACTATATCGATACTTCGAAAGAAAACGCCGCCGAGGCACTGCAAAAGATGGGTGGTGCAAGCCTCATTGTTGTTACGGCACCGAACCCGCAGATTATAGGGCCATTGGTTGACGGACTCGGGCCTTTGGGCAAGCTCCTTGTTCTTGCGCCAGTTGGGGATATACCAGTCAATACCGTGAGCTTGATCATGAAGGGTAGATCGGTTCATGGATGGCCATCAGGACATGCGCTGGACAGCGAAGACGCGATCGACTTTGCCGAGAAACAAGGCGTGAAGTGCATGATCGAAAAGTTCCCGTTCGACAAAGTAGAAGACGCTGTTCAACACATGGAAAGTGGAAAAGTGAGATTTAGGAGTGTCATCGTTATGGAGTAGGGAGATGGGCGAGCGTTGCGCAAAGCTGGGATGCTGGACGTGGGAAGAGTAAAGAACTATAGCTGAAGAGACTAATGAAACAATGAAACAGTTGCTGTTCATGCGCAAGGTGTGCCCACGAACGGTCCGGGATGATGGAGGTTTGCGCGCAAGGTAGCGGCCACGAGGTAGTTGAAGCCCGAACAGCGACCATCAAGGTAGGCGCAGTTGAATCTATATCTATCACACACACGTCAAACCGTCATACGTACATTCCAAGAAGGCCAAGTCCCCATGTCTCTAGCCATTTCTCTCGTAGGCACTTGTGCTCCACGTGTGAACGCACCACGCCGCCCCAGCCATGCAGCCGCCGTGACCATCTCATGCCACTGTGGTTCGCGCGTCGCCCGCCACTCCATACCCAGCCGCCGAGGCAGCTCCATCGAGTACACGCGCGACACACACCTCTCACCAACATCTCCTGTCCTGCTCCGGGTACCTGCAGCTGAAGCGCGGTCGCGACATGTAACGCCTGCGCTGGCACGCTCAGCGAATGAGCAGCGAGAATGCAGCAACAACACTAACCCCAGCCAACCCCGTTGTTTCACAAAACTGAATAACGGCCACTTGCGACACTCACATGGCTGTACAAGGACTCCCGGTCTCGTATCTATCCACATGGGCTGCGATGAGGCAATGCAGGGTAAGGGTCCTCTGTGAGGGGATAGGACGGGTGTCATTGAAGATCTACCTTAAGATGTGGCGGGTCCCGCTGCAGGTCGCAACGCTGCCTAAGTTTGGTTGTTGAGCGACTGACTATCACGAAGATCACGACTCTCTTCTTTCCCCCCTTTCTTTCTTTTGCACACTGTTTCCATTCTTCAACGCTGTGCGTCTTTTTTCCCCAGCAGTTCGTTTCGGAGACATTCTCGAAGTCGCTCTTTTGCAGGCCCGGTGCCAAGAAGAAACAACAGTTGTTCCCTCGTTTGCATTGCATCATTCTCGTTCTCTACAGCAGCTGTACCGGGTAGTGCTTGTATAGACAGAAACATCGTCGGTGTATCTACGCAGTGTCGTTACGCCGTTGCGTCGAAACATCTCCGTCGACATTCCATTGCGTGGGAAGTGGGGCGCATCACCATCTCTCTGTGAAGGTTGACAGCAAGAGCTCTAAAAACCGGTTGTCCACGGCAACGTGCAGTCAGCGGAACGTCGCAGCGAAAAGTTATTGCAGTGCAGTCGGCAGCCAGCGTCGGTCGAAACTTTACACGACGCAAACAATCCCGCTGTCGTATCAACGTCATACCGCCAATTCAAACGCCAATCGTCTCAGCACCTCGGAAGACGTCTTTCCACCAGGGCATCCAGGCTTTGTGGACGAGGTTTAAGACTAACAATTGAGATTTCTTGGGCCACGTTCCTGTCTATATCCGAGACCTACTGGTCCATCAACCTCAACTCCCAGATACCAACACAACACTCACAATGCGATCCGCCTCAAAAGGTTCAGTCATTCTGGCGCTCCTGCTTGCGTCGATATCATCGGCTACTGCAGTCTCCCTGGCGTCCTTCATTCCACGGATCGAAAATCTCCCATCATCTTGCGCTACCGTCTACAGCTCTGACATCTCTGGTTGCGTAGCCGACGACTTCAGCCCAGGCGCAACCTGTACCGCTGCATGTGTGCGGGGTCTTTCCGCGCTCGCAGACAGCGTCCAAGATAAATGTGCGGACGTTGACGTGGGCGAACTGAGCATCATTGGAGTTTTTCAGAATGGACTGGGCATCCAGAGTCTCTGTCCAACAGTTAGCATTACGACACTTTCCAGTGAGACTGCGGAAAAGACAAGCACGAAGACATCGAATCAGGCGACAAGCACTCAGGCGGCCTTGACGACTACGAGCTTCACAAATTCAGCAATCGAAGCGACATCGACTTCATCAAGTTCAACTACGGAGGCGGGGGATGGGGATGGGGATGAGGAAGCGACGAGTTCAGTGCAACCGACAGCTTCGAGTTCGTCAACGGGTGGCTTGGTTCTGGATCCGAATGCGACTGGAACATTCACAACCTCAGCTGCTCTACCTACAGACACTGCGCAGGCGGCGGATCCGACACGAGCGCCCAACGCCCAGCTGTCAAACGCTGACTCGGGCGGTGGTTCACCGTTTGACGTCGTCGCCGTGGGCGCCACATCGCAGCTCAGGGCTTCGCATATGTCGATAGCAAGTCTGTCGGCAGTAGCGATCATGCTGCTCATGAGCTAGTAGCAGCACTGCAGTCCACACTTTCTTATGTTTATGCATGGCCGAAAAGGCTCACGATATGGCGTTGGGGTTTAGATTGCTTGTACTATACCCGCATTGGTGGATCGATGGAGAAGGGTCACGACCAGCTGAATGTATCAAAGTCTGGGCGAGATGGCTCCAAGGATCATGTGTCACGAAATGGTCATGTCGCATATATGGACACATACAAGGGCGCCCATAGTGGCCAAAACTTGTGTGAAACGATGAATCAAAAGCACATGACGACTTGCCTTTCCGACTATCAAACATGTGAATGCGATGCCTGTTCTGCATGCGCATTTATTCCATCTTCCAAATCACTCTTATGCGACTGTCTTGCCGTCCGGTAATCGACCCTTCCGGCCAACCCCCCCTGTCAGGTAAGCGAGAAGTCGCTGCACCCCAGACGTAATCGGCTTCCCGCCACAAGTCGACCTATCTTCAGCCCTCCACTGACCTAGCCCCACCATGCAGGAGCACAGGAGCAGAGTCGAGGACCATGAGGAAGACGTTATTGCTGTGTTTTATTCACGGCTTCAAGGTATGTGTCTTCTGCGCGGGGGACTTATTACGTCATCGCTAGGGTCATGTCTGCGGGTCTCAGGTCCAGCGATGTGCCATGCGACACCTATGCGATTCCAAGAGTTGCTGACAATCGCTACAGGGAGGAGATGAAACATTCAGAACATTTCCAAGCCACGTGAAAGCGCTCCTTCAGCATGCACTGCCCAAAGTCACTGTCCTCACCATCACGTACCCCAAGTTCGAGACACGAGGCGACTTGCACGAGTGCGTCGGCCGCTTCAAGGAATGGCTTCAGAATAAAGTCATAGCCGTCGACCCTTCTGTGCGCACGATACTTATAGGCCATTCCATGGGCGGCATCGTTGCGGCGGAAACGCTTCTGTCCATCCTCGCTGAACAGCCGATACATTCGCAGTCGAACTCGCAAACGGACTCTACGGGATCGCTTTCCGACCATTCGATGCTCATGTTCCCGTACATACAGGGCGTTCTCGCTTTCGATACACCGTACCTTGGTATAGCACCTGGTGTCGTGGCACATGGCGCGGAGAAGCATTGGAATACCGCGAGCTCGGCATACTCAGCATATAACAACCTTGCAGGCGCTTTTGGATGGGGTGGAAAAGACACTGCGTCTGGTGCTATTGATACGAGTAAGATGCTTCCAGCGCCTTCATCTACTGGCGACGCAGCATCGGCACCGCTATGGCAACGATACGGGAAAATGGCCATGTTTGCTGGCGCAGCGGGCGCAATAGCAGCAGGTGGTGCAGCAGCGTATATGAAGAAAGACCAGATTACCCAAGGCGTCACATGGGCTACATCACATCTGGAGTTCGTCGGAGTCCTAGCCCGGCCCGAAGAGATGCGGAAGCGACTCGAGAAGATTGCAAAGCTCACCACAAGTCAAGACCTTGGCTTCTGCAACATGTACACCACTCTTGGCCATGCTGTCAATAGCGAGAACAAGGAACAAGGCTGGACAGGCAAAGTCGCTGGCAAAGACCGCACATTCTGCAATCTACCGAAAGGACCCCTGAAAAACTTCTTCATGCCTGCCGTAAACGACAAGGCCACAGCGGAAACCTGGGCTCACACCTCCATGTTCGACCCTCGCAACAACCCTGGCTACTACACTCTGAGCGAGACAGCCAAAGAGAAGATCATCGAGTGGACAGAGACAACAGACTGGTATGAGGAGAGTGAGGGACCGTTGACGGGAGAGGTCGGCGAGGAAGCGGAGATTGTAGAGAGACAAGAGGTCGATGAGCAGATGCAGAAGGAGGCTGATAGGAGGGAAGCGGAGGAACTACAGAGGGCCAAGGAGAAGGGGGGTGGAGATGCTCTGGAGGAGGAGGGGGAGCTTGTAGACTTGAAGAGGACTGGTGAGGTCGCGGAAGGAGACGATGAAGCGAGGAAGAGGAGAGAGTTGTGAGGAGGGATGGGGGATGACGGTCGATTTGTCCGTGAGTCTGTATACCCTTTGATCCTGAGAAAATGAATACATAACATGTTCCATGATTGCAAATTTTCTCTCATTGCGCTCGGGTCACATGGTATGTACCGTCAAGATTCTACAGAGGCAGTCGCTATATGACTATTGCCATTTGTCCTGCTTCCCAGAGCATAGTCTTTGTGGGTCAAGTTAAAGCTACAAGTTTGGCTTGCTTCTTAGACTCACTCATCAGATTGTTAGACTCACATATTTCTTGCACTACTATTACAGCTCCAACATCAACAAGCAAAGGCAGCGTTGGTCAAGGGCACACACGACCTGCGTTCTATACACGGCTTACTTTGCTTGCTCACGCTATACCCAGGTGTCTCCCGCAAACCGGCTTGGCAACGCTGACTGCTTACCATCGCTTATCGGCCCATAGACCTCGGGGGTTGGAGGAGCCATTACTAGACCGGTGCGCCCACTTGGCGCATGTAAGGCGTCCTGTCCACGGCTTACGCTCCTTCCTACGCCCCGCAAGATTATAGAGTAGTGACCCATCCTGTTGCTGCCTTGTATCGAAGCATCAAAGGAAGTCCCGTACCGAGATACTGGAACACACCAACCACAATGAAGCTCATCATCGTCGGCGCAACCGGTTTCGTAGGCACCGAAATCTTACGTCAAAGCCTCCTTCGTAAGGACATAACCTCCGTCGTTGCCGTCACACGACGTGCCCTCACATCTCCCCCTTCGTCCCCAAAACTCCAAAACGTGGTGGTGAAGGACTATGACCAGTATGACGACGAAGCAAAGACCGCGTTCAAAGACGCAAACGGTTGCATTTGGTAACCCTCCCAGCCTAGACCTGTACCGTGGATATTGACTCCCCACAAGGACCATAGCCATCACGCCCTCCAAGTCCTCAAATTACCCCTGGGAGGAAGTCGTACGAGTCTGCCAGACCTCCACAATGGTCGGCCTCCGCACAATACACGAAGCCGGTATGGGCAAACCCTTCCGCTTCATCTACATGAGCGGCATCGCGGCGGAGCGCAATCAGTCCAAGACGCCAGGCTTCAAGCCCAAATACAGCTTGATGAGGGGCGCAACAGAGAGCCAAGTCCTCGCTTTCGCGAAGGAGAAGGGCTTTGAAGCTATGGCTGCGAAACCGGGTTTGATTACTGATGGAGGTATTGCGAAGTGGGCGTTAGCATCGATACTGTACTATACAATGAGCGTGCCAAGTGTCAAAGTGGAGCAGTGTGCGGCGGCGATGTTGGAGCAGGTTGTGTGTGGGATTGAGAAGGAGCCGTTGCTTAATGATGATTTGGTAGAGGTTGCCGTGAGGATGGAGAAGGACGAAAAGATAGTTTGAAGTGGAGGGTCGTGTGAAGGTGCCAGGCATCTGTTGATTCCAGACGCAGGTCATGGATGCTGGAGTAGCACAGTCTATAATGGTTTTCATTGAAGTAGTTGACATTGTCAGATCTGTGTTCGGTGTCCTGGCAAGAAACCTGCCTGTTCAGAACGGATCCAGAAGTCACCTAATTCACAATGCGGTGTCGCCTCTCTGTAACGATACTACAGCCTCGTACTACATGGCTGGACATGACACCGCAAACTATTCCACCTGTGGGAGATCTTGAGATATCATGGTATGGGCAAAACTACCCAATCGTGAGGGCTCCATGGAGATCTTAACATCAAGGGCCTAGACCATCAATGTATATCAACAGGCAGTTCTCTCACATCTCTAAGCGTTGCGAGTATTGTTAGGCTAGTCCAAGTTACACCCAATGCCCCCATGTGCGTACTCCACAGCCACAATTCAGTGTCATCTCGAACGCCAGGGAAGTCAATTATCCTATTCAGTCTTTTGCTTGCGTGCTTGCTATGTTTTCCAGGGCTAGTCTCTGAACCAGGTGAATATGGAAGTTCGAGCAGCGGTCTATGATTCACCTTCACCGCATGGCGTTGCGGCACAACTAGCGAACGGAAGGAGCAATATGAAATATCTTCAATTGCGAGCTGTTGTATTTTTCTTCTCTTCAGAGATGGCCCTATTCGCCATACTGCGTCTCGTGAACCTAGCTGACAGCCTTAGTTCTTTAAGAATGACTACTCCAGGATCCGCGGGTCGCGACCGCCGGGAAGATATCGTTCGGCGCCTTCTTAACAAGCGGCGCTTCGCCAATACCGTTGTGATCGACACCGACAACGATCGTAAGGACGACGACTATAAGATCCAAGATCTCGTCGACCTCCGGAGTGGAGCATTAAGGGACGGCTGGGGGGGATACTGGACAGATGCCAGCGTGCGAGACAACCACCTGGGTGCCAGAGTCGTTGAGATCTGGGCATCTCTCGAGCGCGTCCGGCTGTGACATCGGGGAAGGGGTCAAGGCCTGGCACTTGGGTCAGTTCTCTGACAGGTCTGGATATGGGGAGCTTTCCGCGATCGTTGCGGCGCTGGGCATGGCCCTCGACGAACGCCTCTCACGTGGGCGGTTGCGAAACGTCCGCGTCTACACGGACGCTGACTGCACGTTGCAGGCAATCACCAGCTCGACCGACAAGGTCGTAGGACTCATCGTGGACAGCGCCGACCCCCTGGCCATCGAGCTTGTGTACGACCGAGCCGAAGTGCTCAGCGACCTCGGTGTGCAAGTGGAGCTGCACTGGGTCCACGCCCACAATGCCAGCCATATGAATGGTTTGGCAGACCAGGCAACTCGCTTTGCGGCCGCGTGTCCGCCACCAGGTACTCCGATGCAGTCAGGACGAACCTACGAACTTTGCCCTAGGGAGGACCAACCCACAAGAGATGGGCGGAATTTCAAAAAGACAGCAGCACTAGGTTGGATATTGAGGAGACCGTGAAGATCTGCTACAAGCGGTTTTACACCGAAGCCACAGGGAAAAAGAAGGGTGTCCCTAATCCTCCTCCTTATGCAGTCATGAAAGGCACGACCGGCGGTCTCGGCTAGTACAACGACCAGATCAAGAAAGTTTCGATGATTACGACCAATTTATACACCCAAAGGACCTCGGAAAACCAGCACCTGTGGGAGGATCTTGACGATGCAATCAAAAAGATCGTGATAGCACGCGAGGGCGACCACAGGTCTCCACACGCCATTGATCACGCGAGGGAATACTTCAAGGACGTTCTCGACATTAAGACTGAGGATCTGGGCGTAAATCCTGGCAGTGGCGAGAAATGGGAGAAGGTGGACTGGAAGAAAACCTGGGACGAAGCCCGCAGTAAAGGTGTGGACGATGTGAGCAAGAGATTCAGAGAATATTTCGACGATTTCTACGGGAGGGACAGCAGCAATCTAGCCCCGAGAGACCACCTCTTGGTGATTAGGTCTTTCAAAGGGCCCAAGACCGAAACGTGAGGTGCCGATCGTGATCCTGCAGGTGCTGGTTGGCTGCGTTCAAGGATGCATGTTATTCTTTGCTTCGTTTTTTTTCGCTGCTAATTCTTATTGGGTTGTCAAATAATTTTACAGTGTTCGATGCTATGAATTGGCTCTCAAGTTGTGCAAATCGCCAGGCCAATTCGTGATATCCCCATTACAATACAGAAAATTTGTGCCTTGCTCTCTGCTCTCTGCCTCCGATTGACGATCACACTTGTGCTCTAGATCCATTAACCTCATTTTTTGACCCTCTTTGTCGTCTATGATTAACACATTTTCCACCCCGCAAGGCCAGATGTAGCGCTGTGAAGCCCCATGCCAGTCCTCCATATCGCCGTTTTCGCTGACCACCACGTGAATCTCTAACACATTTTTGTAGTGGCGAAGTTCGTAGGCTTCGCTTAAATTGCACCAGTGCTCATCGTTGTTATCGCGTGAAAATCTCAGTCTTTTGATCATCTGTGCAACAGGCCTGAAGATGTGGAGCGAGCTATCGCCGATGGAAAGCATGTCGATGTCCAGATTCAACCAGACATAGCGCCCTTCTGAATCCACTGCAGCGCCGCAAAGAATAGGTAGATCAGAGAAACAACGCTGGTATAATCCGGCGTTCCGCGATTCTCGACACGTCTGTAGTGGTGCTGGCACGGGCGTAGACGACAAAATCAACCGGCGGGACTTCTGGCCGTATTTGCTCGTGAATCGAAAACGGACCTCAACGATCCGAGGCTCCACCGTCATTTCCCATATCTGGGCACGAAGTTCCGCAGGGAGTCGAGGGAATGGATGGAACGTGGCCATGCCGTAGTGAAGGATTCGAATAACGGTGATAATGAGTGAATATTCCGGCGCGTGTACAACATGAGACGAGTGGTAATTGGGGGTAATGAAACAGAGGAATGAAGAATCTGGACCTGCATGCGAACAGAGTTTAATGCAGGAACTCAACCGTTCGCTAAGTATTAAGGGTCCGTTTGACTAGCCCATGTTGATCTTCACCTTCTGTTTCTGGAATCGCCCTAGATCCTCCGTGGTGAGACCCTGGATTTGTCGATAAAACGGGATCTATGGAAGAAACGCCCCACCGGGTGCTGCCGTTAGAAGGATCGCATCAACTGACGCACATAGGCATATATCCGGCGCTAAGCCCGGCATCTTGCGTAGACCGCCTATAATGAGCAACGGCCTCTGGATGTACGGCCCCCCCGGAAAATCCAGATAACACCTGGTCGAGACCAGATATGGAAGCTGCGATCTCACCCCGGTATGCAGGCCGTCTTCACTTGCATATTTCAAGCCTCATATATCACTATGCTCGATGAGAAGATGGCCTTGACTAGGCCGAGACCCAGACCCAGACCCAGACCCGAGATCATCAAGCCCTGGGTCATTACTGATACAGGACTCTGATACCGTGTTGTTCATCTAAACATCTTACTCTAAAAGCGTACTACAAGTCTCATTGGCAGCATTTACTCGATAGCTACTCGCCCACATTGTTCCTTTGTTAGTTACTATACAAATCTCCTTCACGGGTCTTTTCCATTGTTCGCACGCCGTTGTATTGTTGCAATACCCTCTATCATGAAGTTCTCGGTCTTCATCTCCTCGGCTGCGCTTGTTCGCCAGGTCGTTGCCTCCCGCTGGCCGGACCTCCAGTGGGACCCAGAGACCGTTAAAGACTGTATCGAATGGTACAATAATGGTTTTGATGTGCCGTGTGAAGACGTGCGCAAATCGTTTGGCATCAGTCCGGAATTATTCCATGAATGGAACCCTATGGTTGGTCTCGACTGTAAGCCATGGGACTTTCAATCATACTGCGTCCTCACGCAGGAGTACTGGGATAGCAGACCAATATCGACATCGTCCTCGGTAATCTCTACGACCACGACCACCGCATTTACATTGGCTCCTTCTCCTACTTCTTGGATCGATAAAGGCTGCTATGTGGAGGATCCGACGTTACCACTTCTCGACCGAAACATGAGCCCTAATGGAGACGCATCTTTGACCATCCCGAATTGCAAGAACAGTTGCTATCGTCATGCCTACGAGATCGTGGGTGTACAAGAAGGCAACCAATGCTGGTGTGGCACTTACATTGGCGGGCTATGGGCGAAGAACCAGACCGACTGCAACATTCCCTGCACTGGAGACAAGACAACAAATTGTGGTGGAAAGGGATTACTGAACATATTCCGGGCCGAGAAGAACAAGACGCCTACATCAACCGTTTTCTCTGGTAGCGGTAGTACAAGTGCCACGGTCGCCAGAGCTAGCCACACCTCTGGAGCCAACAAGAACAGGGTCATGTTGTGACGAGATTGATAGCATGTTACTCGGGTTCCTTCCAAGGTGTCAGCACTGTTACTAGACCTCGTCTCGGAGCTTGCTTCTTTTCAATCGTTGTACTCGTAGAGCCTCTGTGCATTTACCTCCCAAATGTGCACACTAGCTTTCACTTGGGTTCTCTAGGTACAGATACTTATGGGTTATAAATTAATTCAATCCTATAATTTGTCGATGGAGATATGTTTTCTCTTCTCACGTTCGAATGTGTGTCGACGCTCCACTCTCGCATGTGCCTGAGACCAATTACTCGAGAACATCCACTGATAACATACGCCTTACATATGTTCATCTACTTCATCCCATGATACTCCAATGACGCAGAAGCGACGAGCCACTTGTGATTTTCGCAACACATACCCACTCCTACGCAAAAGAGGCTCTCGAATCAGAAGCATTGCAAACACGAAGGACCCTCACATATGTGCTGCATTTCTGACAAGCCCATGTTCAACAATCTCGAGACTCCTCCCACTCCAAATGAACGACAGTAATTAGCTCAAGTGCAGCATGCGCAAAAGAGCCATAAAGACCGTTCTCGAATCTGCTGTGCCGCAAGCATGCAGAACCTCGGCATCGGCATCGTGCCCATGCGCGTACCAGTACGGTAGCCGCCATGTTCTCCTGCAGAAGAGAAGCGCGAAGATGCAGCTCTCAAGGGGAGAAGAAGCCGCAGTTCGGATTGGTGTGTTCAGAGTCTAAGAAATGGAGAGCTACAGATGCCGCTGAGTAAGTGTACTTCGTGTTGCGCTAGAGGATGGCGTGTCCTGTGATTTCCTGTAGTCTTGCAATTTTAGAGGCATCTAGGATTTGCTAGAGCTTCGGTCTGGCTTTGTTTAACGTAAGAGCCTCTTCCTTCTTATATGAATATTTGGAAGGATGTTGTGCCTTCGCCTCGTTGAGAAAGCTGGGTTGTTAGGAGACTAGATCTATTGTGAAGGCCACGATATCGCGCAATATTGATGGAGTTTCGCTGTATGCGCGAGACGGCCTGAACCCGAATCGAAATTGCCTATAAAACCGCTAATTATGTACTACAGGAGCAAATTGTAGATTCAACGACTTCGTCGTCTGCGCTTACTCCTAGTTAAGAAGCACGAGAGCTAAGTAGTTAAGTAGTGCCTTCTTCCTAGAGTTTATATCTTTGTTAATAGTGTAGAGTAGACTAGCATGCTCCTGTGTCGCCTCTAAGTAGAATGTCGTAAATTGGAGTATGTTAATCTGCAGGGCAATGATATGTGCTTGGGCGACAATCTGCCGGCAAGTAAGCACTAAGGCCAGCTTAATAAGGTAGCTGTCAAAGCTTATTCGCAGCGAAATCGATCACAAAGCCTCCCTTAATGCGGAACTTCACGAAGCAGGAAGATAACGGGCCAGCCCGGACTGTTATCTACCATATCGCGCTGCTCTAAGACCCAAACCAGCCGTCTTTGTTGCTCCAAGGGTATTACCATGGGCAATTGTCAAAGTTTGCTCCAAGGGGGTAGTAAAAGCTGGCAAATCGATCTTCAAGTTCAAGGGCAAGGACTACGAAGTGAAAGTGGGCAAGCCTCTTACGAGCAAAGTTGACCGCCCTGCATCAATGTCACCGACAAAGGGCTCTGAAAAGCCGAAGACTTGCCCGACCAAGAAGCTCGCTGGAAGTGCTATAGTTCGAAAGATCAAGATGTATACAACAGGTGCCTACGCTTTACCTGATAACGAGCGGGTTATTGTGAAGCATTGCGACGGTCAGGTAGCAAGTCAAGCCTGCTAACACTACAGCTCAGTCATTAACCGAGAGCCTCGTCTCCAAAGTCTCACATGCCCGGTTATGAAAGCGAATCCAGCTCATCAGCCTATTGTCAAGGAGTACAGAGATCAACATCACGACGATTGGAGTCTTGGCTGGATTCAGGCTGCGTATCTCGAATGTCAACGCGACGAATATCCTCCGCAAACATCTGGCAGGCGCGTGACAACAGTGTCTGGATCCGTCTTATTCACAGTGGAGACAACGCATCAGCGGGTCAGCTCTTCAAAGGTTGCCCAGACAAAGAGAGAGAAGCATTTGTTGGTGAGAGATTCCTTTCAGAAAGTACCAATGGGCGTCGAACCTACGATGTTTGGCAGAGCACAGTGCGGAAAATGACGACCGTCATGGAGATCCGATTCAGAAACATGGGAGCCATGCCGCCGGACTTTGGAATCACGGCAAACCTCTACTGGCCTTCGAAATTAGTCCCCGACGATCCTGGGTTCGCACTTCTCACGGATGACCCGTGGTATCGATGCGGCAACAACAGAGGCGCTTACACCAAGTACTACAAAGACCCGCCTCTCCCACAATTCACCAACGGTAAACAGAACCGGCCCACATATGGTTTTAAACAGCCACCGAACAACAACAACAGACGTCCTCCAGACTCCGACTCCGACACCGATATGCCTGATCCATCCGACGACGAAGACGAAGACCCAAGCTTCCCCGGAGGCCGTCGCTCATTGGACGATCTTGTCAATCTCAAGAGATCTCCTAACGAGCTTGTGATCAATGAGGGCAACACTACACGCCTTCCTACGGAAGAGGAGCTTTTCGAGGATTTTGGCCTGCTCAAATGCGAGGATCGACACTGCCTGAAGGAGGTGGAGGAGCTGGGTTATGCGTCGCTTCCGATTGTACATGAAACGCCTACGTCGCCAGCCACAGTAAAAGCGGTCGCCACTGCTTCTACTACCAGTGGCTCCTCAGAAGTCACCCAGTCTCGGGCTGCTACGTCTTTGAGCTACGCTTTGGAGATATCTACTGAGGTCGCGAACGCTGTGAAATCCATTGTCACGCCTGCCCCACGGCTTCCACCCTGCAGCCGCCTGCATTTTGGATTCGTGCGGGCCTAATGCAAGAGCAAAAAGTTCTAAGCAACCGGTAGCAGCTAGCAGGCTACTGCCAAGGCCAAGCACACCTAGGTAGGTTTCAGCCTGACGACCCGCGCATGCCGCGGACCAGCCTGGACAGCCAACCAATAGATAAGACAACTTTTCCCAGGCAGAGCCAAGAGACAATATCGTCAGATCAAACCGCCATTCGTTCATCACAGTCTTTTTGGACTTCCTCACACTTGATATCCGCTACAATGTCGGCCACACCACCAAACCAGGCTGCTGCCCCAAGTTACGACCGCGATGCCATCGTAGCCAGCATAACGCGATACTACGAGCTCCTCTCTAAATTGGTATCGATAAAGCCAAAAGACATTGCATACGCTAGACAAGGCGGACGCCCTGATAGCATGCTCCCGCTTTCGAAGTTACGTCGTCTAGGCTTCAACGAGCGAATGATTGACTTTATCCGCTACGTCCCTTTCTCACACAGCAGCTACAGGCCCGTGTTTCCCTACACGACAACGCGAAACTACTACACGAATCTTTTCTGTTACCCCGAGGAAGACTACACGCTCGAAGATCCCCACCGGACGGAAATGTGGCCGTTTCCAGGAGTGCGGATTCCAGAGGGCGTTGTTCCATTATCGCGTGCTATCGAGACGGCTGGTCTGGAGACGTGGTGGATGCTGGATACTAATAATGGTAAGTCTGAATGCGAACAGTTCGACGAGTGGTTTTTGGTCTGGTTCTACGGCGTTTTTGTTGGTTTCTAATTCGATATGTTTTACCGTAGGCGAGCTCACTCCTCATGGCCCGTCTACTGAGTGGGAAGTACCAGAAGATGAGGAATGGCGTACATCTCCCCCCGTGCCTGCAACTGCCTATTTCGATGGCTTGTGCGAGGACCTGATATCGCTGAAAATGATACCAGTTCCTCGAGGTCCTGATTGGGATTATTGGGAGTTTTGGATAGTCCCCAAAGGTGTAGATCCGGAAGATCGTAGCTCCCATAGTTATGCCTTGTTGACATTGGCTAATGTGAGTTTAGAGCATTTGCCTGTTACTTCCCTTGCGTCCGTGGAGTGGAGTGTTGTTAGGCAATGGAACTCTGGTACAGACAAACTAACGAGACCAGGAAGCCAAAGCTATCCATCGTCGGTGCCACTGGCCTGATTTACGCTATTTTCAGCGCGCAAAATGTCGTCGCCTTCTGCTTGATTTGCGAAAAGGATTCAAGGCGTATGAGCGCGAGGGAAAAGCAATGTCACCCCGTCTTCTAGCTTCCATGGGAGACACAGAGGAGAGGCCGCCCACGCCACCCGTTCTAGAGCTAGAGGAGGGTTATCTAGACCTATAATCTCTACCTTCTCGCATTCTAGATAATTAGAAGAAGAGGAGTTCAAGCATGCTTTACGCTTCAATACTTCTATTATCTTCTCTACCTATATAAGATGTGAACAACCGTCCTTCCTTTCGTGCACACGTTCCAACATCATGGCTTTTAGCTTCGGTGTACATGTATCTGCATGGTTTGCACTAGACTGGTTGGGCCGTTGCTTAGGACAAGCAGAGACTGTAGCACCGCTCGTCGTCGCATCTAGCGGGAGCTGGTAATTCACAAAGATTGCAAACCTACGATTCAACTAAGCACAAAGCAGGGACGGCGCAGACGGTCTGTGGTCAACCTTTGACCTCGCTGTGGGTAATCCAGTACAGCCTTTTCGGTGTAATCCTGGAAACACCTCTCCGGTAGTGATTGTGCCACGGCAGAGCGAATGGTGTAATGATACCTGCACTTTCTTTTACGGTGGCTCTTCCGACACCTGGGAGCCTGCTCTCAATTGTTTCATTCCGCCAGGAATCTGGGAATACATCGGCGCCTACTCGGATGTTGAAAAAGAAGACGACTCAAATGTCGCTACGTGGGGCGTTGACGATGTATACCTCAGAGAGAATGCGACAGGCCGTAAAATCTCTTGACAGTATGTCGCTGAGACTAGGAAAAAGAGGTTTCAACTTAGTGCACTTGGGCTTTTTCCAGGATCTGTCGGGCCCCCGGGGTCAGAACGACCTTCTCTCCTCTCATCGCTTTGGGACGCACAAGCCATCCCGAGTCTCAGTTTTGGATATACAGCAGGATCTGCAAGTCGTAAGCATAATTCATGCGTGATAGTAACTCATAGATGACTAAGATTTGTCGCAGGCAACACATCAGGAAGTCTGGTCTTGGGGGGCTACGATTCTTCACAATTTGATCATGCAACGACTTCCAATTGGGGCTTCGCAATCCAACAAAACACATCATTCATCATCAGATTAGACACCGTAAGTATCAATGGAGCCGCTTCTTGGAAAATGCCTTCGGGCGACCCACCTTGGCCAAATATATTCCCAATGGATTCCACCGTTCCACACATCTGGTAACCGCAGGAAGGCTGTTCGCTATTCGAAGAAGCTTTCGGGCTGCTCAGGGACGACTCATGAGGATGCAGCAATAAGGGGGCTGTTTTCTTGCCTTCAACAGCACTCTTATAGAATTGGGGTTGGCGCAGGCATCGTAGCACTCTTGGCGATGTGTCCGATCGTCGCATGGAAGAAACGCTTAGGGCCTTTCCGACGTAGGTCCGCAACAGAAGGCGATACGTCTGGCAAAACAGAATTACATGGCGATCACAAGGCGTTGGTTGAAGCTATGGCGAGGGAGAGACTCGAGCTGGAGGCGGCTAAACACTCGTACGAAGCCATTGGCAGGGACGGTGCTGAGCTTGAGACAGTGGAGAATGCTTGTGAACCGAAGGGCTCAAGTAAGGCTATTGCGGAGGTTTATGGTAGTGATCTGATACATGAGCTACCTGGTCATGATAATAGCGTAGAGGCCCAGGCTGGGGCGACTCGTACTTCTTGAACTGTAACTCGCGTACATACGTCCTCCATATGGAACGCGCTATGATATGGTCCTATAATGCTGACATTGCAGAGAAGATACAGTGATGCTGTCGTTTCTCTGATCGGCAGTTACATAAGCCTGGACTGGTTAGCGCTAGATAAGCTTTTCACCCGCGTGTTGGCGTCTTCAACGCTTTGGGCATCACCCCCACTTCATGTACTCCAGATGCGCCACAAACTCGAGCTGCAGTCATCTCACGAGCGATGACATGCATCACACGACACTCAGTTCCACGGCGAAGCTGTTTAGACACCTCAAAACGCTAATACAACAGGGTACTTTGTATCTCTTATGCAACCACTCAAGTAACAATCTAAGTGCTGTTTTCCGAATAGAATGCATCATCGTCTTCCTAAGGCTCATCAACATCCATTTCATCACCCCAGTCTTCCTGGGTGTTTTCAACATCGCTAGTCTCATCATCGTCCTGCGCGACCTCACTACCTGTCGTCTCGGAATCGGGAACTTCAGTCCTCACAATGAGATGTTGAGCACTCCGCGCAACATCTTCCTCCCACTTTTCCAAGCCGTTGATACCACCGCCCACGAAATAAAGATAGCCAACCTCGCCAGCGACTTTCCTGATTTGCCGCTCCCGTTCCTCCCGCTCTTCCTTCTGTTTCAATGTTTCCACAAAGCCCGGGTCAACTTGCACGTCGTCCGTCGTCTCCGAGTAGGACAGTGAGCTGCGTGGCGGTCTGGGTCGCGTCATATTACCGCGTGCGCGTCGCTCCGCCGAACGGAACTGATCTCTGTTATTCTCGTAGGTGAGTCGACTGAAATATCCGGACAATGGCTGGTCCCAGAAGTCATTGTTGATCGGCATATCGCCCAAGCCGTGTTTGCGACGTAGCGCCGCCTCGGTCTTGTTTCGGGCTTCCCAAGCTAGTCGCAGATCGGCGTGCTCGTGCATGGCCTTGCGAATGGCTTGAATTGTCTGGCGCAATCTTGGGTTCCCTCTCTCGGTTTGCGCGGGTGTGGGGTTCTGGTTGCGCGAACGTGGTGTTGTCCGATGGACGGGTGTGTGCGGGATGGCAAGAGCGCCTGATTTCTCCCACCACGCCTCGTACTTGGCGGCTTGTTCCTCAGGCATCGTCGTGGGGTAAGATGCTGCCAACGAGTCACAGATGGGGCACAACGAGGGTAATTTGTTGGGTAAGACTGCTGCCTGGATGTTGTGGGAGTCGAATCTGTGGTGAGCGTCGTCCCAGGCTCGCTCGCGTTCCCAGCGTAACTGGTCCTCCTTCCGCGTCTTCTCAAGTCGCTGCTTCGCTATCAAATACGCTTTCCTTGCCCTGTTCCACCGTCGGTTGCGCATGTACCCTGGAGGTCTTAATCCGCCTTCGGCTACCAGCTTCTTGAGTGCAACGTCGGACTTTGCTCTGGCCAGGGAAACGGTACATTTAGGACACCATGGAGTATGCGGTGGATTGGAGGGGTGGATTGCATGGTGACATCGAGTCGCGGTCCCGATCTGGTGACCATAAGATGAGTGAGCAAAGGGCTGTCCCTTGGTAGGTGAGAAAAGCAACGTGTCGGGAGTGAGCATCATCGGCATGCTGAAGATGGTGGTCTGGCTGATGTATTTGTCGATTAATGCTGGTGAAACTAGTGTGCATTATTGTAGTGGAAGAAGAAGGGGTCGCGTGTTGTGGTTGACCACAGATTAGCGAGGGCCTCGAAGCGTGAGTTGTGGGCTGTGAAGCTGGAAAATAGAAACGTGTGCTTTGAAGGTAGCAGACGCAAAGGGGCGTGTAGTGCGAGGGCTTTAAACGTGAGTTGCACCACACACAGCCCTATTGAATGAGGCGCGTCGGGGCGCCAGGGCGTCATCGCGCTCGCTTGTGATTCGTCTGCCGTCCCAAAAGTCACACGCGAGCAGTCATCCCCGGTGTCCGTGCACCATCTAGTCTGCCAACACCCGCACTGCTGACTGACTTCGTGGGGGTTCAGGCATCATAAAGAGCGCGGGAGCCGACAGTAAAGTATATCGTACACGTCAGAGAGAACCAGAGACATGCCTCGCCACCCAAGCCACAGTCTGCAACATGTACGGTTGCCACGATTCTGGAGGTCCACCTTCACCTTCGCAGCCAGCGCTACCTAGATAGCCATGTGAGACTCACATCCAAGAGTACTTGGCGCTCCGTACTCACCTTCACTTGAACATCTTAATCTGGGAATCATGACGCCAGATGCTAGCAATGTCGACCGGTCAATCCAACGACCCGCCATACCACTCTCGTCTCCAGCTATGCTCAATCATCTGCAAAAGCCTTAACTCAGTTGCTCGCTCAAGATTCTTATTACGCGTAGATCGCTATTCACGGCGAGAGTCCGAGCCCAGTTTGCCAACCAAGTCGCGCTCGTAAACGAAAGTGACAGGTGATCGAAAACACAAGTCACTGCGGCATTCACTGTGGTGGACGGCCATAAGAATTATGCTCACAAGCAGCCGTCTGACGCCCCTACAGTAGAGTCCCATTGAAAACAACACTGCAAACAAGACTCGACATGGACCAGAAACGGTTGAGAGCGTCGCGAAGGTCTGCCTCGTTCAACCCAGAAGCACCAACTTTCAGCCCAACGGCAGCGGAAACTAGCATGTCCACTGGGCTTGCAGGGCCAACTCCGCCTACCAGCCCGCGACAAAGGTCAAAGTTGCCAAAAGTATTCGACGGTAGGTCCCTTTCCACGCCGACGTCGCTAACAAGACTAACTAATGCAGAAGACTCGCCTTTCCGGCCTGCTAGAGACCTGCGACCCAACTACCAGGGCTTCGAAGAGGTCAACGCCGTACGAACGCTGAGGCAGCTGCCCAGTCAGACGTACATGCCGCTGGATGCTCTACAAGAGATGCTACGAGGTAACTACAATCCTGTTGTGATGCGAAGACTAAATGCTAACTTGGTAGATCATCACATCGCCTTGAATCGTGATCAACCTGGTGTAGACTCTCGCAGCAATCTCGCAAGTGATCGTGTTAACAGCTGCGCGCCGCACCCTCTGCCCGGCTTGTTCTCTGCCCAACGAATTGAACCTGATGCCAACGCTCCAGGCGTCGACGAGCTGAGTTCGGGCCTCGGTCTACCTGGTATCAAGAAGAGTACTACTAATGCCGACTCACCAGCGCCCTCCCACAAGTCTCGCAGCTCTGAGGGTCTTTCGGAAGGCATCTTTGGCAAGCTGATAGGGCGGGCGCTCGATAAGCCGTTAACCGCCGATGCCTTAGCCCAATACCTGAACAGCAAGACTGTCACCTCGGACGACATCGCCAACATAACTCAAGATTCCAAGGGTTATATTCTTGATAGATCTTTGGTAGAACGTGCGGTTGAAGAGCGCCAGCCTACGAGAGTAGTGCCCCCGCCTCCTGGCTTCTTCGGAGAACGTCCTCGTAGGATACTCGCGGAGGAGCGCAACTCTGTCAACCCAGTGGTTATCGAGTCACCAGTACAGCAAGTACCTGCAGGTCCTGCGGCGTTCGGACATCCACGACGCTTCAGCAATCTTCAGTCGGCCTACATTCCGCAGTACCACGGCCATACACGTCAACCACCTAGTATGATGCAGCCTCGCCCACGAGCGCTCACTCGCACCAAGCGCACTGATCAAGGTCCCGAGCCTTCGCATGCCGACATCTATCCCGACGATGCGAGCTTCGTGCCGCGCCACCCGTCTTACCCACAAGTGCCTGCACAAGTCTTCCAAGGTTTCATGCCAGCGATGCCTTCCGAGAACCGGATCCATGTAGGAGTTGCAGTGTGGCCCACTCCAGCAGAGGTCTATACTTCGAAGCCCGCCAGCCCAACTAGACGCAGTGTATTCGCTCGCAACGTCCAGTCCACGGAGAATAGTGCGCCGGAACCATGGCCTCCACAAGCACCTGCTTCCATGTCCCAATACATGCAACAGTTCAGAGAGCCCTCCCACCCCTTTGCCTTTACCTTCCCCCCTCCTGTCCCCTCACCCTCACCGCCATTCGACATCTTCGCAAATCATCATGTTCCCACATATGCTGACATTCACGATACTGACAAAGAGATGGAGTGCCTCCTCGCTATTCTTCCCAACATCTTCGACCTCGATTTGCCCGAACTTCCATGCGACAACCGACCCCTTACTCCCGGTCAAACATACGGCACCCGATATGGCCTGGGGCTTCATGGCATCGGTGTAGGAGGCACCTGGAAGTGTCCCGATGCGCGTGAGGGCGAATCGTTCAGGGTACGTCCCCGCGACCATGATGGCTGGGGTGGATGGCAGTGGGCTATCGACAAGGGTTGGGGCGATGAGTAAGCTATCATTACGACCGTGTCTAACGCCGACTAAACTGACTCTATAGTCGAGCACGCAAGCTAGGCAATGATTGAGGCATGTTATGAGGCTGGTGGGAAAGTTGGAAAGAGATGAAGACATGGTTAGGCGCTCTATCTGGGCATGACATTGGTGAAGGAATGGTGGGCGGCAATAAGGTGTTACTGCGACGCCCTGCCCTGTCGCTTATCGTTGAACTCAAGGCTCTCACATTATCATGGGAACGGATTGATGATCGGAAAGCGTTGTTAGATGGGGACGGAGATTCAT
>JAESFQ010000199.1_pt1 | contig 21487 bp, 28 predicted proteins | sample 9269431 | NCBI WGS metagenome assembly JAESFQ01 (sample SAMN14502588, study PRJNA617103) | algae metagenome | isolation source: Plectolyngbya sp. WJT66-NPBG17 and co-occurring heterotrophs from well... | place: USA: Mojave Desert, Joshua Tree National Park, California | collected 2006-08-06
TCGTGAGATGCTCCGAGCGGAAATGAGTCTGGGGTATAATTGTCGTGTTAGGTCGAGGGCGGGTCCGGTCTAGATTCGGATGGGGTTAGCGGGCCTTTCACCCTGAACCGCCTTCTGTGCAGAAGCGCGCATGACGGCAACGAACACCACACCAACTGTTTGCGCCAACAACGCCATGAAATGGGTGAACTCTATCGCAGCATCGTCACCTGCCGCAATTCGCTTGGCTGCCATGTGCCCGATAGCCGTCCTGGTAGGACCTCCTCGTATCGCTAATTACGGCTCACCGAATGGTTTCCCTCGTCATCAAATCCGCGGCAACATGCATACCAGCAATCACAAAACAACAATCGCGAACGGCTAATCTTTGTGCAGCCACCGCATGCGCCACCATGCAGGTACAGAACGTCTTGTGCAGGGCTATACTTGCCGGGCATTCTTTTATTGGCCGAGAGTCCCATCGAAGAGTTGGAGTTGATGCTGAGACGTTGCCGCGTGTTGGTGCGTGCCCCTTTTCCTCTTACGATTCAGGAACGGCCGGCGCGTTATTACCGCAGCCACCGCTATTGATGAACGTCACTGAGCTCTCTGCTCGACAATACCGGGCTCTTCGGAAGACAGGTATCCGCAAGCTGCTAAACTTAGGTGTGGGCAACTCGGCGATTTCGTGCGCATCAACACAATGTATCTCGACTTTGCGTGCGACGATCCAACGCTATTCCAATGGCGCGTATTCAGTTGTTACCAAGAGCTGAGAGCCTTGGATGCCTGGTTGGCATTGGCGACATAACCTTGGAAGTCGTTCCCGAAGGAGCAAACAGTAGGTCAGGCGACCACTTCTACCCGCGCTGATCGAGCACTTCTGCCCTATAGCATTTCGACTCATTGACCTATCAGTGGCCGGCAGAGCTTGTGTGCCTAGCAAACAGCATCTAATATCCGTCGCATCGTGGGTACAGTTGCGTGCAGCTCTAAAGCTACAAACAGTTGCCAAGGTGCACACCATAACTTCGGAGCCAACGAGCCGAACTTTTTGGTGAGTGGAATGTGTATTGTTATGCTGCGATGTACAAAAAAGTATTACCACCCCTTCTCTCAAGACTACCACAGCCTAGTCGCCCTGGGCCACCTCGAGACCCTCTTCCCCTTACTTCCCTACTGAGCATTACCTTCTTGCTGCCCGTAGTAGTGCGCCTTCATCATGTCCGCAAAATGCTTAGCTCCATTCCCACTGAAATGCCCCTCCTTCCCCTTTGCCGTCTTGACTGCCGCCTCTGTCGAGCGTGGGTACATTTCCTCCTCGTAATCTTTCACACCAGCATCCAGAGATTTCTCACCACTGCATACTTTAACAATCTCTTGCGCCAACACCAATGCATCCTTCATACCCACGTTGACTCCTTCTCCCGCAAATGGCGTAAAGACATGCGCGGCGTCACCGATGAGGGTAACGCCTGAGCGAGACGGTCACCGGAATCCAACTGGGAGTTCGTACAGTGCGCGCGCGCCTATGCTATCTCGGCAAGACAGAATGACGCGCTTGAGATCCTCGTGGATGTGAGAGAAGTAGCGGTCCACCAAATCCTTGCGCGCCGTCTCCTTGTTATCCCAGTCGATACCACACGTTTCCAGGAAATCTCCTGGCACACGCATGCTGGCGTAGGTCTGCAAGCTACCGTCGCCTTGCCGTTGAGACTGTACTGCGCAACCCTCTCCAAAAGCCATCATGGACCCTTCACCAACATATTCTAGCAGCCAAGGGTCGGTCTTGATGTCCTTGCACGTCAGCGCCACAGACGATATGCCCGAGTACTGTGGCGTCATATCGGTGAGAAGTCTGCGAACCTTGGACCACGCGCCATCTCCTCCGACTACAAGATCGAAGCCCAATTCTTTCGTATCGTCCGCAAAGTGTAGATTGTACTTGCCTTGCTCTTCAGCAGACGGCACAACCTCGCTCAACTTGGCCCCAAACCTCACAGACCCCTTCTCCAGGTTCTCATACATCAACATGGCCAATGCCACTCGATCAATCTCAGGTCGTCCATCAAACTTTTCTTCCTCTTTGACGTCTTGCTTATCAGCCCCGTTTTCGTCCCACAGCACCTCTCCGTCCAACGTCACAATCTTTAACACATCGCTTTCTGGACGTGCATGTTTGACGAATGACTCCCATAGTCCCGCTTCTTTGATGGCGAGCTGGCCAGACTCGGGGTGGAGGTCCAGAGAGCCGCCTTGCGTGCGGATTTCGGGCGAGGATTCAAAGAGGGTGAAGGGGATAGAGTGCTTCTGGAGGATGTTGGCGAGGGTGAGAGAGGCAGGGCCGGCGCCTATGATGCCGATTTTGAGCTGGTGAGGGTTGGTGACTGATGGCATGGCTGTTTGGGTGTTACGGGGCTTTTGAATGAAAGATGGATGGAGTTAGACTGATGTCCGCAGCTTTTTGGTAAAGATAGGTTGACGAGTCTGCAGCTACAGCGCAAGCAAGGTGAATGCTAATGCGATTGTAGCGTCGTGAGCCAAGATCTATCATATCCAACATCGTGTTGTTCTCCTAATTTATACTTCCAACGTAAATTCTGCTGCCTAGCTCAGCATCACGTTTCCCAGCGGCTCACCCTATACGAGTATAGAGCGCGACGGGTCTGACATGTCCGGTTCGAGACAACACAAGAGTCCGAACGTGAGCGCCTCAAAAGCTGCATGCCACAGAGATGGGCTCACAACCTGCATGTACGCTCGAATGTGCACAAGGTGCGCGACGCATACTTTGTATAGGCTAGTGTTCTGCACTGCTGGGGTGTACTCCTGTGAGAGTCGTTCGAGAGTCAACGTGGTTCGACCCTCGGTTGCCTTCAACCGACCTAGTGCTTACTGTGAGCAATTAAGGTTATAGGTAGCAGCGCGCCTTATCTGCATCAAGTCTCGAGCCAAGACATGTCGCGTGAATGATGTAAGTAGAGCAGCTTGCCGTTTGTACCAGGTGCCATAAGGGAATTACATGACGTTCTTCTTCCAAAACAACCACTATGAGTTCCGTGTGTCAAGCCAAGATCGAATTGCTTTTGCCTACGAGTCGCGATTGATGCGTGCAACTACCACATCGACCTGAAGGTGCTCTGCGGGAAGTCGACACGGCGGTCCTGCTCTGCATCACAGTACGTAGTGCTACATATGTGTAGATAGAAATTACTAGGCTCACAATTGCACGTGAAATATTCCGTCGCGTCACATCGTGTGTTGGAACGTGCTGTGGGACCACAATTCCTGACACCCGACAGGAGATAAGACCCTTGCGGCTTGCGAATCCAGAACCCGGCACGTCATCGCATTGCAATGATCATCCCAGACCCAGCCCTCCGCCTCTTTTGCTAGCCAGGGGAATGTTATGGACGGTGTTTCCAATCCTTACTTTGACTGCATCAAAAGCAGCTTCTGGCGCCTGGATGAACTTACTGGCGTCGATATCCTGGACCAGAGTCACCCACTCGGGGTCAGGCTCAGCCAAGTTCCAAGCTATGCTGACGTGGAAGTATTGTGAATAATCCTGGCTTTGGGGCTCATTCTTGTCGACCTTCCTTCGCTTCGGACCGTCGTTGGAGTCGTGGCTCTCCTTCGGTCCGTCTCCCACTCCGCCTGTATACAGACCTGGATGACCGCTGTACTGCGTCGCGTCGTTGCATGCCTGTAGCAGACGGTTAAGTTGATTCAGTCCCGGCTTCTTAATGCCAAGGACTAAAAACCATCGATTGCGCTCGAAGTTGGGCACCCATTTCAGATTCTGAAATTCAAAGTTGAATGCGCGTACTACAGACCGCCGCACTGCAACACTCAGTGCTTTGAGAAATGGTTCTCTGTCATCCGTCTTGATCTGCAGGGTTCGCGACAACGACACATGCAAGGGTAGCGGTGCACCCAGCTCTGACTGAAGAGTTGGTAGAATCTCTGGCACAGACAGTTTCTTGGTCCGCTTGCTATTTTCAAGAGCAATTGATTCTCTCACATGCTGTAGCAGGCTGTGTAGAGCATCGGATTCAGGCTGTGTAGGTATCCCTCGAACGCGTTAGCCTGTCATCCATGTTGGGAGTGGAATGCTCTGGGTATCCTTACACTCTAAGTAGACGTGACTAGGCCACTTGCCCTCGACATGAGGTACAGCCCGCTTGCGTCCGCCATGTAGGCTTGGGTTGTCGCTAGTGCTGACACGCGCATTCGTCGCGTAGAGGTCGTGAAAGGCTGGCGGAAGCGGTGGCAGGGCATCGCCAGACGCGCTGTGCTTGCGCTTCGTCGTGAATTTGGCGGCAGATTGTGCCGCCTGGGCAGATACATCACGACTCTCCACATCATCATCGGAGGCAGAATCTGGATAATCCACCAGGGACATGGCGGGCTGGATCGTGTTGGGTGAGGGATCATCGCAGCTGTCGTCACTCGTGGATAGGACCAAGCGGCCGCCCCACTTGTAGCCTAGCGCATCCGCATGACGTATGGCTGCGATTGGGCCGCGTTCTTCACCAAGAGCGGATCAGAGCAAAACTGACGCAGGGCCGCGACTGCGAACTGATGACATGTACGCGTCCACGGTACCTGCCAAGCCAGCTCTTTATCTAGCCCGCTCTCCCTCTCGTCACCTGTTCGCTTCTCCCGTATCCAACCTGCACCTGACATTCGTCTGACCACTATCACGATACTCCCACTGTACAACTACTCCAGCCTTTATATACACGAGGACTGCCAGACACTAGCAGCCCAGCCAACCACCCATCATGGAGAGTGTAAGTCTTCATCTTATACTATCCGTCTGAAATCAGTCCAGCGCGATATGCCATTCAACACCAAGCTGACTCGCCAGGCCCATCATGCGTTGATCGATCCTCTGATCGAACCAGACCCGAGCGACGAGACTGGACTCAACAGCCATTTCCGTTCGACATTTGCTCCCGCAGCACCCATCACACCACCCGGATCAGCCGGAGACTCCAAAGGCCACCCAACCGTCAGTGTCCACAACACCGGTAGTTCCGTTGAGACCAATCCCTTCCGCCGTTCTAGGGCTTCGTCCGAGGCAAAGGGTGCTTCGGCATCAGTGTCGCAGCATGGGCAGACTACACCGCAGAGTAGGAGGTATGATTACCCATCCCCTCCCAACTCTGCCAGCCCCAGACGTGCCCAATTCTCCGAGAACCACCGCGCGGAAATCTTCGGACCCATGAACACCAGCCGGCCCCGACGATCCAGCGACAATGCCCCGGCCTCCATGAACAAGAGCGGCCTTACCCGCAACCGCGCAGGCTCACTGAGAGAGCGTTATCCTGGTGACAAGTCACACAGGCCTCTTGACCAATTGCGTCATGATGAGAAAGTTGCTCACCGTGCTCCCCATCTTAGGAAACAAAACTTCCAAGGCGCCGACGTCATCGATCGTCTTGACAAGACGCCCTTCGGTCGGTACCATCACGAGGGCCCGTACGATGCGGCCAGTCTCGCTCGCAACCGAGTTGAAAAATACAGTCCTCTTGCGGCGGTCAAGGACTCGAACGAGGAGGCACTGAAGGCTACTCCACGGGAAAACATTATCAATTCTGTACAAGGGCATCGTCCTTTGGAAGGTGTCGCCATCGTACCACCTGGCGTGGCTGATCGGTTCGGAAGAGTTCTCGATTATGAAGAGGGAGCTGACCTGCACCGGGAGCCTGGAGCTGACTACCGTCGTTGGCCTGGCATCGTATGTTCTACTATTCTTTTCGTTATGAACCCTGCTGACACAACCTAGGAATACCACCCAGACGATCTCAAGGGCAAGGGCGAACCAAGCTACTCCATTGAAAAGGCCCTAAAGGACCACAAGCGCCTCGGCGACACTGGCACGGAGATGACTACACGAAGCCATCGCACTCGCAGCGCAGGCCATAGCGAAGCACCTGGCATCGTGCCCTCTGTCGCTCTCGACGCCGAAGCCTCCGGCGTCGGCCGCAGCAACACCACTGGTAGGAGTGTTGGCGGCGCAATCAAGAGGCGCCTCGGCAGCATCCGTCGTCGCAAGCAGGAAGGCGAGGCCTAGGGGATCCCGCTCTTTCCACGCTCGAAGCGCTTCTCCGTGGTTCCACACGCACGCGCACACGCACACGCAACGGCTTGATACCCCATCTACCCCGTTTCGACTGCCTTTTCGAAATTGTACAATTGCGCATCCGCATACTGACGCCATATTAAGCGTCTCTGTTTTCCTTTTCTGTCATTAGATTCACGGCGGCATTAGCGCACATGCGACGTACATACTGGTATTTCCATATTTTGCGCCGCACATGGGGGCGTCACCGTATGGTGGGAGCCCGTTGTATAATATAGCGAGTAACTGTTTAGCAGATTACGAATCATGAAGCCAATCGTAGAAATCGCACGTGGTGTTGATGCTGTTGCCCGAGTAGTATGAGAATACGTTGTTTATTGTGATTTAATTACTACCCGTCAGTCACACTGCACACCTCTCCCTCTCTCTCTCTCCCTCCAACCTGCGTATACAACTGAACAAAAACAACTACAACGAGTATACCCAATCGCCTACACCAAACCCACACTGACGACATTCCCCCCACTCCCTCCCTCCAAAACGCCTTTAAGCACCCACCAACCGTCAAAAACTCCACGATGCGCGCTGGAACTATGCAACAAAAGCGCGCGCAAAAAAAAAAAGGCGACCAACGACCAAGAAACAAAATCCCCAAAAACACCACACAAAACACCAACTACTCACATAAAACTCATCTTAACCTCCTTCTCCTGCCCAAAGTCATCTTCAAACTCATCCGCCCACGCATTATGTCCGAGATCACCCGCTGCCGCCGCCGATGACGATGATGTAGATAAAGGAGCCATACCGCTACTATTACCAGGAGCGTGAGAAAAAGTTTTAGCGGAGCGCAAAGGCGGGCGGTGCTCGTCCCAGGAAGCATGTTGAGGCGCTTCTGTGTTCCAGGGCTGAGCTGTAGAAGTGTTTTGATTGGGTATTATTGTTGTTGTTGGTGGTGGTGGTGATGTGGAGGAGTCTGCCCAGGGAGAGGAAGTACCGGAACCGGAGCGACTTGGTTGTGCGGGGAAAGGCGATGCAGAGGGAGGGAGTGGGGATTTAGTATTATTGTTCGGTGGTGCGGCGGCGGAGGAGGATGTTGGAGGGGGATCGCGGAATGATGTGTCGAAAGTCATTTCCATATGGCTCGCACTCGGGTCGTCGAATTCGTCGTATTCTTCGTACCGGCCGTTTGAAGCATTCGTCGCCGTCTTCTTGGCATCTGCCGTGCTAGATATGCCCAGACTATCGTTATAACTCTTCGTCTCCCTAAGCGTAGAATATGGGCTCGTTGTCTGAGATGGCGACACGGTCGCAATGTCAATCTTCATGGGCGGCAGCGTGCTCTTGATTTCTTTAATCTCAAACTCGGCTTCGGCGTTGTATTCTTTGCTTTCTGCCGCCAAGGTGGCTACCTCCTTTCTGATGGCGTCGATGTCGAACATGACCTGGTTTTCCGCCAGTTTCGCCGGATCCTGATCTACGTCCAGTTTCCGGTGGCCTGGGGAAGCGGCTGTAGAGTGTTCGTCGTAGACTTCCCAGTCTTTTTTGTCGGTCTTTTTCTTCTTCCACCAGCTTAGTTTGCCGCCCTTTTTCTCTTTCTCTTGCGCCTTCTTCTCTAGGTCTTTTCGCGCTTCTTCAATCTCGTTGATGAGTTCGCGTTGGCGGACTTCGTGATTTTCAGGGTCTGGGTCCTCGATCTCGGCGAACTCGTCGGATTCAACGAGCCAGCCGACTTCGCGGAGTAGCTTGGGCATAGCGGCACGGTAGGCCATATGGCCGGGGACCAGCTCGGTTACGTTTACGTTCTCGATGGTAGGGATCTGGACAGGTGCAAGACCAGCTACGCGCATGACTCCACCACTGGTAGCGCGGAACAAGTAGCCTAGGCAGAATGTCAGTAGTTGACAACGAGAAGAAGTTTGCATGACGTACCCAAGATCCAGTCATTGGTAGCATACCCGTTGACAAACCTCCCAGGTACGACAGATCGAGCCCTAATGTACTCATCATGCTTGGCTACTGCTGGTGTACCGAACATGTAGACATTCTGCACTATACCGAATGCCCCACGATTCGCAAGTTCTTTCAAACAGGAGAAGATGACCCTCGACCCCAACGAGAAACCAACAAGCGTGACAGGCCTTGTACCTAGATTGCGATCGATGAGGGAGTCTGCAAGGATGAGTCCAGCCATATCTGCTCGTGCCTGCGAAACAATCCACGGGTTGTCAATCAGGTAAGAGAGCTTGGTCAAAGCCAAGGGAAGTGTCATAGCGGCCATTAGAGCAGTGAGAACGGTGCTTCCCAAGACTTGTTGGAGACCTTGTGTGAGGGCCTGGTATGGTCAGTAAGCACCTTTTTAACCTTCACGTATCAACTCACTTCGGTAGCAAGAATGTTGATTGTGTCACCCATGCTCCGCAGCATCTCAGGTTCCCATAGCACAGAATATATGTCGCCCATAATAGGATCCACGGTACTGTACGGTAAACGGACATCGTCCACCTTGCCGTTCATCCAACCCGCCAACGTAATGATGAGATGCGTTCTCTTGTTGTTATGCAGCGGCCGGTACTCAAACGTCTTGACAGCACCCGTTCGTCTGTTCATGGCTCGTACGCCAACAGTACTACCCGTGACTACACCTGTCGACGTAATGATAGCGGCACCTCCAGCACCTGCCAGGAAACTACTTGTGCCCGCTACACCAATGGTCGTAAAGCCCGCAGCAAGACCGGCTCCAATGACTGGAGCGAGCAATCCAGCGGATAAGCCAATGACGAGGCCACCGCCAACAGTCGCAAGACCCATGAATGCCAATCGCTTGTTGCGCGCCCGCTTAGCTCGGTTGACCATGTGTTCATCCTCGTTCCAATTCTCTTTGTCCGCCTGCTCCTGCATCTCCAAAGCATCCGTGACACGCTTTTCGAAGCGGCAGCTTTCCAGCCAGTCTACACTGAGATACTTTCCGACCTGCTCGAAGAGCTCCCTTGATCGCGAATCATAAACCGAGTCGGCGATGAGGACCAAAAACAGGTCGCACAAAACGGTCCAGCGCAAATCAATGTCGAGGTTCTTGCTAGTCGGAAGTTGAGATGGTGATCTGACTTCTGGATAATCGAAATCGTCGTCCTGATGTTCCTCATACGGTGGAGGCGGCGGTGATTGTAGGTCATCGTACGAATTCATCGTCGATGCCCTCTTCAATTTCAACTTATCCGTTGGTGTTTCGGGGCGTGGCGATGATATAGACGGTCTGGCAGAGTCTGATTCGTTTACCGTCTCCGCATCCTCCGCCGCTGGATTCTTTACTCGAGCATTCTGCATCAGCGCTGGCGTTAGGTCTGCCGGAACCACGCCATGTTCTGACAACTGCTCGATCATTATCTGCTCAGAAGCATTGATATCCATGTGCCCGTAAATCTTGACCATGATTTTCTGTGACCACATCTTTGTCGTTCCTGACTGTAGCTCAAGCAGCTTCTTGATCTTCTTGTTGGTCGTTTCGAAGTTTGAAAACTTGCGTTCCATTTCCACCATGGCTAGTCGTACTAAACCAACGTATGCGACACGCTGTCCTTCGGTAAGGAGGTTCTTCGTCGCCTGCATCTGCGAGAGCGGATCCCGACCCTCCTCATCTTCGTCGGCCAGCGCAGTACTCCTCTCCTTGAACAGGTAGGCCGTGTTGTCGTCCATACTCGTTTGCGAATCGGCATCTTCATCCATGATCACCCTAGTATATCCTTTGGCAGCGCCTCCGACGTTGGCATAACCGTGCATGTCTTCCAGTTCTTCCGTGTTCTCCTTCGCAATAAGCCTGTTGTCGTCGTCATACATGTCGTAACGGGCGTATGCTGGCATCGTCTGCCATTCTCCGTCGTCCTCTTCCTTCTCCTCTTCCTTGGCTTCTCTTTGCGACTGTATGACAGTATGCTGATGTGAATACTCGGATATGGCCGGAACGCTCGTTTGGTGGCGATGTGAAGGTGCCGTACTTGTGCTTGTGGGTGTTTCTGTGGTCTCGGATGGCTTTGTAGGTTCGGGTATTTCTTGCTTCGTTTCTACCGGCTTGACTTCAGGTGCCTTTGGGTCGGCTTCCTCCACAGGCTCTTTCGCTTGCCCATTGGCGTGTGGTAGCGCATCGCGTTCCTTGACAATACCCTCAGGCGCGACCTCGGGAAGCTTCTCCTCTGTACTGTCTGCAACCTTCTCTGGACCCGCTGTGGAAGCTACGGCATCCTCAAACTTCTCATCCTCCTCGTCCGAACTGTCCTCCACCGGCGTCCGCGGCCTTCTCTTCCGTATCGGCAGACCAAAATCATCGTATTCGACCGCTTCACTGGGTTCTTTCTTCACTTCCGCGGTCTCGGCATTATTTCCCTCATTCTTGGGGGGCTCGGTGGGGTTCTCGCTCATACTGGTGGGGACTACCGTGAGAAACGCATATGGAGAAGCAAGCGCGCAGTCGTGTGTCAACAAGAAAAAGCGCAAGAGAGCCGCCGTAGGAAACAATTCAAGTATGTGTCTGGGTATGTCCAATTGGGGCGTGCGATGCCCTGAGGCGGATTGGTTTTACTAAAGCGGAGAGCAACGGGGGTGTGGCTACGTACAAGCCGCAGCCGTTGGGGACCACGCTAGCGTGGCATGCGTGGCTGGTGCACGCTACCGATTCCGCGGTCTGGTTCCAGCTTTGGCCGTGCTTCGAACTTTTTTCCCCACGAAACAATAAACTGCACCCAGGCACAGAGTCGCAATGAAGTTAAAGCGCGCAAAGGTAAACGGCGATATCTCTATCACAGACGCTGGGACAATATACTGATCGCACCACAGGCGTATAAGAAGCAGCTTCATCAATACGAAATCAACTTCGGCTTCCGCGAACCCTATCAAGTCCTACTCGATTCACAGATCCTTCAAGATGCCTACACCTGCAAGATCGACCTCCTTGCGCGACTCCAGAAGATGCTCGGCGGGCAGGTAAAGCCCATGATTACGACGTGCGACATGCGACACCTCTACAACGCAAAACCGAAGAACGAGACCCTTATATTGCAAGCCAAAGAGTACGAGCGTCGGCGGTGCAATCACCAAGACTTGGAGGAGCCTTTGAGTACACTAGAGTGCTTGAGCTCCGTGGTAGATCCCAAGGACAATGCGACGAACAAGCATCGATACGTGGTTGCGACCAACGATTCGAGCACGCGCGCAAAGATGCGACAAATCGCTGGCGTACCGATCATATACCTCTCCAAATCCATAGTGCTCATGGAGTCGATGGCTGATGTGACGGAGCAACACCGCGAGCGAGAGGAGAAATCAAAGTTCAAGTTGGGGCTCAAAGGGCAGCGGAAGCCAGAGGCGGCTCCGAAGAGGAAAAGAGAAGACGAGGGACAAGCTGGAGAGGGCGATCAATCTATTGGAGACCAGACTACGGGAGACGCGAGGCCCAAGGCGAAGAAACGCAAGGGTCCCAAGGGACCTAACCCGCTCAGTGTCAAGAAGCCGAAGAAAGACAAGACAACCCAGCCCAGTGCTATCAAAAAGACGCGACCGTCCACATCAGAGGCCAACGGTGGAGACAGCCAAAGGGGCGAGCGTGAAGAATCAGCGCCTCGTAAGAGGAGGAGGAAGCACAAATCCAAGGCTGAGGGTGGCGGCGATGCACCGGATGGAGAAGAACCTGCTTCGCCATGATAGTAGGAGAGAAAGATCTAGGTCCCTGCGTGGACTAACATGCGATACCCGAAATACTAGACACCGTCAGGTCTGAGATGCGAAATTGACGGGACACAAACCTACCCCGGTCGCATGATGTACATTACAAGTTACCCAGGGGAACCGCGTGGGTGGAGCAGAATTCACAATGGTAACTCCTATACTTTCTTCCCTTGGGCAAGAAGGTCGGAGACCTTGGGCGGAAGAACAAGCGCACTCCGATCGTTGCGCTTCACAAACTCGACCACGACATCAGCCGTCTTTTCAGGGAGGTCTTCGTGTAGAAAGTGCCCAGCGGCGGGAAAGACCTGGAGTTGGAATTTACCTGTAGTACATTAGATACCTCACACAAAAGCGATAAGTCAGTAGACGTACCCTGCATCTGCCCAATCATCAACTCCTTGTCCAGTCTGTCGGTTCCAGCGAGCAGTAGCAATTTGGCTCCCTTCCCACTGAGGAACTTCCCGCTCATGCCAGTGAACCAGTTCTCCCAGTATGGCTCTGTGCTCGCGAGCTCTGTCCGCCACGCCCAGCGCCCATCTGGAGTCTGTAGTAGCAGACTCGGTACACTTGCTCTCGCCGACTGTGGGTTGCGTATTGTTCGTGACCGGATATGCCACTCAATGGCAGCAGGAAGCGAAGGGAATGACTTGGGCCTACTCGCAAGGTAAGTGTGCATATGTCCCAGCGTTTCCATAGCCGAGCCTTCGACGACATCAAGCACTCCGAAGCCCAGTAGCTTGTTTCCTAGTAAGCCCTTGTTCGCAGCATCGGTAACGACTGCACCACCCAGACTGTGTCCTATCAAGACAATCTGAGGGAGTTGTTTCCAATTCATCTTGCTCTGGGTGAGCGACAGCATGTCGACCAAATCTTGACTAAGCTGCCCAATGCTCAGGTCGTTGTCCACCTCTCCACTAGCGTTCCATACTACACTTCCGTGGTCGCGTGCTTCGACAGCTAGGATCCCAATTTCTGGCATGGCTCTGCGAATCTCCTTGGCTGCCAGCGCAAAGGTCATTGCTGAGCTTCCTGCGCCATGATGCAACACGACCAAGGGTGCTTTCGCTGTCGCTGGCGGCGTGAGGTATACATGGAACTTGGCATGTCCGGACCCATCCCTGTCCTGTTCAAGATAGAACTCTTGGGCATAGTAGTCGGACCAATGTATGGCGGGGGCAGGCCTTAGTGTATTTGACGGTCTGACAGTACCGGTGCTAGACATTGACGACGCCGAGGACGAGTCATCTTCGTACTCGGGAGGCTCTTCCTGCAAGGGCTCCGGTGGTGGCAGGGAAGAAAGTTTAGTCTTTGCAAACTCTCTAGCCAAGCTGGACATGGTGGCTTGGGCAAGGCTGTACTTTGTGTCGGAAATCAGGGTTTCGTGAGCGTGGAGATCCGCGCGTCAGCGATTGGCTGGCTAGCCTCTCCTCAGCTATCCAATTTGTCGTGGCCTGGAGGCGTGAGGGGGAATTGGCGTAGGCGGGGTTCTACCAGATGGACGGCAGGGATAAGGGCCAATGTCTTAGCGAGCAGGCGTTCGAGGCAAACGGAGATGCATCGCAAAGCCCGTTTCGCAATCCAATGACGCAGCGGCGTTGAATGACAGTGAGATACGGCACGAGGCTGGGCGTACCGTGGAGATGGTTGGCAAGTGTAGGGATCGCTTGGAGGCTTCCGCGGGGCGATCTAGGCTTCTGATGCGCCGCTAGTCGTGAAGCTGGATGGATGAATTGCGATCATGACGTCGGTCGATCATCGTCTTGGCGTCCCAGACACAAGTAAAACCTCCACGCCCCCGGTCGCATTCTTCAGAGCTTCACGAGCTTCAAAGAGCTCTCATTTCTTGCAACTGTCCCGGCGTCTTTACAGAGCCTTGTGCAACGCTGACGATTGTTGTTCGCCCCACGACTATTCTCAACAAGAGCTCAAAATGCCCGGCATGTGGAGCGGAAAGGACAATGACGACCAGAGCGGCCTGACAGCTCAAGAACCCCATCCAATTTCCAACGACGATGGAGCTTCGAGGTCGTCGAGAAGAAGTAATCAGCCGTCGAGAAGAAGCGAGGAGCCTACCGAGAGGACCCGGCTTCTCGATCGTCCCAGGCCACCGCCCAACTCGGATGGCTACCTCGATCCAGATGACCCAGCTGTAGGTTCTTTAATGTTCCTATTCAAAATCTATCTAACGATGCTAGGTCTCGCCTTACAACCTCTGGACTGTTCGTGCTATGCGATACCTGACCATCCTCTTCCTCATAATCACCTTTTTGTGGTGGGTGCTTTTGCTGGTATCCATCTTCGTCTCCCCGCCTGGCTTGCACACTCGCGGATCAGGCTTCTTCGACTTCGCCTACACATGTCTCACTCTCGGCAATCTTCTTGTCGCAACCATCTTCTTCGTTACCCCTGCCAGAGGTCTGCGCATCACCACAGCAGTCATTGCCGGGATTCTGGCTATCGATATGATCCTCATCTTGGCAGTGCCTCGCATCAGACTCGAGGAAGGCTGGGTCGGTATCGCAAGTGTTGTCTGGGCGTTCATCATGGCCGTATGGTGCATCCTGACCGACCGTGTCGTTGCATACGGCAAGCACGAAGAAGAGGAACGTCTCACCGGCCGAGCCGAGACACGCCGCACATTGAAGGAATGGCTCGCTGTTATGGTCGCTACGGTTCTTACAGTCGTCTTCATTGTCATCGTCGTCTTGATGACCGGAACCCTAGGCATGCGTGCCCGCGATGCAACACTCAAGATGTACGGCGACCGTATTCTCGTAGATGGCGACAAGTACGCCGTTCACCTCGCCTGCGTTGGAAACGCCACCGAAACCGACGGCTCCCAGGACCCTACCATCCTCCTCGAGGCTGGCGAAGAGCCGCTGGAGTACGACTTTGAGCACTGGGCTTACGCAGCCTACAAGAACGGTACCATCTCCCGCTACTGCTACTGGGACCGCCCCGGCTATGCCTTCTCTGACAACGCACCTTCCCCACACTCGGCCGGCATGTCCGCGGACGCGCTCTCCGAAGCTCTTGCCAAGGCTGGAGAAGAAGGACCTTACATTCTTGTATCTGCGGGCACTGGCAGTATCGTCTCTCGCATCTTCAGCTCACGCCACTTGAAGCAGGTTGTTGGTCTCATGATGGTCGATCCCCTCCATGAGGATCTTCTGCACCGGATCGGCAGCCCAGGCCGTGGATTTATGCTCTGGGCCTGGGGTATCATCTCGCCCCTCGGCACCGTCCGTCTCGCAGGTGCCCTTTTCAAGGGCCGCACCCGTGAAGACCGTGTCTACGGCCGCAACGCATACCAATCCGGCAAATACATCAAGGCGCAGCTTCAAGAGAACCTCGTCGCTGACAGTCTCACCAAAAACGAGGTCTCGTCCGCTAGGAATATCCAGAGTTCCAACACCCCGCTTGTCATCGTCTCAAGTGGTATCGAAGTTAAGAGGGACAGCGAGTGGGAGAGGAAGCAAAAGGATCTGACTACCCTGACTGACAACCTCGTTAGCTGGGATGTAGTTAACAAGGCACCCCATAAGGTCTGGGACACGCTCGATGGACGCACCGTCATGGAGAAGCGCCTCAAGCAGCTCATCAAGGCTGCGGCCAAGGTCAAGAGCGAGACCGAGGAGGAGGAACAGTAGAAGCATCCATCTATTCCACAGTGAGGAGTATGCTTCACGACAGACATGGTGGACGGGCCACCATGTAGCAGCGACGCCAGTTTGGGAAAACTCTTCTTTCTTCCTTCTCTCTTTTCCAAAGTTGATCGTCAGTTTCTTGATCTACGTTTTTTCTTTCCTTCGCATACCCTACGGCGTTGTGCATGATTAGGTTTTTTTTCTTTCTTTTCGTTTCTTCTTCCCATGTAGTATGAGTCACGTAACCAGATACTAGTCTGTTTAATGTCTAAGACGCACGTTTCAATGACTTTGGGTGTTTGTGCCAAATCTTCCAGTGAACTCTGCCAGTAATTGCTGTGTGAAGCTAAGTGATCGTTCCATCGTTGTCTCCAATTATTTTTTACAGTGCGTGTGCGAATTCGCTGAGAGTGAGTGGTCGAGGCAGGCGTATGGATATTTGGATGTTGGATCCCATGTCCGTCCAATTCTACATGGTAACGTAGTTCCAAACCAACCAAACCCCATAGATAGCTATCATACAATTCGTGATAAAGCCGTATCAACTCTATACTCACATACACATACGTACACACACATCACTCCATTCCTCCCACCACCACCACCCAATTTACCCCATAGCCTTTAAGAAATTAGCCTCTTTGATGCCCGCCCGCCGCTTATTCCTCATAGCCTTTGTCAACTCCTCTCTTGCATCAGCCGCCTTGACCGCGCCGGCCAAACTGCCGTCTCCAGCCGGTAAATCAATCGTCTGTTCGTACAGAGGCACTTTGGGGACCAGCATCTCCGGGTTCATGGCGTGTTCCTTGCGGAGGCGTTTTGCGGCTAGACGACGTTGTTTCTTTGATTTGGCTGTGGAGGACGTTAGTAAGGGAGTTTGCTCGCTGCGTCGTCAAAGTATAAAGGCGTGGGATTGGAATAAAGAAAAAAAAAAGACGCACAGAATAAATCTCCCGCCCCGGCTTCCGCCTTCTTCTCCTGCCGATCTAAAATCGTCCACAGCCAACTCGGATACTCGTCGTCAGCCAACGCAACAGGATCCTGTTTATCTTTCAAGAAATTCAACCCTTTGAGTGGTTGGCCAGCTGGTATACTGCTCTTTACCAGCGGCGCAATCTTCTTCTTCGCCGCCTCCGCCGCCGTGGCTTTCAAGTCTGGACTCGCGGCTGGCGTGAGCGGCTCGCTGAATGGCTGCGCCGCCGATGTCGAGGTCGCTGTTGGCGGCGTGTGCGAGGACGAAGAGTCGCCTTGGCGGGCGGCGGATTGCGTTGCCGTGGTTGCGGAGATGGGGGTTGCGGATGCGGCGCGGAGGGGGGTTGTGGTGGTGAGGAAGCGGGTGGGTTGTCGGCGGGTGGAGGTCGAGGTGGGTATTTGGGCGCGCGAGGCGGATCGGAGACAGCTTCGACATATCATCTTGGGTTTGTGTGCGCGTGTGTATGTGGGGGTGGCTTTCAATTGGTATCTTTGGGTGTTGTACTGGGCCAAAAGTTTGAGATGGGATGGCAAGGCTGCCGAGGTGTTTCGCCGGTTCCGGTGAGCGCTAGAGGGCATCCTTGCCCGCCCCCCCCCCGCTGGGTGTGTGCTGGATCTCGGAGCGCAGATGCATGGTGTATGAACGCCACATCGTGCTTCGTTGACTGATAGATGGTTTGATCTTACATGTGATGATCATGGGTATGGTTTCGGGACGTGCTACAACCGAATGGCACCTGCCAGTTTCGTCGAAGTCACATAAACACTGCATCATAACAAGGTATTGGAAGAATATCCAAGATCAGGCAAAGAGGTAGATAAAATATGTGTACATTTTACTTCTGAAGCATCTCCGTCTGAGTAAGACATGGACGCAGTGTACCCACCACGTCCAGCAGACTCAAACCCATGCATCCTGTTCCTCCAACTGCGCACCGCGGCTGACTGCCTCCTCAATAACATACATCGTACAAGACAAACATGAGAGATCGTTAGAGATAGTGTGGGATTAGTTGCCCAAGCCTGACGCTGGTATTCCGAAAACGCCGTAATGCGTTCCTTCCAACCAATGCCAGCAAATCAAGTATGAGACACAAAAAAAACTAGAATTAGACCAAAGAGTGGGTGGGGACCAAAAGCCCCGTAAGTATGTACACGGAAAAACGAGAGCGTCAAGACATCGTCTAAGGTATAGAGCTGAGTGAGAGCAAAGGAGACCGACCGTTCAGGAGACTTGTTCTTCTCAAATCCAGGCCATGGGAGGAGCCTGGTGTTTGATGCCGAATCGGTGGCTGAAGAGTGGTTGGATCTCCGAGAGGTAGTCGGCAACGCAGAAAGCTGCGAGGTTCTTTGAGCGCATGATGGAAATGTCTGCTTCGGCCTCTGCATCTCGTACAACGCCGCCAAACTCCTCGACGACCTCGTTCAGTTGCTCTAGTTCGCGGCCAAAGGGGTGGTTCTCCTCTTCAATCGTGCCTTTGAACATGTCGAGCGATGATCGCTGCTCGCGGGAGTGGCGTGCTGAACCGACACTTCCACGCGAGTTCATGCTGCCACGGGTGCTGACATTCTGAAGAGATCGCTTGTGTGCCAATCGCTCGTGTGCTCGCTTGCTGTGCGAGAGAGCTCTCAGGGGGATGGCAGGTACTGCCTCTGTAGTCTCCTCTTTGACTTGCTTGAGACTGGTAGTTGAGGCAGACTTCTTGAGTTGCTTGCCAGCGGACGAAAAGTAGCCAGAGAGGTGGTTGGGCACAGGCGAGATGGGTGAAGAGTCCACAGAAGAGGCGTCAGTCAGGGTAGTGTCCCTCGAGCCGTGCGAAGAGGCCCGAGATCGTGTTGAGACACTGTGGTCCGAGTCGTCCGCGGAGGATTGGCTCAGAGAGGTTGAAGACGAAACATTCCTTAGGCTCGAGATGTCGGGTGCATTGTACGAAAGCATGTTGGTAGTCGATACCAAGGCGATGGGAAGGGATATCTTCGCACGGTCAATGTTGTTGTAAGTTTTAACACTTTGGCTGCGAGTTGGCGACACAGGGGATTCCTTCGGCTCATCCGTCCGCTTAATGCGCCTAGTCATGGCACGAGCGAGAGACATATTGATGGATTAATTCGGACTAGATGTGCGATATTGCAAAATAGGGTCCAGCTGTCGGTCCTGGGGCCGGTAATTCTGGCGGTGACTGTAGTTGGTTGCTATTGAGGTGAGCTGCAGATATGCGGGGTACTGCCTGGGATAGATTGCGCTTGGTGCTGGCACGAGATCCAAACAGTCGCGAGCTAGACTTGCACTAATGCGTTTGTTGCGTTGTTCTAGAAAGGATGTGGAAAGGATCACGCTGTGCTATCGGTGGTAGATTCGAGACGCGTGCCCTTTGCAGTGTAACAGTGCACTGGATTTGGGAGTCGTAGCAGTGGTACAGATGCCGCTAAGATGTTGGCTTGAGAGTCCGGTGCGGTTGGTTCCAGGGATCTGATGGAGTCCTGAGTCCCAAGGTCCTTTGTTGGTTTTTCGATTTTCCTGACGCTGAGATCGCAGCGCTTAGCGATGAAGTGAAGAATGAATGGTAGGTAGGATGAAGAAAGATCGTCTGTCAAAGAGCGTATAGACCAGCTGTGTCGTAAGGAGCGAACACCGGGCCGCGAAATGAGAAAGTGTTTGCTGCTGTGAAAGGCAACGAGCGCGTAAGGCAAAGGAAGGGAGGAAGCCTGAAGAAGAGGGCGCACGCAATAGAGCGACTCAATGGGTTGAAAAACCTAGCATCCCCGGGCGGCAGGCTAACCAAGCCGCGTCGACATGTCTCTCAAAGATTGGTAGGAGTGACATGGGGGAACGCCAGAACCAGGCAAAAAGCAGCAAATCAGAGTGTATTGGTTCCTGGGATGCTGAGTTAGTGGCGTCGACACAGCCTGGCTAAGTTTAGCGGGTGATGTGTTTTCTATAGCGGACGAATGGGATCGCCTCGCAGAGAGTGCCTCTGCCGCCCATCCATGGATGCGTCTCAGATTGAGCCGGGACTCGTTGGCCTGTTTACCTGATCCGCTCGCTTTCGTTGGGGCTTCAAGGGCCCGCTGTTTCAACGCTGCCCACAAGCAGAGATCCACTACCGAACTGAATGAAGGGCTTTCCCTTTCTTGTCCCACGGCATTGATGTGTGAAATGAATGTCGCACAGGCCGCGGATAATTTCAGTCGGTGGTCGGAGACACAGCTGTCATTCAGCCTCGACAGCGCATGCATAATGTGGAATATGGATGGCATGCGAAAACGGTAACGTGGTTGTGTTGGGGACGGCGTTTTTGTCAACCCACTACTAATCCGGTCACCTGGCACTCTAGAACCTTATGTGGAGGCGCCCAACGCAAGCCGCTCAGTCGGTGCCACGATTTTACCTTGCACACGCACGAATGAACAGCTGTCTCGCACGCTCCGAGGATGCCAGCCTGCTCTTCACAGACATCATCAAAGGGGACATGGTTTTGGTGTTTCCGCCTTGCGTAGCCTTGGTGGTTTCGAAACTGTATTGGGCCGAGGCGAAGGATCCGAGTGGTGAAGATCTCGCCGTCATCTCACAAAGTCGAGACCTGAGGCAGCGTCGGCGGATCCACTTGGTGTCCAGGTTGGGGTTCTGCGAACGCAGGCAGATCAGCCGGTCGCTTGTCGGCTGCAGGCTGTGTGGTGTGAGTTCGCCCGCTCGTTCACCTTGCTTCGTTGCGCTCGGGCACTGGCACCGAAAACAAATCCGAGTTGATCTTTTGCCGTTGCTCGTCGTCATGGTCATCGTGATGTCACTACAATGCTCACTCTTGATTCATGATGCGCCATAGTGAGGCTACGCGGTCTAGATGAGATGACAGGAGCTGAAAAGCAAGGTCGAGCTGCCAAGGTCGTCGGGCGATTTTTGAAACATGTGCGGGACATGACTCGTGTTCGCGATCCCGAAATACGGCTTCACATAGTACATGGGCTTGTCGAGAGCTGCGGGGATAAGCATTGCGCATTGCTTGATTAGGTGCTGTGTAGAAAGAAGGCACTAGATCTTGGTACATTCGCCACGCTTTGTAGGTCCTATATGCCCAGGGTATCATCGTCTACTCCTCCATCGACTCCCAACCCTTATCGTCACCGTTCTCGGCACCCTCTTCGTCGCTCTCGCCTTCCTCAGTGTCCGAGTCTGTGTCCTGCTCCTCGAGTCCCACGAGCCTCTCCTTGCCATCTCCCCTAATCGCCGGCACCTTGCTCGCGAAAGCTGCCCGCACAGCCGCGTTGGTGCTCGTGTCCCAGATCTGTACCGCACCTTTGCTTCCTGCGACCGCCAGCCGAAAACCTACTTCTTTGTCTGGAGCAAAGGACGTTGAGAATACCCGCCCAACACCCAGGTCCCGCGACACGACCATGCTCGGGCCGTTGTCTTGAATGTTCCACAATTTTACCTGCTTGTCTGTGGAGCCGGTGACCAGGTAGCCGGGTATCACTGGGTTTATGTCAAATGAAGAAATGGACTCGTCGTGGGCTTGGAGTACCCAGACGGGCTTGGATGCGGAGGGGTCTTTTGGCGCGTTGCGAACGTCGTGGTAGTGTATCATACCGTTCTCAGTAGACACCTGGGACTGTTAGTACAACGTGATCAAATGTGTGTTGCAGTACGCACATAGAAGTAGTTCGGGTCGTGAGGATTCCACCGCACAGTCTCGACATCACTCTCAACGCCCCATCGTGGCGCCTTTGCATCGGGTGCGCGCACGTCGGCTGCGACAACAGTTCTGTCGTAGCTACCACTGAGCAGCGCAGTGGCCTCGACAGGATGCCAGGCCACGGAGCATACCTTGTCCGTGTGGTACGTGTATGACTTGGCACACTTTGTTGTGTTTAAGTCCCACAGCTTAATGGTCTTGTCTGCGGATGACGAAGCGAGAAAATTCCGGTGTTGCCGGTTCGCTGCAAGTGAGAGAACCGAGTCGACGTGGAACTCGTCGTTGGCCTTTTTCGACTTTTTCTTCTTCTTTTTGGGCTTGTCGGCCTTCGTTGCGTCCTCGGCGCCTTGTCCAAGTACAGCGTCGGGGTACATGCTGTCCACGACATC
>JAESFQ010000200.1_pt1 | contig 21480 bp, 21 predicted proteins | sample 9269431 | NCBI WGS metagenome assembly JAESFQ01 (sample SAMN14502588, study PRJNA617103) | algae metagenome | isolation source: Plectolyngbya sp. WJT66-NPBG17 and co-occurring heterotrophs from well... | place: USA: Mojave Desert, Joshua Tree National Park, California | collected 2006-08-06
AGGACAGTTTCGTCGGCTCCAAGTGCTAACAAGTATCTATAATAGATCGATCGACGCAATTGCGCTGCCGCAAATGCCAGGTACTGCTTGAAGAGCCTGCTTATTTGTATCCAACCCCGCTGATGACTGAAGAAGACAAACAGAAATCCAGAAATGGTGAAACATGACATACTCTTATGGCATTTCAATGGGTGACACGAAGTATAATAAGACTTCTACCACAGGCTATACTGGCTGTCATCTTCTCTACTTCGCAGCCCATGGCTTAAAAGAAGGCAAGCCTACTCTACTGATACCATATCGTATCAGAAGTTCGAATGGACAATGACCTACAATGTCACCATGTGGTCACTTCCTTCTCACCGTAGAACACCTTCTTGTGATTTCGTGGTGGAGGTACCGGCTATCTCTTCAGATCTTAACAGTTCCTTACTGCTGTTGTCATCACTACGGACTAAATTAGGTCGGCACACTGTTGACTGTAAGAGTCTGGCTTTTTGCTGCCTTCAATAACTTGTTACAGGCATATCTTCTAATGACCGCGCGTTGATTTTTGCCAGTCTCTTCGAGCTGACTTTCCATCCAAGGCCTCGTCTGTTTACGTTTTGCCGTTTTGTGGGGGCTAACTCCCTGATATAGTCTTTCTCTAGAGACTTTTGTTCCAGGCTAAGTGTCTGGTTCAAATTCCTTACATCCAGAGTTCGCCTAGCGGGCCGCAGCGACGGTATAGCAGTGCTAGCCTGCGAGGTTTGCGGGCCAGGAGTAGAAACATTGGAAACCTTCGCGAGAGTGAGCAGGTTCTGTGCCTCTTCTGTAATATTTGCATCTTGAGCAGTTTCCAGAATGTTCTTCGTGGTTGCGTATTCTTCAGATAGTGTTTGTACTAGACTAGCAGCCCACGATGCGCCTCCCAACTCTAAGCGATAACGAATCGATGAAGAGAGCGAAAACGCTTTTAACTCGCTGGCCAAACTAAGCTCAAAATTACGGTAAGCGGCTTTGGAAATGGTCTTTGACTCTTGGTACTTGCGTTGGACAAGCAGTTTCTCTGTGTGCAAATCCTCGCGATGCGTAAGCCCTGTACCCTTGGAAGCAATCAAATGCTCTAATGCAGCATCTCGATCGTTCTTTGCCGCCATCAGTTCGTGCCAAAGCTTCCGCCTTGGGAAAGCACACTTGTCAACATATCTCTTGCTGTATTTGGCTAGCCTATCTTCGTATTGTTCGATCAGGCTCACAAGAGACATATCTCCGAGGAGCCGGGCAATGCTCTTGGCATCAACAAGCAATTCTTCAAGGCGGTCCATATTTAATTCGCTGAACTCGTGTGCATACGCGTTGCGGATAAAGCGAAGAGATTCGACTCTCTCCTTGATAACCTGGTACAGGTCACGCCAATTCTCATCTTCATCCATAAAGTGCTCGAATTCCTTTATGGACAAACCCTCAGGATCATTCCAACCCTTCCTTTGCATTAGTTCGGGAATCTCGCGTCGACCAAATGTGAAGAAGGCCCGCTTGGAGCGATCAAGAATGTCGCCCAGAATGTAGTGTTGGACCTGGTACGGTATTGTCACAGGTTTTGAGGCTCTGCGGACAGATTTACACGTGTTTTTATAATCCGCCTGTTGACTTATCATCTCCGTCTTCAACCCGGTTGGTGGTGCAGGCGTGCCTTCCAAACGGAGTCTCCGCAGATGGTCGTCGGCATCCATCAGCTTAAGGCTAGTGACTTTGTTTTGCTTTTCAAGGGTTCGTCTTGATCGGTCATCAAGCATTGTGTCTGACTGCAGCCGCTTCAGGATTTCATGATATCGTGAACTCTCAGCAGCCCGCCATCGTTCCGTCGCTTGTATTTCCTTCTCTAAAGTGGAGTGAAACACCCCTGTGAAAGGATTTCGGGCCCGTTTCAGGTTCTCGGCATGGATAGATGCGCCCCCACGCAATTGAAGCTGTCGGTACGATTTATCGGTTTCGCGCAAAAGTGCTAGAATTGAGCGACGCTGAAGACTCACTTTTGAACCTCTGGGGTTGTGTTGACAAGCCTTCAATGACAACTTCTTGGTCGTTTCACGAAACAGTATTGTTTGTTCATCGGTCGATAGCGTTGGCGCGACGCGTGCAAACCAGCCTTTTCGCATGTACTCCTCATTAGCGAGTGATTTCTCTACTTGTTCCGGCAAAAGGTCTCGGGGCATCGCAACCTTCCCTTCAGGGGTCGCACTAGAGATCCCATCACTTGCTTCGATCTGCTGTTGATATCCTTGGATGTATTGTTGGTGAAAGTACAATGTCCGAAGTCGACGCCTCAAGCGAGCTCGTTGTGCTGTTTGTTGTGGCAGTGTGCGTTTCAATATTGACCTCGTCAGTAAAATATGAGGCTGTAAGAGCTCTAACAACGCAAGGGCCGTCTCTTTCCTATCGGATGGTCTGGGCAAAAGTTCAGTGTAATGTATCCATGGCATCTGGATTGGGAAGGTTCTGTCGTTATCCATCGCGACGCTAAGTGAATGGAGCGCATCTTCATGCAGTGATTTGAGCTCGGGTGGTACTTGATGTATGCCATTCGCATCATTTTGTATTCTCGCCTCCAAAAGTTCGCCGTTGTTCGTGAATGGGCCGCCTCCTTGCTGAATGGTGGGCGTCTCTTCCTCGTCACTGGGCGTCCCCAAGTTTTGCTGCAACTTAGATAGCGAGAATTCTCTGCCCTCTGACATTTTGACAAGTTGATCTTTGTTGTTCCACCTATTTCTTGGCAACGCTCTTGCTGTGCCGCCCAACGGAACACATACTGGAGTTCTTACGTGGAGCCCGAGCGGAATACGCCGCAAGGACGCCTCGAAGAGCATACGTAATAAAACAAGTGCGCTGGACTATAAGAAACGAAACGTAGAGGACACGGCAATCTGATAACCGTCGCGGCTGTGGCCGTTGCATCTCAGAGGAAAGGTGGAAAGAGGCTGGAACACAGCAAAGGTCCTTGCGTTCTAGTAGCAGGGCTTACCGGATTGGGTAAGATCGACTGCGCAAGGACAGCAACAGCAAACCGACCAGCAGTCCCTTAACCAACAATTGAGACCATAATTCTCTATACATGGGCTAAACAATAAGACGTTTATATGCACATGCATTCCTGCAAAGTCGATGCTTTGCACTTGCCCATTTTGCGACCAGTTTTTTTACTGGTAGAGGTTATGCCAGACTGAAACAACTTTTGGATGATGCCCATCCTTGCCTATTTAATCCTCCCAATGCATTTCCTCTCAAACTCTAAAGCCATGCACATAAACCAAGACTCTATAGATGACCGAATGCAACTGCTTCTACGTATCTCGCAAAAACTGCTCGTAGTATTGGTCCATCCATTGCACAGCAGCCATGCCGTTCTCCTTGGTGCCGTCTACAAATCTCCGCACTGTACCAACGTAGCCATCTGGACGTACGTTAACCACGACCACTTCTTGCTCATCGAGACCGGCGAGCCACTTGTCCATGCATGTCTGTTTCCGAGTGTCCTTCTCTGGGACATCGTCAAGGTATAAGGTGAAGGCGGACTCGCGAAGTACGGCCGGTAGATCTCGGATTTCGAAGTTGTTACGATCCTCATCGGTCACCAAAGCATAAGTGAAGATACCACTGACGGGCGTATATCGCTCGGGCAAAACGAATTGGTCGTGGGGTGCGGCGAGAGGTGGTTGCACGGTATATGAGGCGTTGCCAGCGGCTGTTACACGTGCGACATATGAGTTGTTCCCTGTATGCGAGTGGCACACAGTCTCCAAGAATGGCATCGACGCACGAATGTTATGAGTGAAGAAGTAAATACGGAACTGACCGAGCGCGGGTATGTCGGTCTGAATGTCCACCGGATTGGCATCGATGTAACGCGTAACCTTTGCAGGTGGCAGCAGGTAGCCTGGCTTCAGATATCCTCTGTTGTAGCCCTTTGCTTGAACATTAAGAGTGTTAAGGTCGTAGCTGACGCCGTAGCCAGAGATGAAGGCGACGTTCTTTGTAAAATTCGCCGCGAGCGCTGCCGGGTCTCCGTCATGGAAAGCATTTGCGTGCTCGTAGTCGAAGTCGATTAGATCTTTTGCAATCTTCTGTCGTTCCTGCTCGTATGATGCAAGCAGAGCAGGCTTAGCAAGGCCGCGCGTAGCAAAGTTTAGCTTCCAGGCCAGATTCCATGCATCGAGCATCGATGTGTTCATTCCCTGCGCCGCCTTTGGGGAGTGGGTGTGGCTAGCGTCGCCAGCAATGAAAACTTGTTGCTTGTCGTCTGTAAAACGCGCTGCGACTCGCTGTCCAATTTTGTAGCGTCCAAACCACTCAACATTCTTCCACTCGAGCCTGTAAGGGTGTAGTATAGCCTGCGCTCGCTTTTGCACGAACTCTTGCGTAGTCTGCTGCGCTCCAATTGCCTCTGTAGACCCTGGCCGCAGCTCGATATATAGGCGAGTGAGGCCCCTCTCGCGGGGAATCATCAGTACAGCGCCCAGTGCGCTTGACTGGATGACCACCTTACTCCAAATATCAGGGAAGTCGGTGTCGAGGACACCATCTAACACACCCCAAACAGCATCGGTCGATGAACCCACCAGTGTCGCCCCTGGTATGCACCTGCGCACTTTTGAATGAGCGCCGTCGCATCCTACTATGTATCGTGTGGCGAATGTCTTCTTTTTGTGGTCGACATTTTGCCGACAGTTGATTGTCAGTGGACGAATCGACATTGGTGTGTAGTTCAGGTCGACGAAGGCTGTGTTCCGGGAGACGACGACGCCTCTTTCCCGCAAGTCATCCTCCAAGACGCCTTCTACCATGCCCTGATGTACCAGCAAGATGTATGGATCGAGCAGGTCAACTACCGGCGGGTAGTGAACCTCGCGGCCGGTGCGATGTAGCGATTCCTCGGCCGTCGACTTCCAGAAAGCAATGTCGTAGATCTTGACTCCCTTTCGCAGCAGCGGCTCAGCGATGCGCATCTGGCGCAGAGTCTCAATTGTCTTTGGCTGAATTCCGTCAGCGCGTCCGGTCGAGGTGCGGTCGGGTCGGTCGTCGATGATGCGCGTCTTGATACCATATCGTACCAGGTTGTCACTGTAATGGTCAGACAGCGTTCTCTCAATCGGCATGAGTTTACCTACGCAAGCATCAGACCAGCGGGCCCTGCGCCAACCACCATGACATCGCTCATGAAGCTTGAGTAGTCATCATCCCTGGTACACGAGATCTGCGATGCGACCTCCAAGCTGCTGCCCGATGAACGGGGCTCCGAGCCTGGCATCGCAAGGCCGGGAGCCATCTTCTGCCTTATCGATGATGGCGGGCTGTCGGGTGTTGAGCGCTTCATGAGGTTCCATATTGAAGGAGCCATGCTACAAGGTCTATGGTTGGCTGGCCACTAGGAGCAAGGATGGGGGTCCGCCAGTACGTGTGAAGGATGGAGGGGCAGCGTTCGATTCTGCGTCGAATGTCTGTCCATTATCAAACCATTGAAGAGTGCCATGGCGTCTGCTAGAGTACGTTAACGTGCTGCTGCACACGAAAATGTTTTCCGCCATGGGGTGATGAGGCGCAAGGGGTCGCAAGAGACACATGCACTTCGCCGTGACCGTCTTCAGTCCGGGTGGGAAGTGGGCTTCCGCTCACCTCGGCATCCCTGCATCGATCCCCCCACTGTTCACACTTGAGCAGAGTCCGCAACACTACCTAGATATGCGCCTCTGAGGGCTATCAGAAGCCGATGGATCTACATGTGCTGCTATCTACAGTACAGTGTATTGGTTTCGTATACTTGCGTTCAATGCGCGAGTGCTGTTGATGTTTGCACGGGCGACTTCTCGGCCTCTCTTCCAGCGTCGCATCTACAACCAACATGACATCTTCTTGGATACCACAGTGGCTGCAGACAGCCACAAAGAAGCGGAAGCTACGGGACGATGCCATCGAGAAATTCACTGATGCTCAACTAACGCCGACCGAGGTACCAGTGCCTAAACGCACCAAAGACACGCATTGGTAACACCAGCGACCCAGTAAATTCAGCGAATCCTACAACAATCAAGACTTGACCGCCATTAACAATATCTAAGTTATTCCAAAGGCCATCATGTCGCGTGCCGTCCCGGCACTGCCGCTGCTCAATGCCTGCATCAGCCGGCGAGGTCCGCCGCTTGCTCATGTGTCGTACCATTCTCACGCCACGTCTTCCAACGCCATCTCAACATCTGGACCCTGCATTTCGCTAACATCTACTCAATACCAACTGGCACGTGCCCAACTCATAGCTCTGCTCGCTGCACGGAGCATTTGCTGACGTACGTAGCCTTATTGAGATTTTCTTCGATGATGCCATCGAGCGGGCCAAAGCATTGAACGATCACTCTCGAGAAACTGGCCAGCTTGTGGAACTCCGACTTCACGTCCGGTGTGGCTCGACTGATGGAGAGGCTACACCTCTATTACTCCAAGGCACTGTGGCCGGCTGGGGCACGAAAGCCTAGCAGCAGTCGCCTACCACACCAGGGGGTATTCGTATCAACCGATGGTCAAGAGCACGTACTATCGGTCATTGGGCTGATGACACGGAATTTGGGTTTGCTGATGGCGGTCACCAAGTCCGGCATCAGTGCAAGGCCTTGGGAACAAGACCCAAGTGCTGCCCGGTGCAATGGCGATCGGAAGGATGAGAAGATGCGTGTACGCAGCCGCTGATAGTTGCTACCATGCGTAACGATGGAGTTGTGAGGTGTCCGCCCATCACCAGCGTGTTAGCTAAAGTCGCCGTAAAGCTTGAGAAAGCTGGACAAGATATGATAACGTGGACCCTAGACACTCTTCATCAAGAACGTATTGATAATATGATAGGTACGAGACACCAATCCGTTCAATTTGAACTGACGAGGGTCAGGATCAATACTACACGACAGACGGTCGACCTCTGAAACTGAACGAAGTCTGCCAACTCTGCTGTACCTTACTGAAAGTGCACGTGGGCTAGATACACGAAAACCTTCAACTTTATCGACTATCCTGCAGTAGTTTTGCCGGCCGGTCAAATCTTGAAAGAGCTTGATAGTGACGCTGTGAAAGAGATGAGCAGCTATGAGCTTAGGTATGCACTGGATTCTTGGAACTGGAAGACGGTCGATTTAAACACAATGGATGGTATGCCGATGGGCGTGCTGGTCGGGGCTCGAAGATTGCAAGAAGAGAAGCCGTTAGGTGCGGTCACAGTTATCGACAGTCTATTGAGGGAACAAGCTGGTGTGAGACACCGTAGATATATACGATACTCTAGACATGTGGTCTCGCGAGTTCCACGCATCCATGTGTCTCCTTTACATGTGTGATAGTTTCACGACTCAGATCGCTTCACACATCTCGGTCTTAACACATTGTCCAGGTCTGAAAAATTCACGCTAATGCACGTGTATACGCGAGCACGCGTTGATAAGACGCTCAGCAGCCGTCGGCAGGTACGATGAATCATAGTATTCCCCCACCTTGCCATGGAGTAATCAATTCCACCGGACGGGATGCCCTACACCGGCTTCCGACCACAAGCGGGGTAGCTATGCTTGTTATCATGAGCTCTGCAACCGTCATTCTTGCAGCGAGTTTGAAGCAAATCTCACATAAGTTCCCCTACCTGTAGAACTCCGTTCACTTGTACACTAGGTATACACAATGGGAAAGAAAAAGGTTCTCGTGAGCTATGGTGTCGACATTGACGTAAGAATTCTTGAACGCAGCGAACACGTGCGTACGCGCTGACTGGGCAATCCATAGGCGGTTGCCGGCTGGCTTGGTTCGTATGGAGGTGAAGACTCTACGAGTGACATTAGCAGGGGTGAGTCTTCTTCCAAGACGCGATCAGACTCCTGCTTACATACCACAGGTCTCTGGGCTGGAACAATAGGAACCCAGCGCCTGTTGAAGCTTTTCGACAAGTACGGGATCAAGGCGACATGGTTCATCGTAAGTTTAACATCTCTCCATGGTTGAAAACCTCCCTAATCAAGAACTCTACAGCCTGGTCACTCCCTCGAAACCTTCCCCGAAGACTGCGCTGCCGTACGAGATGCAGGGCACGAAATCGGCCTTCACGGCTACTCGCACGAAAACCCCGCCGACATGACGTTTGAACAACAACGCGACGTCCTCGACAAAACCTACAAACAACTGACTGCTTTCTGCCACGGCAAACCTCCTCGAGGCTCAGTAGCGCCGTGGTGGGAAACTTCCAAAGAAGGCACCGAGCTCCTTCTCAGCTACGGCATCGAATACGACCATTCCATGTCACACGAAGACCATCGCTGCTATTGGTTACGTACGGGCGACGAGTGGACGAAGATCGACTACAGCAAGAAAGCAACGGATTGGATGAAGCCTCTCACAAAAGGGAAAGAAACTGGACTTGTAGAGATACCGGGCAGTTGGTACATTGACGATTTGCCGCCAATGATGTTCATGAAGAAGAGCGCAAACAGTCACGGGTGGGTGAATCCGAGAGACGTGGAACAGATTTGGATGGACCACTTCGACTACTTTTATCGCGAGTACGACGAGTTCGTCTTTCCCATGACGATACACCCAGATGTTAGTGGAAGGCCGCATGTGGTACTTATGCACGAGAGGTATGTCCGGCAAAAACGTGCTGGTCTCAGAACGGCACTAATGAGAGTCGCAGAATCATCGAGCACATCAACAAACACGAGGGTGTAGAATGGGTGACGATGGAGCAGATGGCGGATGATTTTAAAAAGAAGAACGAAGTGCCAGAAAACGCGTTGATGCCGTCACCGCGTGGAGAGATTCTAAAGCTACAGAAACAGGGGAAAGCGTACTCACTGCTTGACTATGACGGCCCTATGCCGGAATAGCATTGAAGTAGCAGCAAATGGAATCACTACCCATACAAAACATCATTGGCCTTATTTTCGTTGGCTACTTTTTGTCATTGTCATTGTCACCGTCACTGTCACTGTCACAGCCATTCCCGCGTGCCTATTTCGGAACGATCGGAACTAGGTTTCCGGAGCTTGAAGCTATGGCCATCGCGACCCCTCACGCCAGCCATCTTCCTGCCATCATCGTTCCCCCACTCTTGCACAGATGCATCAAACGCCCATCCGTAGACGCGATTATACTTTGATACCCGCCAATCGAACAATGCCCCCATTCTGGACCTACATTGCACCATGTCCTCGGCATGCTAGACTAGCTCGATAAGCGCCACTATCTTGACCTCTCGCACCGCCGGTCTTGTAATTGTCAGCCAAACCAGCTGTCACGCGTGTCAATCACAGTAGGTGGGTAAGCATAGCGGTATGTGATGACGGCTTCCACAGTGATCGTATGCCTGTCGTGTTTATACTCTTGATGGGCAACAGGGCCATCACGCTGGCATTTGCTTTTTCCTTGGTCATCCAGTGCGAATGTACTTCCCTTCCTTGAAACCATTGGACTTGTGACATCATGGTCGGTGTTAAACCTCAGGTTATTGAAAAGCGGCATAGAGACGAGTCTAGCAGGCTTGATGTGGGTTGCCCCTGACACTTTTGCAGAGCTACAACTAATGCAATGGATAGGTTATCATCATCGGCGCCGGTCTAGGCGGTCTTGGAGCTGCCATATCAATCCTCCTCGCCGGTCACAGCGTTCACGTCCTCGAATCTACCCCCGAAATAGGCGAAATCGGCGCTGGCATCCAATGTCTACCCAATTCCTCGCGCGTCCTCATCTCCTGGGGTCTAGAAGATCGTCTCTCGAGGCATGCTACCTCGCCACGGCTGTGCAACATGATCGGTTGGAAAGGCAACAAGATAAGCGACATGGATTTCCATGAATATGAAAAGGAGTGTGGTACACCATTTTGGGACTTCCACAGGGCGAATCTACACATGGAGTTGCTGGAAAAGGCTGTAGAGCTCGGCGCGAAGCTTACAACAAAGGCTCGCGTAGTACATGTCGAGTATGAGGACGATTTAGAGAACAACGCTACAAGAGCCATTGCTATATGTCATGATGGTACAAGACACAACGCTGATCTGGTGGTCGGCGCAGACGGTATCAACTCCAAGTGCAGGGAAATCTTACTTGGCCATGAAGATCCACCACTGCTCACTGGTGATCTAGCTTATCGACTGCTGCTCAATACTGAGGATATGATGAAGGACTCTGAGCTTAGGGGTTTCGTGGAAGACCCCCAGGTCAACTACTGGATAGGCCCAGATGCTCACGCTGTCAATTACGTCCTCCGTGGCGGCAAGCTTTTCAACATGGTGTTGTTAGTACCGGACGATATGCCCGCTGGCGCAAACACACTGGCTGGGAATGTTGAAGAGATGCGTGCGCTTTATAAAGACTGGGACCCACGGATCCCAAAATTGCTGGCACTTTGCCAGTCAGTGGCTAAGTGGCGTTTGATGATTCGACCTAGTCTCGACCCGACTTGGTCCCACGAAAACGGCGCATACACCATACTCGGCGACGCTGCACATGCTACTCTTCCTTACCTTGCTTCAGGTGCCGGCATGTCCTTGGAAGATGGACACGTTCTTGGTCTGTGTCTAGGCAGGATATTAAGCAAATCTACGGCCGAGAAGAAGCGCGCTCTGGCCGTTTACGAGCGCTGTCGTCGTGAACGCACGGAACGCGTCGTTTCGCGTGGTAACCGTCAGCAATATCTTTACCACGTCCACGATGGTCCTGCGCAGCAAGAACGTGATCGGGTCCTTCGCGCTTTTGGTGAGTTTAACGGTAAGGGAAGAATAAGCGAAAAGCAATATCAAGAAAAGGGATTGAGGGTGGGCGATGACCCTTTGGCGTGGAGATGGGGTGGCGTGGGAAGTTGGCTTATTACCTATGTTTGTGAGGATGATGTTGAGAAGAGATGGGGAGAGATGGAGACCGAGACGAAAGACGAGACAAGACGGAGTGATGATGTGAGGGCTATGTTGTGAGGCACTGACCTCAACCATGGTGTTTGTTAGCGATAGTTTGATGTAGCAATCCATGTGACTAAAACCACCCAAGGTTAAAAGGTGTCTATCTACTGTTTCGCAGAAGTAGAATTCGTCGTAATGCTCCTGATATACGTATGGAGATATAGTATACTATGCATTCGCATTTAGGTGCCACGCCCACTAGCTTCTGATCATCATCACCGCATCTAAGTATGCACATAACTATGTTAACATAATGTTCGGATCGAATCAACGCACTTTGCAACTGCAGTCACAATAACCGCGAGTATTGCACAAAGCATCGCAAAGTACTTACCAGAATACAGTGCGCAATACGAGCCACCGCCACAAACGACAGGGCTTTGCATAAGCATGCAGGCATCCACACCAACGCACAGCCTCAAACACCCCTTTCATCCTCGTAACAAAAGAGGCGAAATGACCACGTCAGGCACCTCGAGATGAAAGCATACAGCCTTCCTACGTGTCAGGCTCCCATTTCGCGCCCTCTAATTGACGTGGCAGTCCGACAGTGGTATATGCGCACAAGGCTGAGCCCTCTGTCTCGTCTTCCGTGACGTAGTTGGCTTAACGCCCTCAATATACGATGGAATAGTAGTGCTTTACGTTGCATACTCGCATCGTCCGCTTCACTCTTTGGGCAGCGTAGACTTGCTATGAATGATGCCCAATGTGGTCGTATCATATAACAAGATGATGGCATCTGCATGCTTTCTGCTTCATCTTAGCTCCCGTATCGTAATGTTGTGCCCAGTGGGGCACGTCCCTAGAATACGAGGTATTGTTGCACCGCCACAACTTGTTGATTACAGTTTACTTAGCCACAATTAGGGGAACCCACCAGCCGTTGGGTTGTCTGTCATCATCCGGATGGTTGTCTGTGCTAGTTTTGTGAGTGTGCTCATTCGTCGGCTGAGAGAACACCAATGGATCGAGCAATGGAGATTGCTCTAGTTTGCCTTGCGGGACTGACAACGCTTTCTGCACTTGTCCGATATCGACCTAGAGCAACGCCATAGGCAGGTGACCCAAGGCCATCTCCGATGCTCCTCTAGGGCAACATCAGATTGGCTTTTGGTATGATGGGCTCGCCAGCACGTAGCCCGCACCCCGACAGGTCGACGGTTCTTCCTAAGGCAGCCCTTTCGAGTCCCCCATGCCGGCACCAGCGCCGCCCGCCATGGTTGAAGTCACGGCCATTCGTCCACGTATGATGGAGGACCGGTGAGCTAGAAGGCAACTGGGTTGCCAGCTCATCGCAGAGACAAGGCAACCGCTCTTGTCAGCTGTGAGTGGATGGTAACCGCTCCGAGAGCAGAATTTTCCACCACATCACTCGCCTCGGAATTCTTCTGGCGATGCGCTGTCCACGTAAGGCAGGTATAGTGGGCTGTCGTGTCCAAACTTACTCCTCGACAACAGCGGCTCTGGAACCCTCAGTAGCGATGAGTCCAGCGGTCCTGCTGTAACTGGTTAAAAATCGTTGGCTGGCCAGCTTCTAGTATCTTCATGTACTCAAAATCTCACGTCTTATTTTATTTTTTTGGCATTCTAGTTGCACCTGCCGAGCGTGGACAGATTGCTCGACGTAGATCCGGACTACCATGCGAACATGATGCCTGTACGGAGACATCAATCGTACAGAGTCACTGCTAACTTTGACGTTATGGTGAGTGAAGCAATGTAAATCTTCTTGTGATCTTCGCCGAGCTAAAGTTGGTGTAGATGGATGCAAACGATTATGATCGAGATCAGACGAGCCATGCTCCAAACATGGCTGACGAGAACACACTTGCGTGGGCCTCCTGTCCGTCAGGAGAGTTTACTGCCTATCTCTGGCCGCCTTCTGTATACGAGGCAGCCCAGCATGTTAGTCCGGCGTGTCTGCCATCAAGGTTACCTGACTACATTCCCTTCGACAATCTCGTGATGCCGGCCCAAGAACCATGGCAATCATCGCATGCACCACTATCTACTTACCGAGAGCGAAGCCGCAACGTCGAGCTGCTGCAAGCAAACAATGTGAATCGAGCCTACGATGAAAGTTCTTTCGCTCCAAATAATCCAGAAGTTGGATCAAGCTCGATGATAAATGAGATAACACCGCCGGTTTCTGTCCATGCAGACGATCCCGAGCGTGCCAATTCATATTCAGTTAGGTAAGCAGCTGACGATATCTTATTGATGTACGTAGTTGACCTGTGTATAGCAGTAGGTCCGCTTTGCGCTGTCCGATATGTACAGGCAAGGCCCCATTCACTGGTCAATACGCCCAGAGAAATTTGAATCGTCACATGGAAAGACATAATCAATGTATCAGCTCTACAAGTAGTAGACATATCCGTTGCAGGCAGCCTGGATGCGTGTCGACATTTGGACGAGAAGACGCTTTGCTCGTTCACCTTAGACGAAGCCATCCGGAACTGAATACGCCGGCAGCAAAGAAGCGGAAACGATGATACAAAGCCAAAGAAGCATTTTACACATTTTCCCGCATTTGTTTGGTCGTTGGTAGAGGACATATTTTTCACTTTCAACGAGTGACGTTTGAAGGCCTTTCTTGGGCTTCCAATCTTCCCTAAATTCCGAAGTCAAGACACAGAACATGTATGCTCGTGGACTCTGTCCTATCGCTGGTCGTTTGTGTTACCACTCTATAATCCCATGATGTCAGAATAGAGTTAGCGTAACGTTGCATCTCGATTGTCAGTTGCTGGTATGACAAGCCCCTTTCAATCAGCCGTCGAAGAAAGTCGTCTTTCCGAGTGGTATTACAGCGGTTGCGAGACCGAGCGCCAATAGTCTAGAGTCTGGAGAACTGAAGAGCTTTGAAGCACCTTAGCAGCTCTTCCGGCAGAATGAACCATTTCGATCCGCAAAACTGGAGTCACTTCGTGCTGGGGCTACAAGTAGGCCTGTCCAGACTTTTAAACAGTGCGACGAAGTATTTCCACTGTCGGACGGCGTGTGCAAAGTTTCAAAGCCATCCGACAGGGTGCTCCATGCAGCTTGTGGGTATCATGACCTATACATTTGCCAAACCCCCTGTATAGCTCTGCATGCAACGCAACAACAAGCGCGCATGGTTGATTGGTCTTCGTTATGCATTTGCTGCCGAATTTGGGGAGGAACGGCAGCGGGCCAGAATGCCGCCAAAACCTCCGAGCGCATTGACAGCTTCCATGACTTTATCAGTGAGCATGGTTGGCTGAGAGGTCGTCTTCAAGGCTTCAAGACTTGCAGTGCTGCATTTGATAGAAACATTCGGATGATACATCTTGCATTGACAACAAGCTTGCGTGTCCACGATACTATGCCCTCACCGCTTTTTCTTGCGCGGGCTCCTACGGACGCCGATATCGATCGTTGCGTATAGGACGTGCATGTGCGTATCGTGTCATGTAGTAAGCCCAAAGGTCCGTGAGAGTACCACTTTCCCAAATAGCTGCCTGTAGGCGTAATACATAGTGTGCCGAGTTGTGATACAGGCTGCGATGCACTCGGAGATCTGCGAGGTGTAGGTACACTTCCGTTTCCCAAACGTTCTTTGCTGGGGGTCATGCTGCTATGCCGCCATCTTTATTCTCGCCTAAAGAACATGGCAATTTGAGACGTTGATGTGTGGTGGAGTATGAAAAGCACTTTCTTTGTTCCGCGGGCCTGGGTCGTGTTCAGTGCTGCTAAGCCAAGCAGCTGGGTATATAGCTTTTGCAGCGGCGATGAAGAGGACTGGCTTAACCAAGTGACCATACTTCAGAAGGGTACCCCTCTTAGTACTTCTTCTTGAGTCCTGCAGCCAGTACATACCACAACAGCAATCCTCCTGGGATAACGAGGCCAGACATCTGGCTCTAGATATCGCGTCGTTTGTCTTAGTCCATAGCGTTGCACTTGCAGATAGCGTTCCCTTCGGAACATCATTTGTTATGCGGAAAGATGCTCCCTGCGAATGAAAAAATGTTTCGGGCCGGTCGGGCTGATCGGTAAGGCTTGAAAGTGAGAGGACAAGTTCCACTAATAGCCGGCGCTGCACCGGTCACGAGCCGTCCCGTCAACTCACTCTGTTTTACAGAAAAGCGTCCTCGATACTGCAACGCCTGTGCTTGATCAGGAGAGCCCTTGTTAAACGCCGAATGTTGGCGAAGCGCCACGCAAATTCGTATTCACCACAGTTCCGCTGCAAGTAAGACGCGCAGGAAGCGGGCATGGGTGACCGAGGCTAGAACCTATAACCTCCTCACCCGGTTTGCCTGTCCGAGCCTTATTGCTTATACGCGCGATATGGCCATGATGGCTGTCAATTTTCTGGTAATTCGCTAGGACACTTCAGTTGATGACGCGAGGGTACGAGTTCTAAGGTACGGTGTATATGCTTGTTGACGTAACCTGGCAAGTGTCGTGTGGTGATCAGCGATGTTAGTGTGCTTTGAGCCTCAGTGACAGGAAAACATGGACCAAGTGTGTAAGTGTCAGTGATGAGACCCGCACATGGCATCACTGTACCCCAGCAGGAAGTAGTCGTATGTGTCCTCCTGGTTTGCCTGCTTCTTGGGGTGGCCTTCGACAGCAGGCGTGCCGCCACAGCAGCCGCAGCCGCATTACACTTTAGGCGGCAAACCCCATCACATAGAAGGCAACAATTCTTATGCGCTGTGCCACATCTGGTGCTGTTGGGGCATACCTGATTGGTGTGAATATTAGCTAACGATTGTCGCACAATCCCTTGCCCTTGAAGCTGAGACGCAGCTACGTCGACAGGGCTGATCCGCGTTCCGGCTTAACATTCGAACACACAGTCGAGGCGCAATATGCCCTGGCATTGACTTTGCCGGTCTGCTCGTGCAGCCGATTGTCGTGTCTCAGCTTAGGATTCTCTATCGGCCACAGCGCGTCTTCTTCCCCAACTGAGTTTTTCGTTGTCGAGTACGGAAAGTGGCACGAACACTGTGCGTGCCCCAGCCCACTAAAGAGATCGCATCTGTGGACTTCGGGTCTCTTTGCACCTGGAAGCTTCTGGTTTGTGAGATTGGTTTTCTGTGGGCTAGTCTTTGGCTGAAGTGTGGTGAACTGACAAAGACTTAGCGCACGGAGGTGCTTCGCTCGACTCAACAGATAGCGTAGTGGCCCCCAAACCAGCTTCGCGTTACCTCTTGGGCGTTTTCAAGATCGTCTTGTTGAAGAAAACAGAACTTTTAGGATACTTCCACGGCCAAAGTCTGCTCCACTTCGTACCAAGACGTGTTCGAGAAGCTTTGATTCTATGGCATACGACCAGACGCAGGGTGGCGACGAGGGCTCTTGGTCGCAAGAGAGCGAGGGATATAGGAGAAGAACTAGGTTGGCAGCGCCAGTGGTTTGCGATAGTGGAGCTGAGCAGACTTCGAGGATGACCTCTCCTCTATCCGGGTCTGGTGAATATACCCAGGATTGGATACCAGCTGTGACCGCGCATACCCAGCCTCGTGAGGCCTACTATCCCGGCAATGGCTATCAACAACCTCTTTTGCCAGGACGCAATACTGTCGACAGTAGTGTATATCGAAGCCCTACCAGTGCAGTAACCGATTTGCAGAGTGTTCCTCTAGCGCCGTACGCATACGAACCGTTACAATCTTTGGCTAACCAATACCAGTGCGTGATTGAGGTACGATTGATGTTTGGCGTCCGCTGACTGAGTGACAGCCACGTAAATGCTTATCCAACAGCCAGTCATCAGGTGAATAAAGGATACAACACCATGGGGGCAGCTCGCATACCTCTGTCGACCTCTGCCACACCAGGCTAGTACGTAATATTCACCAACTCCGATTGCTTGCGCTGATATCACTGTGAAGCCAGGACCCAACATACCCCTACGTTGCGCCAACGGCGAGCACGTCAGCATCACCTCCAGCTACCGTACATGAATTGCCACCAGTACAATCCCCAGATAGATCCCAGATCGATGCCGAGTATAGCGTACCTTGTCCGTATCGCTGCGGTACGGTACTGACGGGTATGCATGCACTGGGAAACTTGACGCGTCATCTCAAGACTCAGGCTTGCGCAGGATCCAGTCGGACCAAAGTTCGTTATCTATGTCCCATTGAAGGTTGTGGTAGACAGTATGCTCGCTCGGATGGGCTGAGAGTACATATGCGGAGACGCCATGGTGCGCCTCCACCCGTACCGAGGATCGATGGCATCGTTGACGATGATGAAGAGTGAATGAGCTCCGGTCGGTGTCGTCTATGTGGCGGGGCGAAGTGGCCTGAAAGAGTCGTTTTCGAAGAAGACCCAGCCATGTTGTAAGCTGGATGGAAGTTTCCCGTTGGTCGTGCTTCTTTTTCGCATCTCGTTATTGCCCACTTGAAGCTCGTCCTTTCATACTGCCAGTATCCCGGGGTATAGTTTGCTCAGTGCAGGTGTCGACGTTAGCAATTAAGCGGTCTCGGTAGTCGGAAAAGAGTTAGGGTGGTTAGCTGCGGTTTCCGCTGTGAGCCTGAATGAACGCTTTTCACTTTGGGCGTCGCTTATCCGCAAGAGCTGTAGAAGAATGATGTAGCATGGCAGAGGCTAGCTGGGCTCCCCGAAGACTGGCCTGAGGCAGAGGATGGGGTGAAGGTATGTTAGAGAGCAGCAGAAACAGCGACCGAGGTTAATGGCAGGGGCCTCTGTGCCAACGAGTCGTTGGTCAGCCCAATGGGAAGGGTTGCCCGGTCGTCTTGGGCAAGAGCGGTTAGTCCATTCGATCGCGGTGGATCGTCCACTCGGTTTCAGCTGCACCTTGACTTCCACAGAGCGGAATGCTGCCGGGCAGTGTCGAATTGATCATTCCAAGCATCGTATGATTTATCAGTTTTACAGAATCACTTCTTTGGGACCGTACCAGTATCTTGCTTTACGTGAGTCTGCACACAGAGCCACGGGAGGAGCACGCTGCCGAGGTCATTGATCTTCTCGCCTGTCATTCTGATGGTGTACAATAGGGACAAACACGGCATTCCCACCGGGACAGATGGCGTTTTTCATGTCAACGTAATGCACGCTGCGTAGGTTGTGGGTATATATATATATGTGTGTGTGTGTGTGTGTGTGTGTGTGTGTGTGTGTGTGTGTGTGTGTGTGTGTGTGTGTGTGTGTGTGTGTGTGTGTGTGTGTGTGAGAGTGTGTGTGTGTTTGCAAGCCCTGACATGTGCAATCCGTCAGGAAAGACGTTACCGGCTCTCCATGCAGCGTATACTGTGGCTTGCCAATAGCCGTATCTCGCTACTGTACCGTACGGGCCAAGGGTGGCCAACACTCCGAGACCAACATTCATCAGCCACGTCGACGCGTGCCTATGCCCCAACATTTCCAAATGCTGGAAAACTGACGAGGCAGATTGCTATTGCCCTGACCCATGTTCGCTGTACTGGTGTTGATATTTGTCATTACTATTCTGTGTGGACAAGCTGGCCACGCGGCATGCGTCATAGACATGAGACCTCCGACTCCTAGACATGTATAGGAAACTAAATGCGACCGCGGCAGTGGTATAGCGTAAATGCCCAAAATCAAACTGAGACCCAATGCGCGCCAAGAACTATAGCAAGCGAAAGAGATGCGACATCTGGCAGCCGTCATTAGTCCAAACGTATAAACAAAAGGAAAGGGTGCCTCAAAGGCTCGTAATCCGAGTGCCGGCCGGGGGCGCCGAGACTCGATGTGGTCTCAAGTTGATGACTGACTCCAACTCTCTCAACATATTGGTGCTCGCATCTCGCTGCTCACGTAGCGAAGCTTGTCGAACGCGGTCGTCCTGAATCTTCTGCATTCGCTCTTCTCGCGACATGGTGGCTCGTGTCTTCGGTATGGCAATGGCCTCGAACACTTCGTCGTCCGAGGTGCTGCCTTGGTCGCTCGACGGAGCACTCTGCTGGGGACTCAGCAAGTCACCATTAAGTGCGCGCAGAGCATCAGACGGACTGCCTTCATCTACAGCAGTCAGACCGCCTAGGCTTGGAACTGGCGAGCGCAGCCCGCTCGATGCTTGCGAGATTCTACGCTCGTGTCGGTCAATGTTCAGAGCGAGGGCATTTTTGCCAGCTTCCCACGCTTGCACCAAACTCTTGAGGTCTGCGCCGATGGAATCGTATTGCGCTAGGAGCGAGTGGCCCAGGTCGGTCACGTCTTCGGTATCCTCTAAACTTTTGCTGGTCTCTTCGCGAAGTACTTGCATCTTGGCTTGTAGGCCTCGGATACCACTCGATAAGCCCGACAGCTTGCGCACCGAGTTGCGAATCTTGTCTCGGCCAGGTGTCGGTGCAGCCTTGGCTGGCGATGGAAATACAAACTGTTCTTCCTCGGCGAGCACGCGGTTGAACCGGTCACTCCATTCTCCCACCGAACGAGCTGTGTTCAGCATAGAGTCTACCACAGACGACCATCGCGCAAAATCAGGTGTGCCGCCATCTGCCTCCATAGCCAAGAGAGAGCACAGGTATACGCGTCGTAGAATAGATAATCGATACTGCAGAATTCGTAGTGCTTTCAACGTTTCGGCGTCATCGAATTCGGATTCGCTGTAGCTCAAGGCGGCTTCTTGCAGGTCCGGGTTGCTGATTTCGTATACGTCGAGATACTTTTCCAAGTCATCCTCTTGTATCAACTGCTTCAGGATGCGGCACTGTTCGGCGAAGACAGGGATGACATGGGCGTAGGCTGCCCGGAGGTTTCGACGCAGTCGCTGACAGCGGCGGCCCTGTCCCTTTTCCTCGATGCGCGAGATGGGCGGCAAAGGGCTGCTCCTGTGCGACGTTAGTAGGGGTGCGACGTGTTCTGGTGGCACGGTGACCTACAGGCGATAGCCGCGTGAAACAAGTTCGACTTCCTGAATCAGTGCGAGGGCGGATGACGTCGAGGCTTCAAACGCTTGCAGGTTCGCGACCAAGTCGGATGCGCCCTTTACAGCCTCTTGCCGCAGATACTGCAGCCATTGACGTCGCATGTACGTGTAGACAGCTGTAGCGACAGCGGCGAATACCAGAACCACCAGCAGGGTTCGACTCTTGCTAAACACGGGCTGGCGCCGCGACCAGTTGATCAACCATACAAGTACAAAAGCAGCTGTGGCCGTGAAAGCTGCGCCGATGGGGTTTATTGTCGCGATCTTGAATTCGTGGGGGCCGGGGCGTCCGCCTGGCGCGAAGCTGGGAATGGCGGATGCGCGGAGGCCGCCCTGTTCCCCGAGCAGCTGTGAGGCGACGATGAGGTAGCGGAATTGCTCGAGGAAGCGTTCGTTGTCGGCGCGTCCGATGCGGGAGTTGACGGCTTTCTGTGTCGTGTTAATGAACATGCAGACGGGACCGCAGGACCTGGGAACCGTCATACCGAACATGCCGTGTGAATGCGGGCAATGGAGCCATGGCGAGCGTGGATGCGCAGTGGCTGCGGAAGCCTGTCTCTGATCCTTGACTGCAGCGTCGAAGGCCCTCGAGGCGCAAAGCTCTGCGGCAAGGCGGACGGGGAGGGGCGTGTGTCGGGTGATGCAGTGCCTTCACCTAGAGTCGCAGCGGTTAGCATGCACAGAGCATGGCATTGTCCTAGGGCCGAGACGTCACACCTTGGAGCAACTGCGCAAGAGGCGAGTCGTCGGATATCATATTCTCCATGTCGCTACCGCCGCATGGTGCGAGTTGGGACGTCGAGGTAGGTTCCCGCTCGAATGCCGATGATGGCTGCGGGTGCTCTAATCCAGGGAGGGAAGGTGCCCGTGATATGGAGATGGCGGGGATGGCAGATGCAGGGGCCGGCGCGTCCTGTGCGTGGGGTCCAATTGTGGGCGCTGGCAAACGGGCAAACGGGCAACGAGGTGGGTTGGTCGAGGGAGAAGGGAGAAGGGAGAGGTTCGAGTAGCAACGGGAGTGAGTGAGCGAGTGAGTGAGTGAGTCTAGGTCAGGGTCCGGGAAATGAAGTTGTGATTGGTGCAGGCACGTGTGAAACGTTCATGGGGGAACGGCCGCTCGTTTACGCACACCCCTCCCACACCATGACCCCTTGTTCCTTGCATGCGCGCGCCTCCAGTCCCATGTCTCGCACTCTGCTATACCGGGGCTACTCCTGCCTTTTCCATGTCGCCCGCATCCCATTTGATGAGTCGCACTCGGCTTGCCGTGGTGTTGATACTGTTGGCAGCGAACAGTGAGGCGACCCGAAAGACTCTGTGTGGGACTACGGAAGACGTCACCTCTTCCATAATCGACAACACTGACAATGACGTACCGGCAAAGCATCTACGTTCCCTCCAAATTCTCCGTGATGGTGAAGCGTTTAGTAGTCTTGGAACTATCACCTCGGCCAGGGCTAACACGGACGGTAACTACTTGGCTTGCACGTTGAAGCAACCTTGTAATGCATTGGGCTGGCAGATCAAGCCATCCCGAGGGGTACAGTCCTTGTACGGCAATGTGTGACTAGACTTGGTATAGAGAGCATAGCAAGCAGCGAGGATGATAGTACACCGTGT
>JAESFQ010000201.1_pt1 | contig 21448 bp, 20 predicted proteins | sample 9269431 | NCBI WGS metagenome assembly JAESFQ01 (sample SAMN14502588, study PRJNA617103) | algae metagenome | isolation source: Plectolyngbya sp. WJT66-NPBG17 and co-occurring heterotrophs from well... | place: USA: Mojave Desert, Joshua Tree National Park, California | collected 2006-08-06
CTCTGCCATCTGAGGTTGGTCAATCCGAAGAAGCGCCGTGGGATTACTTCCATATCAATTCTGTGGAGAAGGATAACAATGGCGACTTTCTAGTTTCAGCGCGTGTCATGGATTGTATCTATAAGATATCCGGACAGGATGGAAGCATCATATGGCGCCTTCAAGGACGTCAATCGGACTTTGATGTTGATCCAGCTGCCAACTTCGCGTTCCAGCACGATGCCCGCTGGCTGAACGACGACCAGACACGCATGACCATCTTCGACAACGGACCTACTGAAACAATCAGCTATTCGCGAGGCCTTTTGCTCGACGTCAACCAGGACGAGAAGACGGTTAGACTGGTGACTGAGTTCACCAACCAAGCCAAAACCTTTGCTACATATGAAGGCAGCTTACAAGCCATCGATCCTTCCAATGAAACCACAAACTTTATGCTTGGATATGGTAGCCAGCCCTTCTTCACCGAGTTGGATCATGAAGGCAACATCCTGCTCGACGTGCAATTTGGCAAGAGCAACGTTGTAAACGCATACCGAGCGTACCGCCAGCAATGGGAGGGCAAGCCATCAACCAAGCCAGATGTGCATTGGGATCAAGATGGAAACACGGCATTCTTCTCTTGGAACGGTGCCACCGAGGTTGAGAGTTGGGTTGTATGTACAGCCAATGCTAGCGATTCACATACCTGGACCAATGTCACCGTGGCAAGGAGGACGGGTTTCGAAACGACGATTGATCTGTCGGATGCGCCGTTGGAGGCTTTCGTACGTGGAAAGGCTGTTAGTAGCAATGGCAGTGCGCTAGGATGGACGAGGGCGAGTGACGGGAATGAGCTCTACGATGCACCAGACGATGTTGAGGAGATGGGGTTGGCGAGCACTCCCGCTTCTACTGCTTCTTCTACAAGTAGTCCTGTGCCGTCAAACACAGAAGCTGCTCCTTCGAGCACGTCGAGCGGTGCTGCGGCAAGGGCGACACATGGGGTTATGGAGCAGGTGTACGTTGCTGCTGTTGTGGTGGTAGGCGGGTTGGCGCTTGTATGAGAAACTTATTGGTAGCATGGGTGTAGCCGTGACGAAGCATTGTTGTATATAAAAAGGTAGTTGTAATATCTATCGTCTATGAGCATTGATGAATGTCGGTGTACAGGGACCGCGGTTTTGGTGGATGCTTCCAAGAGCATACGCGACCAACCGACCGACGTGCCGACACATCCCCACAACCCCAAGCCTCCCGCCTGCTTGTTTCACGCCCGTGGGCAGCAATCACACCATGCCCGGATGTTGTCGCATTCGTACTGCGCGCTTCTTATCATAACAGACAGCATGTTCCCCCCATCGTTTTGCTGTCACGCCTGCGAACCTGACCGATGAGTGGCCCGACACCACTCGACCTACCTCGGGCTGCTCTACATGACCACGCCCATGTCGAACCACATCCCGACTCGGAGGCTGCAGTGCGCTATGAGCGACAGCGCTTTTCACAGGAGTTGAAACCTGTTCGCCGAGAGAGAACTGTGACAGCGGATGAAGCGCATGCGACACCCAGTTTCGCCAGTCTACGATCGCGCGATACGTGGCTGCGCAGCTCGACGCGGGCTTCTAGAGACGAACTAAGACGCCATGCTTCTCATGCCAGCAGCACGAATACACAGGTCGATATGCATCGGGAAGGAGCTGGTAGACATGAAGTGGCCACGACAAAGCGGTGGTATGACGCAGTCGTCAAGTTCTGGACTACACATGTCAGTCTTAGCATTGACGACGGGGCACACAGAGATCATCTGGGTACGTCTCTTTCTCTCTACTCCTCACATAGTCCAACCGCTGATCATGCGCTTAGCACTCGAACGCACTTTCCTAGGCTACCTCCGCACCTCTCTCATCCTCGTCATGACGGGCATCCTGATCGCCCAGCTCTTCCATCTGCAGCACTCGTCAACGCCCAATCCACATTTCGGCTTCTACAAGGTCGGAAAACCACTTGCAGCGACTTTCATATGCATGGCAATTGTAGTGGTTCTGCTTGGAGCAGTCAGGTTCTGGAGACTGCAAAGGGCGCTTGTGAGAGGAAAGGCAGTAGCGGGAGGGTGGGAGGTAGGACTCGTCATGATGTTGACAGGATGTTTACTGTTGGGCACGTTTGCAGTGATGGTAGGGGTCGATATTGAGAAGACATACTTTGGGAATAAGTAGTGTACTTAGTGGTCGCGTGCTACACCATGGTGCACATATGGTTAGTCAGCGCACCAGCCACGAGCGGTAGTCTAGAATTAGTCATGTAAAGCTCCTACAGGCATTACTAGACGTCCGACATGTCTCATGTAGTTACGCCACCAACGGTTTGTCACCGTTTGCTGTGGGCCTTCAGCGACTAGAAGTGTCTCTCTATGGGCGGACCCTTCGCCATGTTCACAATCCGAGCTGTGGCACCATGGCACTGCGGCAATCCGGCAGCAAACCGTGGTAACCATGCGGGGCAAAGCGTCGGAAGGTTTGCGTGAACGTGCAGATGTGTACATGTGCAATTTGTTGAGGAGTAAGCACACGAGCAGCGAGCTGTACATGCTGCAGAAGCCCGTGAACAGGCGGAAAATACAAGGCTAAGAGGCGGTTAAAGTTGAGTTGAGTTGCGTCTCTTCACACAAACCGAGCAGTTTGTGGTGCGGAACGTCTGGAACATGGGTCGGCTTTGGTAGCTCCGCTGGGTCAACCCTGACGCAATAGCGCCACTCCGCTTCCCTTAATTCTCCCCGGCCTAGGCGCAACCTTGCGAACCGTGAGCCCAATCCCTTTCTTCTTCCTTACCAAAAGAATCGGGCTCCCCTCTCCACTTTCGCAACTATACAAAAGGCTACGAAGCCCCAAGCGCATTCCTCGCGCTGCCAACACTTCATCTCCGAAACAGCGTGCCCGACGCTCTAATACCGTCAACATGGGGCTCTCTAAATCGACGCGGATCATGATATTGTTGGCCATTGACACAGCTTTCTTCTTCGTGGAGCTGATTGCGGGTTATACAGTGCACTCTCTAGCGCTCGTCGCCGACTCGTTTCATATGGTGCGTATACCGGGATTCCTGTGGAATGCGGAAGCTGACGCCACGCACAGTTGAACGATGTCATCTCGCTCCTCGTAGGACTGTGGGCAGTCAAGGTCGCTAGCCAAAAGACCAACTCGAAGACGTACACATACGGAGTAAGTTGCTTCATAGCTGTCATGCAACGACTTGTCTAATCTCGATTAGTGGCAACGTGCGGAGACTCTAGGTGCCCTGATCAACGGAGTCTTTCTTGTCGCGCTGTGTCTCTCCATCTTCCTCGAGGCCATTCAGCGATTTGTCGAGCCACAAGACGTTACGCACCCGGTTATCATTCTTATCGTCGGTTCCTGCGGTCTCCTGTCCAACATCATCGGGCTCTTCCTCTTCCATGACCACGGCCACGGCGGCCATTCTCACGGAAACGACGCACACTCACATGCTGAGGAGGGACATTCGCACGGCATCGACGAGCATGACCATGCGGTTGCAGACGAGCGCGGTAACATAGCGGATGTGCTGCCCCAGAACCGTGTCGGTTTCCCGTCAAACCTCACGCAAAGCCCCGCCAAAGCCACCGGAAAGAAGAACAAGCGCCACAGCCGATCGCACTCGCGCAACTATGCCACAATCGACGAGATCTACGTACACCCTTCGTCCTTCAGGAATAGCATCATCGAGTCTTCCCGCGCACACGACGAGGCCGACGACGAGGACGATGAGGACAACGATGCCCCAGATGACGACGAGGCTACTGAGCAGACATCGCTTCTTTCCAAGCCCAAGAGCCACGGCTCGCACGATCACTCGCACGCACATAGCAAGACTAGCAAGAACGACCATCACAAGGGCCATAATCACAACCAGCCCAAGAAGGCGGCATCTGGAGGTGGTCATGGTCACTCTCACGCCGACCTCAACATGCGAGGTGTATTCTTGCACGTCCTGGGAGATGCTCTAGGCAACATTGGTGTCATTGCCACTGCCCTGTTCATCTGGCTCACCGACTACTCGTGGAGGATGTACGCTGATCCTGCAGTATCTCTACTTATCACGGTCATCATCCTCCTGTCCGCTCTACCGCTGTGCAAAGCTGCATCTCGCATCCTTCTCCAAGCCGTTCCGGAGAACATGTCTATCGACGATATCACCGAGGATATTACCGACCTCACAGGCATCGTTTCATGCCATCACCTCCACGTTTGGCAACTGTCTGACACGAAGCTCATTGCATCGCTCCACGTTCAGGTCGACTTTGACTTCAAGGGTGAGGGCTCAGCACGCTACATGGAGCTTGCACGCCAAATCCGCGAATGCCTCCACCAGTACGGCATCCACTCTTCGACTATCCAGCCCGAGTTCTGCCTTGATGCTAGCCACGACCACTCGGCGCATGGTTCAGACGAAAGCGGGGCGGAAGATGGAGGTCGCAAGAGCAAGAACCCCAGCGTCAAGGGCAGCGCTGATGCTTGTCTTCTGGAGTGCCCCGACACATGTGGTGGAGGAAAGCAATGTTGTGACCCGACCACCACCGGTCCCAACGCTCCCTCGTCATAAGCACTGATATTTTCCCTTTTGTTTCCACTGCTTGTACGATATGTCTATTCACAGTACCCCGACGCATATGCGTGTCAATGTTCTTTTATTGGTTGGGAGGAGTCGGTGAGAAGCTTGGGTGGAATGTTGGTCGCCAACTCTGCATTGCGTAAAGGGGTTGCATGAGGGTTGACGGCATCGTTATGCACCCGAGATGTAGATGGGTGCTGAATATAATGAAGAAGATATTACAAAAGGTGTCTCATTTGCTCGTATCGTTATCTCTGCACTGTTGACACCAACGACTCCAGGTCCCACCGGGCGAAATGGTCGCGTGTTTCCACAGCTCCGTGCCGACACTGTGGGTAGTCTACCCAGGCAGGCAATATCTCCACAAGCACAGGCTACGACACGAAAGGCTTCAAGCATATACCAAGCTAACACTATGGAGCTTATGTGGACACCAGGATAACCAGCTTCCAGATGTGTGGGATAGGCCGTGGGTCCACTATCTCCCAAGGCATCCATACCGCCGTGCTCCTGCAGGCGTGGCCTTCTGGAAGCATCAGGGACAGGCACACAGAAGGCGAACAAGTCGCATACGCAAGGAAAAGCCCGGGATTAACACGGGGATTGAGCGCGTAGACAAGGAAGTCGCAGGCGTCCCGAAGTTCAGGCGCGCCATTGTGCCGCCGACAGATAAGTGTGTGTGTCGGTACGAAAGCTTGACCACGCCTCCCGTGTCTGGGCGCTGCAGCTTCGACGTGCTTGTAGTGGAAATTGCATACTATGACGAGGCATGAACGAAGGAAATGAACGAAGCTATGAAAAGATCAGTATGAACACACGTGGCCACATTCGCCATAACGTTGCTCTTACAGCAACAAGAGACATGACAATGCGAGCGGCTCAGGTGTCGAGTTGCAGGGTCATCATCTTACGCACATCTCTCGCCTGATCTTCGGTCACCGCTGTCAGACAAACATCCTCCACCACAATCGAAGACCCAACCACGGCCTAAATTCCCCACTTAGCAACTAATAAGCGCGTAACGTGGAGATCCTCAAGACCCATTGGTCCTGTCCAGGCGAAATTGACCCAGAACAGTTCCACGACGGGTCAGAAGCTTATCTCCCTCGGTGTTGCCCGAGCTAGTGTAGACTCGGAACTGTTTGGAAAAGAAACCGAGGTCGTTGGATTCGGCGGACCTGGTCCCTGAATCCGGAGAGAAACGCTGAACCATGACCACTTTCCGCCATCGGAGTGGGTCGGCCAGGCAAATTTTCTAGCAGATAGAGATGAGTGTCTGGATGGCTGGGGATTTGAAAGATTATGAATCGGTCAGTGCTGTGGAATGGAATGTGTTGGATTCATCTGGTGGCAGGAATGCCGACATCTCCCTATCTCTGTGGCGGCACAGTTGTTGGCATGACTGCTGCAGCTAACATCACGTATGCGGTTTTTAAATACGAGTATTGATGCTGCTGGGATGATCCTACGTCGAAGCGAACTGGCAGACTGGCGAACCACAACAAACGCATTTCCAGGCGAGAGGGCCCGGCAGCACGGCACCGCATGTTAAGGTGTGGTAACCAACTACTCTGTCACAGACACAACCGCAAGATCACCGCATGCCATCGCCACGTTTGGCAGGTGCATGCAGCTGTTCCGGCTCGGGGGCGAATCGGTTAACTGCACGCCGAGCGGGCAGTGGCGCGACTAAGCTGCCAAGGGAAGGCTTCGACAGGCTTTGCGCCGGACGACTACACTCATCTGGTTAGTATCAGGCCTATCAAGACGTTACATCGGGCCTGGCGAGAGTGCTTGTGCATGCTTGGTCCCACAGTCCTCGAGCGACAGAGGCGAACGTCGGAGCCATTGGGTACGTGGATGCTGGGTGGGTATTGCGTGTGCTCAACGAGGGGGTGGGTTAAATATGGAGGTGTCTTCGTTCTTCTGTTGCGACTCCAAGTGTCGCCGGAACTTCATCTTTACTTCTGGTTACACTCGCTCTGGGCTGCCTTTCCATTGACCTCGTCTTTGGTTACAATTGAGCTTTGAAGCCATGGCTACCGCCCACGAGACTACTGCGTATGTTCTGCTTACTCCTCGGCCCTTTTGTACTTGGGTCTACTGGGATACAGACAATTTACTAACGTTGTTGACAGCGCGGAGGCACTCCAGCATGGCCAAGAGGTCGCTGACCACCACCCTCATCTCTATGGTGCTACCGTCAACGACGCCAACGTTGCCGGTGCGCACGTTTCCATCGAGAAGCCCGCCGCCCTCACTGCCGGCTCTGGATCCGATGCTGCTTCCTTTGTCCAAGAGGAGGATGGCATCGGCGGTGTCAGACCCACGGCTGAGGAACTGAAGACGCTCCGCAAGGTGGGAGAGCCTCTTCCCAAGAGCGCTTTCTTAGTCGCCATTGTCGAGCTCTGTGAACGTTTCACCTACTATGGCGCTTCCGGTATCTTCCAGAACTACATCGCGCGTCCTCGCAGCGGTGAGCTAGGTCGTGGTGCGCTCGGTATGGGCCACCAGGGAGCCACTGGTCTCTCCACCTTCTTCCAATTCTGGTGCTACGTTACTCCCATTCTCGGTGCTATCATTGCCGATCAATACCTTGGAAAGTACAACACCATCGTCATCTTCTGCTGTGTCTACATCGTCGGTCTCATCATCCTTACCTGCACATCCATCCCGGCTGCTCTTGACAGCGGCGCTGGTCTTGGTGGTTTCATCGTTTCCATCATCGTCATTGGTCTTGGAACAGGTGGTATCAAGTCCAACGTTGCGCCTTTGATTGCCGATCAATACAAGAGGAGGCAGATGGTCATTGGTCACGATGACAAGACTGGCGAGAAGGTCATCATTGATCCCGCCATCACCATTCAGAGGATTTACATGGTATGTCACCGACAACCCGTGGCTGTTTAAGCATTGTACTAATGAATACAGATCTTCTACTGGTGCATCAACGCCGGATCTCTGTCTCTGCTCGCTACCCCTTACTTGGAGCGCGACATCGACTTCTGGTCCGCCTACCTGCTTTGTCTCTGCGTCTTCTTTGTCGGACTGCTCGTCCTCGTCCTTGGTCGCAAGGTCTATGTTGTCCGACCTCCTCAGGGATCCATCATTACCAATGCCTTCCGTGTTATCTGGCTGATGATCAAGAACCGCAAGATGGATGCTGCTAAGCCATCTTACCAGGCCGGTATGGGCAAGACCAAGGTTCTCATGTGGGACGACCACTTTGTCGAAGAGGTCAAACGTGCTCTTATTGCCTGCCAGGTCTTCGCCTTCTACCCCATCTACTGGGTCGTCTACGGTAACTTCTCCAACAACTTCGTCACCCAGGCCGGCCAGATGCGTCTCCACGGTATTCCCAACGATCTGATGCAGAATTTCGATCCCATCGCCATCATCGTCTTCTTGCCCATTGTCGACCAGTGGCTTATGCCCACGCTCCGCAAGCACAGGATCAACTTCCCGCCCATCAACCGTATCGTAGCTGGATTCTGGATCGCATCTTTGGCCATGGTTTACGCCTGCGTCATTCAATACTACATTTACCGGTCCGGTCCTTGCTACTTCCATCCCGTTGACTGCGACGCTGATCTGGTTGATGGTGTTCACCAGGGTAACAACATCCACGTTGCTGCTCAAACCGGTGCCTACATACTCATTGGTCTCTCTGAGATTTTCGCTTCCGTCACTGGACTCGAGTACGCGTACACAAAAGCACCACCCAGCATGAAGTCCTTCGTCCAGTCCATGTACCTCCTCACCAATGCTTTCGGATCTGCCATCTCCGAGGCTCTCAACCCGCTTGTCGTTGACCCCAAGATCCAGTGGATGTTTGCTGGTCTTGCCGGTGCGTCGTTCATTGCTGGTTGCATTATCTGGATTCTGTTCCACCACCTCAACGACACCGAGGATGAGATGAACCAGCTTGACGCGGATATGGACAAAGATCCTGTAATGAGGAAGAGCAGTGTACACGGAGATCACACTGTTGGTGTTGCCCATTCTATTGCTGAGAAGGCATAGATGGTGTTTGTAGGGAATATCCCGGGTGTGATGTTAGTATGATGTTAATGTGCTATATTTTGCATGGCAGCCATGATACCAAGATGAGAATTTTATCGTTCAGAACATGTTTTATTCTTCGCTTGTGTGACTTGCAATTCAATGATTTTGTGCAAGAACAACATGTTGATCCAGGCTAACTTGCTTTACATGGCCCAACTCTTGATGTACCCTCATGTTGCATTACTGACTTATGCGACCCATTGGTTCCCGAAGCGTGCAACTAGTAACATTATTCGGCTCCTACAAGTCACGAGGATACGAGAAGAGGGTAGGTTTGGTGGCGAGACTCCAACAGCCAATAGGAGCTAGCGGGGGGAGGGGGCGAGGTTGCCACGCTAAGCTATCCAGCCCCCGCATCCATCGTAAAGCTCAACTGGCGAAGATAACCTCGCAACATTCACTTTCATCCACTTGACTTGTGTGCAGCAGACAACATGCGAAGGATTTGCAAGGGCTCCCCATCCCGGCGTGCAGACGGTGACTTCCAGAACAAACGTCAACGATCTCGCTTGCTATTTTGAGAAACTAGGAGAGCAGCCTACACCACTCACCTTCTAGATTGGGGCCATCCTAAGCTCGTATTCAATGACCCGTCACACCTCGTATCCCTCCGCCTACGCTCGAGACACGGCTTCTTTTCACTTGTGATACGATATACCTCTGTTTCCTAGACGCGTCAGCTCGTGCGTTGGTTTTACAGCTGAAGTTTATTTCTTTGCTTTTACTGCTCAACCTCTTCATCCTCATTCTCTCTCTCCAGCTAGTCAACTCTACAACTGCTGACCTGACCTTTCCACTCGCATCACACTACATTCAACACGGCTGTTCAAGATGACGTCTACGGCTACCACAACACCGACGACAACGTACAACTACATCTACACGACCTACACAAATGCCTCGCCTAGTCCTTTCACTACGCCCACAGAGTTCCCCACCATGTTCAGCTACGGCAGCGTCGTGGGATGCGCCTCGAATTCCGTCAGCCCAGACACGCCTGCGCAGCCTTCCAATTACCCTCTCGACCTGCCAGCCGGCCGTGATGGTGGATGCGTCATCAGCAACGACGCCGATGTCAACGACCATGCTTTCTGGGACATGTACGCATGCTGTTCGAGCAACGACTCGAGCGCAATAGGCAGGCCCTTGCCTTGCACAGCGTGGTGCCCGACTACCGATGGACAGAGCTTCTTGGAATTGGGAGAGTGCTTGAGCAAGAGGGTTGAAATCGTCATCTGCAGTCCGCCTTTTGATGAGATTAACAGGAATTTGACGAACCCGGAGGGAGCTAGCAATAGCAGTAGCAGTAGCAGTAGTGGCACGACTTCGCAGTCTACGTCGACTGGGACGATGAGCGAAAGCGCACCTGCGAGTACTAGTGGTGATGCGAGCGCGAGCGCGAGTGGTAGTCCTTCAGCAGGAGCCTCGACAGGTGCCGCCAGTGTGGTGGGCGTTTCACATTGCGGATTCTCAAAAGCTGGGCTCACCATCTTTGGTATCATGGCGTTTGGCTCTGCTGCGGGTATGTTCTTGTAGGAAAAATGGAAAATGAATAACGTATTATCATGCCTGAGCTGGTCTTGCCTCCACGTCGCCTTTCAGCACAAAGTTGTACGTAACCATATCGAAGTACATCATGTTGAGCATCTATCCTTTGGACTCGCTACCCTTCCTACGATCCTTTTGCGTATAGATCTCTTGCCGCAATTCCTCAACCCACAGTGACAACACGTATGGCGGACCATATAGGAACGCAATACTCAATGTTTTCTTGCCACATTGACGTTGAACGCAGCCGATATTCTCGCGGCATATTTCAAAAACAGCTTGGAAACACAAGGTTCTTCACATTGCTTATTCTCGCGAATGCACAAGTGGATAGGGATGTTATGCGTACGCAACTATAAATTGACTCTCAAGAGGAGCACAAGGTACAATATGTACAATCAGTCACTACTGATCCACCACACCGAAGATCAAATCTCGAGTAAGGCTTCATGATCGACCTCTCCAACCAAAAGTCACCCCTCCATCCTTCATCCTTCGTGGAACGCGACAAAGAGCTGTGCCGTCGAAACTGAAGCAAATACAACCAACTTTCCATTTCTTTCTTCTATTTCTTATCTGTCGACCTCACCAAACACAAGGTCCATGGTTCCGATAATGGCTACAGCATCGGCAAGCAAATGACCTCTCGAGATCTGGTCCATGCAGGCCAAGTGTGCGAATCCAGGTGCCCTAATCTTACACCTGTACGGCCTCTCGCTACCATCTGAGACCAAGAAGACACCCATCTCTCCCTTTGGCGCCTCAATAGCGCTGTATGTCTCACCAGGTGGGACAGTGTAACCCTTGCTGAAGAGCAAGAAGTGGTGGATGAGGGCCTCCATGTTCTCCTTCATGGCGGCACGTGGTGGCGGCGCGATCTTGTAGTCCTCAACCTTGACGGGTCCGGCTGGCATGTCATTCAGGCACTGGTGGATGATGCGAAGGGATTGACGGAACTCCTCCATACGGCAGAGGTAACGGTCGTAGCAGTCACCATTGACACCAACTGGAACGTCGAAATCGACCCTGTCGTAGGCATCATATGGCTGCGACTTGCGAACATCCCAGGGAACACCAGATCCTCGAAGCATGACACCGGAGAAGGAGTAGTTAATGGCGTCGGCAGCCGAGACGACACCAACGCCCTTTGTGCGACCAATCCAGATACGGTTGTCTGTCAACATCTCCTCAGTCTCGTCGATGCGGTCACCAAATTGGGTCGCCCATTGGTAGATGTCGTCAAGCAGGCCGAGGGGAAGATCCTGCGATACGCCACCGGGGCGGACATAGGCTGCGTGGAGACGGGCACCGGAAACACGCTCGTAAAATTCCTAGACGTAATCAGCAATTACAACCTACAGTATCACCACATGCAACTCACCATGAGCTTCTCACGCTCCTCAAATCCCCACAAAAAGGGCGTGAGAGCACCAACGTCCATGGCGTGAGACAGAACCGACATGAGATGGTTCAGGATGCGGGTGATTTCACCGAACAAGGTACGGATGTACTTGGCGCGGATTGGGATATCGATGTTCAGCAGCTTCTCGACAGCCAGCGAGAAGCACTGCTCGTTGGTCATCATGGAGACATAGTCGAGCCGGTCAAAGTAGGGCAGAGCCTGGAGATATGTCCGGTACTCGATGAGCTTCTCTGTGCCTCTGTGCAGCAGTCCAACGTGCGGGTCGGCGCGCACAATCTCTTCTCCGTTCAGCTCCAAAATCAAACGCAGCACACCGTGGGCGGCGGGATGCTGGGGTCCGAAGTTGACGGTATAATGCCGGATCTTCCTGGTGTCTACACGGTCATCATCCTCCGCTTTGGTTTCCTGAGTCTCCGCTGGTGCAACGCCACCGAAGTTGGAATCCGTTGGGACCAATCGTGTCCGCTGGCTCTCCTCGACTTCAGCGTATCGGCGGGGGAATGTAGTCGAAAGGCATCGCGCAATGGGTCGTGAAGGGATTGCGGTTCGGAGCTGGGGTCGGGAGGCGTTGAGGCACACTCGCTTCGCCGCGGGGCCGGCCAGACGCGCAAAGGAGACGGGCATGGTGATTGTATCTCTCCCTGCGTCGATTATAGGGCCTCGGTGGGCGTGTAGAGTAGAGAATGGGGTTGTGGCGTTGGAGGGGAGCGTTCTCACATCGATGATGCTACCAGATTGAGTCTACCGCCATTGGTTGGGTGGGTCTTGGCGCGCCGGCGCCTTCCTCGAACTTTTTGTGAACATGGAAAGTGCTCCCCACCAGAAAACACCAAACTTGACCTCCACACCGCAACCATGTCGACACCGAGTGCGCAGGAGCTGATGAAGCGCAAGGTACTTACGCGACTTGAAATATGTGACCTTCATCCAACTAATACAACGACTAGACGCTTGGAGTTGGCATAGAGACAGTCACCAACCAACAGTCTACCGATCTTCCAGGACACTGGCCGGGCGAGAACCATGAATGGGACTTGGAATACTTCAAGGAGGTATGCGCGACGAGAAATCTCCTCTCATATTGTTTTGATCGCATGCTAATTAGAACTCCAGAACTTCAACGTCACCTTCCACAAATTCGTCCCCAACAATGCCGAATTCTCCCTCACTGGTATCGACACCTCGGTCGCCAACGCCTTTCGCCGCATTCTCCTTGCCGAAATCCCCACGCTCGCCATAGAAGACGTCTTCATCTATCAAAATACATCCATCATCCAAGACGAAGTACTTGCCCACCGCCTCGGCCTGATCCCACTCTGCGGCGATCGCGAGGGCCTCCGCTGGATGAAATGGTACAAGAAGCCCACAGACGACGATGCAGGTTCAGGGACACCCTCAGACTACAACACCGTGGTGCTGCGATTAGACGTGCAATGCACATGGCAAGACGGCGGTCTGCAACGAGCAGTAGCTGGAGAAACTGACCCCGATAAACTCTACGTCGGCCATAACGTTTACGCCAAAGATATCGTCTTCGAGCCAAACGGTCGCCAAAAGGAGGTATTTGCGCACAGCGAAGGAAAAGAGATCCGGTCTACAAACCCAGATATCCTAATCGCCAAGATGAGACCCGGACAGAGCATAGCGCTCAGTATGCACGCTATCAAGGGCATCGGGCAAGATCACGCCAAGTTTTCGCCCGTCGCAACGGCTTCGTACCGCCTTATGCCTACCATCGACATCACGAAACCTATCATCGGTGCCGACGCAAAGAAATTCGCTCGCTGTTTCCCCCGGGGTGTCATCAAACTCGACAAAGTCACTGCTGAGGACACGCAGAAACACGCAGAGCTGGAAGGCAAGGAAGGCGAACCCAAGGCTGTAGTCGAGAACGCTATGAACGACACCGTTAGCAGGGAGTGCTTAAGGCATCCTGAGTTCAAGGATAAAGTGAAGCTGGGTCGGATACGGGATCATTTCATCTTCAAGGTGGAAAGCACAGGCCAGTGGGAAAGCGACGAGCTGTTCTTGGAAAGCGTTAAGCTGCTCAAGATCAAGTGCCAGAGAATCAAGAGGGGGTTGGACGAGATGCAGAAGTAGGGAGGTCTATGAGATACGAGTGTGGAAGAGTTCGCATTGCAACGGCGTTTTGGGGCATTACGGTGGTGGGTTTCGAAAAGTCTACGATATCACGGAGCAGCTTCTTTTTCAACGGTTAGAACGTTTTGCATGGTACCACTGAGTATATCATCAATATGGTTCACAGACGATTATACCATACGTTCAATTCGCATCTCGCATTCAAGACAGCGCTAATTCTATGCTTGCATTCATATCTAAAACTTCTAAAGAACGTTTCATTGCCTGGTACACATCTCATGCACCCTGAAGGCGTTCGCGCACGGTACAACTTGGAAGAAATAGGCGTGTTTGTACTGATGCAACTAGACATTCGTAGCCAGACATAATCATACAACATTGTAGCTTTACAAAGTGAGCCAATCGAAAGACATCAAACCGGGGTATATGAGATTTTGCCCACCTGGGACACCTTGCTAAATAAGCAAACAAAAAAAGAGTCGTGAAGGAGCTGGGTGTTTCGAAGCACCATCCCAGAACGTATAGTCATCTCCGTTTGTCTTCCGCGTCTTCACTGTCGCGCAAATAAATTCTGGGAGGCGTCCCATGCGGAGTCAGGCCCAAAGTTCACGAGAGCTCTGCCAGGGCGTCGCTACACAGCTTCTGCACGCTTTCAGGATCGAAGCGTGGCCGCCATTTCATGTTCTTCCTCTTCAGCCTTAACTTTTCCTTCTCTTCATCATCGAGCATATAACTGCTCCTCGGATCCTTGAATTGCGACTTTGTGGGCGAGGGTGAAGGAGTTGGGAAAGCGAACCGCACACCTCGTACACCAGTGGTCTCCTTCAGGGTTCGCACACTAGTAATGTGACCCTCTACCATACGGACAAAGGCGGGGGTGCCATTCGGGAGCTGGACCCCTGGTTTTGACCGCACCTGCTCAGTGGACAGAGGCGACAGCATACTGTCGCTGTTGACGTACCGGGATAGGGTCTTGATTTCAGTGGACGAATCTTTTCCGGGTGGCGACGGGAAGCGGAAATTCCTGAGCGCAAGGTCTGGGTCCTGCTCCAAGTCGAAGGCATAGGAATCCGTGCTTGAGGTTGAGCTGCGATAGCTGCTATTTGAGTCGAAGGACCTAGGCCTATACGATCGCCGAAACCAAACCTGCTCGTCTGGAATGGGCGCCAAGTCTGGTGTCGGAGGCTGGTCATCATCCACGGTCGGCGCGGTGGAGGAGGGTGAGAGTGGTGTAAGAGCGACGATGGTCTCACTGTAGTACTTCTCCGCTGCATTTAATTCCTTGTAGCGGTTCTTGAGAGTTGCTTCTCTTGCCAATGTGTCGTGAGAGAGTGCAGTATAGAAGTTCAGATAAGCGGAGTGGACGGGATGGATCTATTGTTCATGTTCATTAGCTCCTGCTTCTCATGTTCACGTCTACTTCTGTCATCCCTAGTAGGCAGCGCCGTTTGCATCAGTACGCACCTTGTTATCGACCTCGCCCAGCAAACGCTCTCCATAATTTGCGCACTGCGTGTAGTGTCGACCGGCATACAGATCCTTGAGAGCCTGCATCTTCTCCTTCCATACGTCGGGTCTAGTGTGCGCCAACATGTTGCTCAGGCGTTTCGAGTTGTCGGCCGTAGATGGTCGAGCCAAAGCAAAATTCAAAGAAGTGCAGTGAGAGGAGTGTTGTTGTAAATGTAAGCTCGGGCAAGCAGACGCGGATCGGGTAGGTGTAGGTTGGAAAGAGAGAAGCGCAGCCTCATCGAAAGAGAAAAGTGAAGCCAGCTTCAGGGTTGAGGTCGTCGATATGCGTTGAGTTGATGACAACGTAAGCGGGCTAGGCGCAGGACAATAATGCAGGTGCTCTTTCCTCTTGTCGATGCAATTGAGACGTTGAGAAGTTTCAGGGTAGATGCCAGCTCCTCACAAAAAAACGGTTGAATGCAATGCGGCTACCGGAGCGCTCGGTGGAAAATCAATGCGAACGACGTTAAAAGCAATGCGAACGCCCATAGCAGGCCATATTATACGACGCCCAAGGCCCTGACGTACTATTTCTGCAGTGAGGGTGTAGTAAGAGGGGCGATTGTTTCAACGCCGCAGGTTACGTTTCATGGACAAGCTATCCCTAGCCTTAACCAGGGCTAAGCTCGCCTAAGAGGGTCAGGTACCGCATTACTTGGGTTAAAGCACGCAGAAGGTTTGACGCACCCTCGCACGCACTGCTTGATTTGCAGTATTGTGACCGTTGTAGTACATAATTGCTGGCTTGTTGAGTAGTGGTGCAGTCACCTGCCGGCAATTTTTTCTTGGTTGCTTTTATCTGCGATTCATGGCACATATGGCTCAGGGTCTGCCGGTATTGTACACCGGACATTAGTCTTGCGAATATTCAGTCGACTCTATGATAAGACAGATTGTAGGTGGTTGGGACAGGTCCAAGGCCAATGGCGCTGCATTGCACAAGCTGTTTACCCAAGCGAATGTTTCCGATCTGGCGTGGAAATAGTAGTGACAATGGAAGAGGTTGCGCTCATTGAAGTGGCTGCGTTTCCATTTAGCCTAGACATCTGCGACGACAATGCAGCAGGAGGATCAATGCACGTGACGAGCATGACAAAGGGCAGATAACCAGGGTGCTGCCCACGTGTGACGTAAATGTCCGTGGCGCGGATGTGTTCAACAAGCAGACATGCACATAGACACAGAATCCAACAACAAACACTTTCCACGAACTGGCTGGTACAAAAGAGCTATGAACAGGCGGTTATTCTACACAGCCCATGAGGGAGATGGAACCAGATCTTCGGGATATCAAGTCTAAAGCTCCAGGAGCGCTTAACCCTCGGAAGCAGCCGCACCGGTAATAATCTCGACAAGCTCGCCAGTAATGACAGCTTGACGCGTTCGGTTGAAGAGAATCTGGAACTTGTTGATCATGTCTCCAGCGTTCTTGGAAGCATTGTCCATGGCGTTTTGACGCGCAGACTGCTCGCAAGCGTGACCCTCAGCCAGTGCCCAGAAGAGCGAGTTGGCAAGGGCGTACTCGCGAAGGTTGGGGAGAACCTCGTCCTCGATCTCGAAAGCAGCGAAGTTGGCTAGATATATTGTTAGGCATAAATCATGTCGCTTGAAGTCGTGACGTACCAGACTGGGCAATAGCCTCCTCAGAGAAAGCCTCCTGGATGGTGGCCTCGTAACTCGAAGCGTTGATGAACTTGTTGTAGACGATCTTGACAGAAGCGTAGTCGGTGGGCAGCATGGAGATCTGGTCGGCAATGTGCAGGGAGTCGGCAAAGGTAGGAACGTCCTTTCCGGCACCAGCGAAAGACAGAACCATGTTCTTTCCGTTGGAACGACCCAGTTGCGCCTTGCACTTCTCGCCAATGACAGCCAGATCAGTCTCGGGGGCCTCGAGGAGCATAGCCCTGACCTTCCTCGACATTCCAGAGTGAATACCACCGCAGAGACCCTTGTCTGAGCTGCAGACGACGATCAGGCTCCTCTTGCCCTCACCCTCAATTAGCTTGGTCTCGGCGCTCTCGAAGACAGTGTTGGACGTCTGGCCGTACTTGCGGGACTCGGTCATGGCCCTCTGGGCACGGGTGAGCTTGGTGGAGGCGACGACCTTCATGGTCTTGGTGATCTTCTCAATGTTGCGAATCGACTTGAGGCGGCCCTCGATTTCACGGAGCGTGGCATAGCCGGCGGCATTGGAGACGGTAAGGGTAGCGGGCCTAGATACACAAGTTCCAGTCAGCATTCGATGCAGTTGGCGGTGCAATTGATGCGGCAATGGGGGGTCGCAGGGCGCGAGAAAAGCTGCGGGCTTCAGGTGGGAGCGTACCGGGCGGCGGCGGCGGCCATGCCCGCCTTGAAGGCCGGGCGCGCAGCTCGTGACAGCATCATGGCTACGAATTGAGATGAGTGGAGATGGCGACAGCCGTGTGGTGGTGCTTCACTGCTGTCTTTTGCTGAGCGGAAGCTCTGTCGGGCAATCGGGATGCTGAATTGCTTTGCGCGCTAACACGCCAAGCGTCACGTGAATGTGGCCGACACTCGACGCCGGATGCGGTGCCTCTCACCAGCGCCGCCACACTGAGGATAACGTGAGCGCAGGCTGAAGTGCATGTTGGACTGATGCCAACGCCTTCGATGCCTGAAAATAAGCCCAAACACGACATCGTCGTGACAACATTAGGAGGACATAGGCAGGAGCAGCCTCAGTGAACAGGTGGCCAGCACCCCCTTACCGAAGCCTTGACGCATGGTTCCGCATCTCAGGAAAAGCATGCAGCGTCCAACATGGCTGCTTTCTCTGCTAGCCGATTTGCAGTGTCTTGCTGCATGCATCGGTGGTGAGGTTACGCATCTGTTACAAAAGTCAGTGGCCCCAATTTGTTCAAGGCCGAACGCCCGTGCGCCGGTGGACTTAGTGAAGCGCAGCTGGGCAAATCGTGGCTCCCTGGCGCAGCGCTTCACTTAAACTCAGCATTCCTCTCGTCCGCTCTCGTCTATCACCTGCGTCCTTTCTTGCTCAAACGCCAACATCGCCTCAATCGTTCGACGTGTTTACCCTTGCTCGGCACGCGTCCTTCCACGCCTTCCACCCTTCTACGGGCTTTACTCTTTCGTTCCCGCTCGGTGCACTCGATCTGCGTCAGACTTCGCTGAGCACGCCCGGCCTGTGTTTTATTATCCGCAATCCCAGCGCGCGCCTGTCCCTCACATCATGTCCTCCTCAGATGACGACACTCCTTTGGTGAGAGTCAAAGACCAAGGTGAGTGCGCCCGGCATTCTGCGCTATCTGCACGCACCACGGCTATCTCCCTCTCGCGCGCCGATCGTCCTTGTCAAATTCAACACTCTCACCACCCAGCTTCCACCAACCTCCTCATCTCATACTCGTTCCCTCTGGCACAAACTGTGCAACTCTTCTGAAGACTCAAGATGGCTAACAATGATTCTCCACTAGCCAAGTCAAACGAACAGATCACCAAGGAGGAAGACAGAAAAATGGACACCGAAGTCCCTTCTAACGGTCACGTCGAGCCCGGCATCTCGATCCGCATGGGTCCAGTCGAGAATGATGACAAGATGGACGTCGATGCGCCTGAGACGAACGGCAACGCCAACGGAAAGCGCAAGTCGCGCAGCAGCGTCACAAACAGCAAATCGTACAAGGACGCCAGTAGCTCAGAAGACGACGACAAGCCTTTGGTATGTCATCTTGTACCGAGTTCACGCGCATCAATCTGAGCTAACTTTCCAGCAGAGTAAGCGACGGCGGACCTCACAGCAAGCGAAACTTCCCAAGGACGACTCCGACTCTGAACTCAGCGATGTGCCTCTGAAGGCTAGAGTACTCCCGAAAGCGAGCGCCGAACAAATCGGAGAGTCTGCGGACTCCGACGTGCCTCTTGCCACGAAGCTCACAAAGAAGAAGGAGTCTATTGAGAAGGCCGCTGAAAAAGAGGCCAAGGCTATACGCAACAAGGAGAAGGCTGCTCCCAAGCGCAAGCAAAAGGTATCGAGCGACAGCGACGATGACGTTCCTCTTGCGAAGAAAAAGGCGCCGGCAAAGAAGGCGAACGGAGCGAAGAAGGAAGAGTCCGACTCGGATGCACCACTCGCTAAGAAGGCTGCCCCGAAGAAAGCCACCAAAGCAAAGCCTGCCGCCGCCGCCGTACCTGCAAAGAAGGCCAAGGGCAAAGTCAAGAAAGAGGAGACCGAGCAAGACGACGAGGCTGAGGCTGAGGAGGACGAGTACCGCTGGTGGGAAGATCCAGGCAAAAGTGATGGTACTAAGAAATGGGATACACTGGAACACGCCGGTGTCGTCTTTCCTCCCGAGTACGAGCCGCTTCCCAAGCACGTCAAACTGGTGTATGATGGTGTACCTGTTACTCTGCACCCGGAAGCCGAGGAGGTGGCTACTTTCTACGGAAGCATGCTGAACTCCACCCATAACGTCGAGAACCCCACCTTCAACAAGAACTTTTTCAAGGACTTCACTGAGTACCTGGACAAAACTGGACACGGTAAGGACAAAAATGGAAACACTGTCAAGATCAAGAAGTTCGAAAAGTGCGACTTTAAGCCCATTTTTGAATGGTTCGACGCAGAGCGCGCTAAGAAGAAGGCTCTCCCAGTAGCAGAGAAGAAGGCGCTCAAGGCCGAGAAGGAAGCCGCTGAGGCCAAGTACATGTATTGCTTGTGGGACGGTCGCAAGCAAAAGGTTGGCAACTTCCGTGTTGAACCTCCTGGCCTTTTCCGTGGTCGTGGCGAGCACCCCAAGACCGGAATGGTGAAGAAGCGAGTCATGCCCGAGCAGATTACCATCAACATCGGTGAGAAGGCCAAAGTTCCTGAGCCGCCCGCGGGTCACCGTTGGAAGGAGATCAAGCATGACCACGAAGGAACATGGCTCGCTATGTGGCAAGAAAACATCAACAGTGCCTACAAGTACGTCATGCTTGCCGCCAACTCTGACATCAAGGGCCAGAGCGACTTCAAAAAGTTTGAGAAGGCGCGAGAACTCAAGAAGCATATCGACCGTATCCGTAAGGATTACCGAAAGGACCTCAATTCCAAGATGATGGCTGATCGTCAACGTGCTACCGCCATCTATCTCATCGATCAATTCGCCCTCCGTGCTGGTAACGAGAAGGGAGAGGATGAGGCTGATACCGTCGGTTGCTGTTCACTCAAGTTTCAGCATATCACTCTGAAGCCCCCGGAGACTGTCATCTTCGATTTCTTGGGTAAAGACAGTATTCGGTTTTACGACGAAGTCAAAGTCGATCCACAAGTCTTCAAGAACCTGAAACTCTTCAAGAAGGAACCCAAGACCACAGGCGACGACATCTTCGATCGACTTACTACGTCTGGTCTCAACAAACATCTCACAAGCTATATGCCTGGTCTTACCGCAAAGGTTTTCCGTACCTACAACGCCTCGTACACGATGGCTCGGCTGCTGAAGGAGATGAAGCCCACTGGCACGATCCAAGAGAAGGTGAAGGCCTACAACGACGCCAATCGTGAAGTTGCCATCTTGTGTAACCACAAGCGTACTGTCGCAGCGAGCCACGCCACCTCGATCGAAAAGATGCATGAGAAGGCATGTTTCCATCGTAGATTGCCATTGTTCACTATGCTAACTTCTGTCAGATTAATGGGCTTCGTTATCAAGTTTGGAGGACCAAGATGATGATGCTTGACGTGGATCCAAAGATCAAGAAGAAGAAGGGTGCTGAGTACTTCGAGCGACCGGATGATCTCGACAACGAGTGGGTCAAGCAGCACCAGGACGCGGAGGTCGAAGAGATGCGACAGAAGATCATCAAAAAGTTTGAAAAGGACAACGAGAAACTCCAGGCCGACGGCGAGAAGGAGATGAAGCCTAAAGAGCTTGAGGAGCGCATGGAGAAGGTCAACGAGCTGGCAGCCAAGTACAAGAAGGAGAATAAAACTGGCAAGGTTGAAGCTGAGGGCAAGGGCCCAACGGTTGAAAAGCTCGAGGCCAACATCGACAAGATCAACCAGCGCATCGAGAACATGAAGATCCAGATGGAGGACAAAGAGGGCAACAAGGAGGTTGCCCTGGGCACATCCAAGATCGTAAGTGACTTCATGTCCATCTAGCATGATATCTGACTAACCTCAACCAGAACTACATTGACCCGCGTCTTACTGTGGTCTTCTCCAAGAAGTTC
>JAESFQ010000202.1_pt1 | contig 21443 bp, 22 predicted proteins | sample 9269431 | NCBI WGS metagenome assembly JAESFQ01 (sample SAMN14502588, study PRJNA617103) | algae metagenome | isolation source: Plectolyngbya sp. WJT66-NPBG17 and co-occurring heterotrophs from well... | place: USA: Mojave Desert, Joshua Tree National Park, California | collected 2006-08-06
TCTACCATCGAGATCAATTACTCTAATACCTTCCCGCCATCACGGCGCTTTGCCTTACCCGGCACCGCAATGGAAGAGGAATCTAAGGACTCAGCACTGGATTGGCAGCAGAAGGTCTTACCTATGGAAACATCATATTTGGATACTGAAGACTCTACCTTCCTCCCATGTGGCTTTTCGGTGAAGGAGATCAAGGCCCTCGGTGATTTTCCGGACTACGCCACACTCAGCGGCGTGCCTCTTCCGAACCCCTACCTAGAATTTGATGTTAACAAAGCACTTCCACGGCCGTACAGACCGTTTCGATGGTCATACCATCAAACGATGTGTGAGTTGTCTTCATGGTTGCGTCTGACACCAAGCTGACCATAAGTAGCAATAACCAAGATGCAACCCGACTGGTGGATCGAGCTCGAGAACACATACGAAGAACGCATCAAACAACGCCAAGCCCTATTCGCAGAGCACGGCGAAGCAGTCCTTGAAGCCCTACCGGGCTCAGAGCTCGCCTGCAAAGAATTAATGGAAATGGCACTGCAGTTTGTATGTGCAAGGTATCCGCACTACTTCCACTTATCACCAGACAAAACGACATTTCACAACGGCATCTTGAAGACAGCCACTGACCTCACCGCTACACCACCCTTACACGTCCTTCTCAACAACATCCCGGAAGACTTCGCCATTATGCTGCGGAACGAGAAAACAGGCCTATATGTATTCCGAGCAGGCGTCATCTGCAGTGCGCTTGGATGGAACGTAGGCTCGAAGATCGGTCTCGAACTCGCTGCTATACACAAACCCATCCCGGATTACAAAGAGAAGATGCAGTTTTCCATGGACAGGTAAGCATAACCTCCAAACTCGTTTTTTGTCGACCAAGACATGTCACATGTGTACCGTACCAAATAAACCCCACTACTAACACGAAACCCCAGATACTTTGCCAAAAAGCCCACAGACAAACCCATCCAACGCGGCTCCTGGGGCCTAGAAATCGACACGCCCCTGTACATGCCGCCCGGCGACCCCCACGAAGCCCTCCGCAACCAACAACTCCCTCCCTCCCAACTCCCCTTATCCCGCATCCACCTGCGCGTAGACTGGCAGACACTACGCCGGCTCCCGCTATCAGGCGCCGTAGTATTCAATTTTAAAGCCCTGTTTACGCCCGTCGAGGCGTTTAGGGAGGAGAAGTGTGTTCCGGGATTGCTGCTCAAGGTGCTTCGGGAGGGCAAGAAGGAGATTTTGGAGTATAAAGGGACGTGGCATGTTGAGCATGTTGTTATGCCCAAGTTGGAGGAGTGGCATAAGGAGCAAGTTGATAAGGGGTTGGTGAGTGCGGATTGGGAACCTGAGACGCTGGATCAGAGTCCTTGGTACGAGGGCTGGGAGGAGAGGTGGAGAGCGAGGCAGGGGTTTTGAGGGCGCGCCTAGCGCGGGTAGGGGGAAGTAATGTAGATATGTGTGTTGGCCTTGTGCACTGAAATGTTACTGGTAGACGATATGCATTTGTCATATTACATTCCTTCACGTCCGCAATCCCAGTCTCTTGGGCAGTTTACCCCGGTACACCCACGCAGCGCCCGCAGCAACCGCACTCAACGTCCCAAGCGCCAACACGGTATTACTCACCAATGTCTCCTCGCGCACCCTACCAATCTTCGTTTGCTGCTTGCCCGTTCCGAAAACGACTTTACTCGCGCTAACACCACCACCACCAGTCTCCTCCCTCTTCACATCAGCGTACGCACCCACACTATCAGCCGTCGTCTCAAAATCGTCCCAATCAATCTTAGCAAGCACCTCCTGATACTCAACAACAGTTCCAGACCAATTATTCGTAATCTTGCCCTCCGTATCCTTATACCAACTCACACACTTTGGGTCGGCAAAGCTGCTCTTCTGCAGCACCTTCTGAATACCGTCATTCCACTCACGCGTCCTATCTTCCTTGGGCATGATGCCGATTCTCTGGCCGCGATTCCGCGCATCAAGGACAGCAGAAACGAGGGTGTTGAGGTAGCGAGACTGGGCTTCGATCATCAGGATGATGGAGTTGTGGCCTAGGTTTGTGTTTGGGCCGTAGAAGAGGCCGAAGTTGGGGAGCGAGGGGATGGTGGTGCCGTATAGGGCTTCGGCGCCTGAGGACCAGATGTCGGCCAAGGGGCGGGATTTTGCTCCGGTGATTTTGATGGGGTGCAGGAATTCGACGGTGCGGAAGCCGGTTGCGAGGACGATGGTGTCGTGGGTGTGGTGTGTGCCGTCTTCGAGCTCGATGCCGGTTTCTGTGATACGACGGATTTTGTTTGTTTCGAGTGTTGTTTTCGGATTGGCGATGGCCGGGTAGTAGTCGTCGCATATGATGACGCGCTTGCAGCCAGGGCTGTAGTCTGGTGTGAGTTTCTCCCAGAGTGAGGGCTGGTTGGGGATTTGTGTCTTCATCATTTCTACGCAGCTGTTGCGGATCAATTCCGCAAAGTCGCTGCTACTGTCTGTTACAGCATCGTAGAAGGACTCGCGGAAGTCCATCATGACACTGCGAATGCGCCAGCGGACGGGAGGGAGGTAGCGCAGTACGGCACGCTTAAAGGCGCTGACGGGGCCGTCGAGACGGGGAATGACCCAGTTTGGAGATCGTTGGTAGACTGTCAAGGACGAGGTTTGTGGTAAGATTTCGGGGATAATCTGAGCAGCCGTAGCGCCTGTATCTTGGTAAGTGTCTCTTTCTCCAAGCGCAAGATGCTGCCCATACCGTTACCGATGATGCCCACGCTTCTACCCTCAAGACTGTGGCTCCAATCCCAACGCGCCGAATGCATGATTTTGCCCTTGAAGTTTTTCAAACCCTCAATATCCGGGTATCGTGGCTGGTTAAGCTGACCGACAGCTGAGACCAAGAAGTCACACTCGATACTGTAGGCTGGATTGAACTCTGCATCTTTACCGCCAGTCACCGTAACGTCGACCTTCCAGCGGTTCTTCGAATCGTCCCACGTCGCGGCTTCGACAGATGTGTTGAAGCGAATGTATTTGTAGAGATTGTACTTGCGGGCCACGTTGCGGAGGTAGTCCTGCAGCAAACGTTAGTGGAGGTCGTACAAGGCAAGCTATGAGGAAAAGACGTGCAAGTATTTCTTCTTGCCCAGGATATACTCTGGACCAATCTGGGTTTTGTTCGAATGAATAACTGTACAGCATACTCCAAACGTCACAGCAGCAACCTGGGTACTTGTTGTCATGCCATGTGCCGCCGACACTGGAGCTCTTCTCTATGATGATGAAGTTGTGGCATTGATTGCGCTTAATTAGGTCGATGGCCATGCACATGCCTTGAGAATATCAGCCAAATGAGCCAAGGTAGTTGTCGGAATACTTACCAGAGATACCTGCTCCAATAATGACAACTGCGGCATCAGTATGATCTTTATTGCCCACCGGAACTTGTGGCCATGGTTGGTAGCCTCCCATCTTATTGGATATGGCGTCTGTCGAGGATTTGTGCTAGAATGAAGTGTTTGGTCACGGAGCTAGTTTGAAGTGAAGATTTAAAAGGGAAGCAGAGAGACGACTGAAGAAGTAAGGCGAAATTCTACCCAAAGAACCGGGCGTAATGGTTTGTTGCCGAGAACCAAGTGACATGGTGTAGTACCGCTGTCCGCAGCTGGCGAATGATCGCGTCGAGTTTTCCCGGTCCCAAGTAGCTTGCGTTCCCTTCCCCTCATCGTTATATACCCGAACGTGTCATCCCGAGGTTGTCACAGCAAAGGTCTTATCGACACCTGCAGCTGCCACACCATATGGAGATAGTATAGCTATGAACGTTACTTATGACAGCTAGACGTATTTGTAGCTGTTACCCGGTTCATTTGATGGGGTGATGGGGCTTTACATATTGATGCATGCGCGGGAATGACTGTGGTTGACAAGGATGGCGCTCCGCTAGGGTGTGGGGAAGGCGCTAGTCGGCAGGTTTAACGCTTTTGGGCGGCGACCACGCCGCCATCGAGTCGACCAAATTGACTCATTTATGTGACTTTGGAGCTGAGTAATGATGGTGCAGGCTTGTTTAGCAAGGTTGACTGTGGCTCTTTGATTAAAATGTATGACAGATATGCCACAACGCAGTCAACCAGACCGCCTCTTGCCAAGAACAGTTAGTGTCGCGTGCACAAGGAAAATAGCTTAAATTTGGCATTGAGAGATACGATAGTAGGGGTCACTCGAGTTGCCCATCGCTCCCCTCTGTAGGTCCCCAGTAGTCACGGTCTCCTTCCGTCTCAATAGAAGGTTGGAGGTCGCGTCTTGCCCGTTCTTGTCCTTGCCCTGTTGGCTGGCTAGCTGTGTCTTGGCCGTGTGCCTCAGCCTCCGGCTCGAAATGGCGAGTTCGCACCACCCCCCACCGCACTCTCTTTGCTGGCTTCTTCCCTCCGTTCTCTCCATTGTCCATACTTGCAGGATTGCCTAGTACCATAGAGACAGCGCGTATCCGAGCCCATGCCGCACTCATCTGTGCCTTGGATACATCTAGGCTTGGATATTGTAGATGGGTCTTGGCTGGGCTGTGTTGGCCATGTTGATGACTTTCCCGTCTGTGTCTACGCGGCCGAGAGAATGGCTGACTGGGAGCTGCTGTTTGCGGGTCCTTGGGAAGGTATTGCTCTGTAGTAGTTTTTTTGTTGCTTTTGGTACTATGCTGAGGCCCTTCCGCGCTTTGGTGTCTTGATGTGGTTGGCGGCTTTTGACTGAGCTTAGTGCTTGATGCTGAGTATTGACTTTGCTTGCCTTTCTCGGAAGGTTTAACATGTTGTGGGCTATCCTGTAGAATGTAGTTGAGTGCGACGTACAGGAGGACAGCGTACTGACAGACGCTGGTTGCCGTGCTTGTTGGATTTCTTGGAAGCTTTGGGTCTGACGCTCGCGATGTCTGCAGTCTAGATGTCTTCATCTCCGATGGCTTGTACATCCCATGGCGAGGAGCTCACCGATGCAATACATGTTTGATGCGTCAGAGTCGCGTGAGTATGCGCTGTTGATACCACAGCCTGTGTGGCTCTGACTCTGTCAGTTGATGTGGAAGCTAATAACCATGGCCAGCAAACCAACAGTCCAAGCTCGTGAGCTTGCTACAATAAGAACACTGACGAGACGAGTGGTAAGTTAAAGCATTGCCTGAAGCTACATAAACTGTTGTGGTTGATGACAACAGGAAAGTCCACACAGACATGCATCGGAGGTCAACAGACGATCATGGTTAAGACCGCTGTTGCTTGTTGAATTGTACTGCTAGTCTGGCGTTGCAGTGCCGGACCTCGATAGCTTCACGGCGTCTCTCTGTTCCGGACAACATCAATAGCTCAAAAACCTTCAAGGCACGCATACTTTGGTCACAGTTGTGGCTTGTAGCAAGGCCGGGATCGTCGCGCAATCTCGCCTAATCGGAAGATCTATACCACGACTCTGAGGCTGTTTGCACAATGCTTATGCAGGTACTGGACGCACTGAGGCCGTTGAATGGTGCCGGTCTAGTGTATTGGAGGCCCAGGCCACCCAGTGCAGTGGCTTGACTACCGACTTGTTTCGATCTGGCACTGTGGTTACACAACACCGTGCCCGAGCAGAAACGGGCGGTTAAACAGCGATCTGCGCGTCTAGCGAGGGACAAGGCCGGGAGGTGTTGTGAGAGTTGAAGTATATATTATGGTAGTCTGGGCGGTGAGTATTGGCAGCTTTAGCCGACGCACTTAACGGGAGGGGACCCGCAAAGGAACCAGTTAAGTGAACGAATGAGGCTGCAAGTTTGGGTGACTCTCAACGAGAATGAAACACTGAAATGCAAAACGAAATGCTCGAATGACGCATGCAATGACGATGAGGGCAGGCTCGAGCAGAAGAAATGGAGCGCTGAAGCGACCGTTTAGAGGTCTGTCCATGAGCCAGGGCGCTAGGCAGTAAAACATTAGGCCGTCGGGTTATTGCCAGGATATGCTCACGGAAGGTTCCCTGCCAGGGGGTCGACAGAGAGAAGTTTCTTCTCGCCGACTGAAGCTTCTCCCCTGCGTTGAAAAAGGGTTGGATAGTATTGCAGCAGTGAAGATGGATGCAGCGGATGAAGGGCGGGTGTTTTACTGTGAAACGGACCCCGCACGCCCAACTGTCGTTCGCCGGGCAAGGAAAAAGTCTCGTGTAGGATGCAGGGCGCTTGGTGCGCTGAGGACAGGCCTAGGGAGCAAAAAGGAGCGACTTGGTGTCTGATGGAGTGCGGTCGAGTGTATGGGGGATCTGGAATGTGGTCTCTGGATCGAGGTCATGCCCGCGGCCCTTGAGGCCTCCTATTCGTGGGGCCCGCAGCGCCGCTTGTTTTTCGATAGTCTCCTTCTGCTGCGAAGGGGGCACACGATCGCCCGTCCGCCGATGACTAGGGCTGGCTGCAAGGGAAGGTCATGGCGGGCTGTGGCTGTTGGGCGTCTGTACAAGGCGCGTGCGGGTGGTGAGCGACGACGATTTGATTGACGAGTCGCAGATTTCGTACATTTGCCCGCTGGAGAGACTTGGGGCGTCGATTGAGCTGATTGGCCGCCCGACTATCGTACCCGGCATCGAGACTGTCCAGGGCTGGTTGTCGGCTGCATCCTGTCTGATGCTAGCTGCGACTCTGAAACTCCAACACCTCCTGCTTGAGCCGGCACACCACCACACCCGTATACCTATCGTCCTGTCCCGTACTTGTTGGGAGTGCCTCCCTCTTGGTCCCCCGCTATATTGTTCGATATATGCCAACCCACAACGCGTCACCACGATTCTTCCGCAGTACCCTCGAAAGTTCCAAGGTTCCCGCATGCATACACTAGTCGCCAGTAGCTCCGTCTAGCCATTCCTAGCCGACCATACCTCTCTATCGACTTGTCGCACGCGCATCCGTTACGTCGTCGCTGCATCTGTAGCACTTATACACGCTCGGCAGCCACATTTTACTCGCAATACTACCTTCGGTCCATATAGCAGCTACTCGAGTCAATCATGAGGCAGCGGAAGTTCTCATTCAACCTGGCGCCAGTCGTATGTACCATCCCTTGTCCTTTGTCTGTACTTGCATTCTCAACAGCAGCTCACCACCGTGCAGAAGATTGCGTCCAAGTCGGATCTCGTCGACAAGCCCACGCCAGAGCCAACCCCCTCGCAGCCCTCATCGTCACACAAGAGACATACCTCTAAAGACAGCATATGCGACCAGTCGCCCTTCATCAACCGCCGCGTCCTCGACGAACATACCGACCTCGAACTGCGCCTCGCATGTCGCGAAATCCTGCAGAACTTCAAGCCATCCGATCATGGCATGGAGAACACAGACCCCAAGCTCGACTTTGGTGGCTTAGGCCGACGCAAGGAGAGCAAACCACAGCCTGTCGATGTGAGTGTCCGCATGCCCACGGGCGCACCCCCAGAGCTGTCGGCGACTTCGACTTCATTCATGCTACGGAAACCCAGCACCAAGACCCGCACACGCGCCAAGGCAGACCAGGAGATAAGAGCAAGGACACACGGAGACATGCCCGCGCGCGCGAATAGCAGTCGCAAGCGAGCCGACTTCGCATGGCTTGACGAACGCGACGCAGAGAGGGAGGAAAAGTTGAGGTCATATGGCAAGACTTCCATGGACGTACCCCGACCGACCGCCTTCCACAATGACTCCGACGAAGACGTGACCCTCCCTGTGGCAGTCACTTCAACCCTCGCCAACGCCAAGATGTCGTCGTCAGTGCCCACTTCAGCATCTCTGGCTCGCAGCAGGAGCATGAACAGACTATCCCACCAATCCGACAACCCAGCAGCAATAGCAGACGCACAAGCCACAGAGTGGATGCGTCGAGAACTTGAGAAGAAGCGGCAGCAAGAAGGGTCAGAGGGCCGCGGCCGATCATCGACTTCGGTCCGACCGCCGAGTCGTGCTGCGAGCATCAAAGAAAGCGTCAGAGAATACGTCTTTCCAGGCTCTCGCAGTCGGGCTCTGAGCCGTGCGCAGTCCAAAGAATCCCTTCGTCCAACAACAGACAACGACGACCAAAGTCTTTCACGCAGTGGTTCGAATTCAGGATGGCGGAGTTGGGGCATTCCCCGCCGCTTAAGTTCGAGGAGCAACAGCAGACCAGGAACTTCCAAGGGACAGCCGGATGAGGCACAGCCCAGGAAGTCAGAGTCCAACGGCCTCAATCTGAACAGAGAGCTGCCGCCACTACCGAGCCTGGACACCTGGAAGGACTCCCAACAGCCTGAAGAAGAAAAGGTAGCATCGCCCAAGTCGCCAATCGCCGGAACACACATTGCGAGTATGATGCGTTCGCAAGAACAGCACCAAGACCGCTCTCCAGCTGCGAAGACACACAGAAGGAGTGGATCCGATACGGTGGCAATGCAATTCAACGATGCTTTCCCTGCTCGCAAGTCTTCCCGTGTGCAAGAGACCAAGGCTATTCCACAGCCCACGCGGACAACGCCAGGTAGCCCAGCAAGCCCCGGAGCCATGATGACCGGCTGGTCCTCCACCAGCAACCTCGGCCAACGTCTCGAAATTGGCTCCAGCAACCACACTCGCCAAAGAAGCGGAGGTAGCGGCTCTGCCTCGAACAGCAACCAGAGCGCCGAGGCGTCTACTTTCTCTCGTAAGATGAGTCTAGACACAACCGCCCGGAAAACTCTTTCCAACGACCACAAGACGACAGGCCGAGAGGAGCAGAAATCCAAACTGAAGAAGATCTTCAGCGGTTGGATGTCCAAGAAGGACAAGAAGGAGGATTGGATGCACAAGATGGAGAAGGAGGGCGTCAAGGAAGGTGTTTTGGTGCAAGAAGGCAACACAAGCACATCGCCAGTGGTGCGCTATTGATCTGGCTTATTCGCCATATTCCTGAAAAACGCGTTTTATTACCGACGTTCGGTTCGTACGGGTTGGGACATTTGTATACATGTAATGACGCTCATGCGTAACGTGCCACGACGCAACGCTACTTTTCTTCTCTTTTCTTATTAGGGATTTTCTAGGGAGTTGTATATCCCGTTGCGCCGTCATCAGTACGATGCGTTTTCTATTCGTCTTCTTGGTTACTATAGGGTAGGACTGAGGTAATAGAATTAGGTTTCTTCTGTTTCTTGTATTCAATTGCACAGCCTCAATCATCAAGGTGTATCATGCCTTTCACTCTCGGATTTTCTTCTTGTCTTTGACGCGTCCATTTTCGTTAACCGTCGGTAACATACTGCACACGTGACTGCGCGTCACGGAAACGTCGCGTGAAGCCGGATGGGATGCTCTTTCCTCAACTACTAGCCTGAATCATTATCGGTATGCACGACCCCGCAAGACCTCTACTGTTCTCTACATATTTTCACAATGAACAGTCGCCATTGCTATGACGTTTCTGAGAAGAGACAACAGTCTGTGACAGGTGACTGACTGTGGTTTAGCTACACTCTCTCTCGCCTTTACTTGGACATCCCACTATTACGCGTTACCACGAAGCGCGATATGTGAGGGGATCTGGCGGTAATTATGGGAACACTGCATAGTTGACAGTCTGTGGTTACCGTCGGCCTCTCTCGTCTACATCTCTCCGTAACCATAATCGGATCGATCGGCACTCTACGTCCGAATCTGTGCGTAAGAGCGATGCCTTAAGTACGCGTGTGCAAGCAGGCTGATACTCAGTTGAATCAAATTCCATCTTTCCCGCTATAACGTTTACATCATTCGTTCGTGTCTTACAGCATATCCACAAAGACTACCATCCCATTCACCTACAAAGCCACCGCCGAACCTCGTTCCTTGGCGATCATACCAGTTGGCCATGTGCAACGTCATACATCTCTCCTTCAAATGCCAGCATCTACTGCGTCTAAGGAGATCGCGTTGCAAAGGCACCAAGCACAAGATGACGCGGACTAGCATACGAGCTGCGTGCACAGCAGAATCGTTTCTCACTGTATACATTCAAACTGACTGCAGTCCCTGTGAGCACAGGATCTGGGAGAGCAATTGGGAATCCAAACTAGAGCGAGCAAGAACATTCTTAGCTAAGCTAATCGAGAAACGGATGCGGGGCGTGGATGAGATCTCGACTCTCGTCAGAGAGCTCAATGAGCAGTATCACGTGGCTTGCTGGGATGCACGCAACATGCCCTTGCACGCTTTTAAGAAGAGTGTAGCGCGGGTAAATGTCAGCGACCACAAGACAGCGCGCTCGCCCTTGATACAGGAAGTACGACCAGAAGACGTTGTTGATCCTAAAGAGCGCATGAAGGATTGGTCGGAAATGGATGAGAATGACTACGATGGCGACTACATCGCGAGCACCGATCCAATACACCCAGTCAGCACTGATTACTCACATCCATTCGATGATGACGACGGGAGCTGGATCCTCAATCACTTCTCACAGGAGGAGATGGACGCTTCAAGCAATGGAGATGTTGTACTTGACTTTGACCATGATGGATGGAGTTGGGACAACAATGACAACGAGAAGAGCACAACCACGACGTTTAATACGACTCAAGAAGACGACCCTACAACACGGATCAGCAATGACAATCTTATCCCCTGGAACCCAGAAGCCACAACACCCCCCACGCTCACAGAAACCAGCACAAAAGATCTCCACATCAAAGAAAAGCTTAAACAAGAGCACACAGAACTCATAATCAAGGCATTCGCCCTATTCGTTCACAGTTCCACAAACTCCAAAAGTCCACAACCCGAACACCTACCAGAAAACATAACCTCGCTGCTCCGCACCCTCGATATCCCCCCAACTACCCCAACTCTTTGCACAACACCGACAATCAACTCACCACGCATATCGTGCGTATACAATTCTTCACACTCTCCTGCTCCTCAGACAGGGCGAGCAATCTCACGCACTTTGTCCTCGGCAGACTCAAGTACATCTCCACAAGCGTCAAGTTTGACTTCTCCATCATCATTCTCGTCACCAACACCACCATCATCATCAGCAATAACACCCACCCACACCCCACGGCTACAACCTCGCAATTCACAGCGAACAGTCTACGACAAACAACGCTCGTCGCTCAAAAAGCGACTACAACTTGACGCCGACAAAGACAAGTACTACCGTGACCTGCTCCTTGTTTCGCGGTGGGAAGCGAGGGCGTTTGAAGGAGCAGAGGGGAGGCTTATTCCTGATCCGCTGATGGTGGAGGAAGCCGGTGGACGGAGTGAGGGGGAAGTAATGCGTGGGTTTCAATAAGAGGGTAAAATGATCAATGGGCAGATGCTGGGCACTAGGAATTTCAGGGCGTTCCCAAATAGACGGGGGGCGGTTTGTTTCTCACTTCAAATTTTTAACAAGCGGGAATGCATGGCTTGGTTCATTGCTCATATGCCAGTCGGACTATCATGCCCCTTTGGCCACAGTCATGCGTCTATCAAGTCCTATTCATGCGCCGAACGCTATGCAGAAATCTCATCGCTGAACTAGACGCAGTACATCACGCAAAGCGTGAAGAATGATCCCCAGCGCTTGCAGCATTGCCAGACTCAACCAGCGTAGGATCCGATACGTCTCTCGTCCAGTCCAGTAACCGAGTCCTATTATGCCGAGTCCCAGTATGATTGGACCGATGGCAAAGAGGAGCAGATAAGCGGGCCCCATACTGAGGATTGCTAGCACAGCATGCCACCATTGGTTGACGAACATAAAGTCAAAGTCGTCAAGATCATCTGGGTCGAAAAGCGGATAAGGATGATGGTCATGTGCCATCGCGCCTAGGCTCCGCCTTCTTGCCGATCTAGCGCACCATCAGCAATGCAGTCTTCTCATGTACGAATGGTGCAGATGGATCGCCAGGGATCACCACCTGTCACCACCGGAACCCTCGCTCATGACCGAGTTGAAGAGGTTGCCCTCGCCGCCGTAACCACCACCTCCGCCATAGTTACCACCACCTCCGTATCCACCCGTGCTGCCCATGCGGTTCTTGCCTTGGGTCTTGCCGTGCTCAACGATGGAACTCTTGCGGCCGAGGTCCCTGGCAAGGGAGACGGAGTTTGTGATGGATGATAGCAGGTTGACCAGCTGCACATCAGAAGCTTCTTGCTGAGACTCAAGTGTGAAAGCGGCCGAGTCTGGCGGGCCCAAGATGTTGAGGCGTGCGAGCATGGCGGATACACTGCGAAGGATCGAATGGTCTAGAGGCAGGGGATGCTGCTCGTCTGGCGTAGCGTTTACTGGTAGGGATGGATCGGAGAGGTACGACGCTGGAAGGGAGTCGAGGTATGCGCGTAGAAGCATTATTCGTCGGCTAAGCATGCGAATGGCGTTCATCTTGGCCGTAAGCGAGGAGAGAACTAGGCAGAAGTTAGTATGTCTGGAACAGCCCAAAGTTTGACAGCGCTGAACCTACCCTCGTCGTCGTCGGCGGTCAAGATGACCGACTCGTCGATGGGAGCATCCTTTTCTTTCTCCTTCTCCTTCTCCTTTTGCTTCCCCCGTGTATTCCGCTTTCCAGTACCCTCATCAGTTCTTGAAGGTTCTGACGCTGGAGCTGCTACGTCTGCTGTGCCTTCGACCGCAGTGGCGTTGCCACCACCACGTGCTACGAAATCCACGGAGATCATTTCCGCCTCGCCCGTCTCGATCGAGTATACTAACTCCCTGAACTTGATCGACTTTGCTTGTATAGCACCGTCGATATCCATAGCCTTGTCATTTGGCTCGCTTGACACATGGACGGAGACGGACTCGTATACTGTGAGAGGCAGCTTTCCGGCAGCAGTTTCTTTGGAGAAGGCATTCTCTGGGTGGAAGAGCACGAGCAGTGGAGATTCCGTGTAGACTTCTGATATGCGCGAATGGATAGGAAGGATGTGGGGTTCTGGGCCGGAGGCGGGACCGAGAGTAAACCAGCCGACGATGTCTAGTTGGGGTTCCTTGTGTACGTCCTTGACTACAGTAATCGTGAGCTTCAATCCAAATTAATCGCGTAGTAAGTATGTGCTAGAACATACAGTCTTCGATGCGCTTGCTGAACCACTCATCATCGAGTATTGTCTCTCCGTCTTGATTCGACTGGAGCTTTGCTTGGAAGGCAACCTCCATCGTGATGTTTTGGCCATCTTGTGCGCCTAGTATAGCTCCAACCACGGGTCCTGTCTGCTGTCGTAGCGTGTGCCGTGTTACGCAGTCTGTTATCGTGAGGAGTACTAGCGGATGAAGTTGAACAGTTGGACTTGCGTCAGAGGCGCGGGTGGTCGAAACGAGTGGATTTCCCGATGATTCTGCCATTTTCGCTGCAGTGTGCTTTCGTGTCTACTTTTTCGGAATATTCGCAGTAGTCGAGGTAGTGAGTGAGAGTCTTAGTGGAAGTGGAATTGCAAGGCAATTGCAATGATATGGGCTTGGTGGGGAGCTGGCCCAGGCTGCAGCTGCCACAATTCGTGGGGTTGTGCCAAGGCGCTAACAGCTCAGCGCTAGTGTCAACGCGACTGCAGCGCGACGCGACTTCTTTGGGGCAGATACATCGCCTTCTTGCTTTCACTACACTTCTCTATCCAGACTGCACCATCAACCAATCTAGGAAATGTGAGCGAGCGGCCATTGTCTGGCGACTGTCATGGAATTACTATTCATAGTCCGGCAGAGCCTCCTGATCTTTGTGTAATCTTCAAACCAAGTCGAGAACGCCAATCCAATCAACTCCAAAGCAATCCCAACCCAAAAGCGAATGGTATCTTAGTTTGATCCACACTCTCAAAACGCCTGACTACGACCGCTGTCTCCTGGTCGATCGTCTCTATGTCGGTTCCATCATGCCATTACAAATGCCACGAAAGCGGATATACGTCTGATTAGTAGTTCGTGGTCCATTCTCTTTCCTACATCTCAACAAGGACTTTGAGAACAAGATTGCCATCTTTGTCGACCGTTTTGCCTGCGAGCTCAAATGCTTCTTTTGTCGACGCCAAACCATGGTATCTGTGAGTGATCATGTTGTCGAGACTTGGAAGCACACCAGCGGACAAGATCTTGATGCCGGTCGGGTAGGTATTGGCGTAACGGAAGATGCCAAGAATATCAACTTCCTTCAGATGAGATGCTGACATGGGTAGTGTCTGGATTGGTGTGCCCATTCCGACCATGATGAGCTTACCGCCCGGCCTCGTCGCCTACAAGAGGTTAGAACCAGATTCGCACATACATCACAAAGACACTTACGTATAGTCCAGCCTGCATACAGATTTCTTTTCCCGTGCAGTCGAAGGTGACATCAGCACCTTCAAAGTCTGGCTCGTTCTGCGAGGCAATCTGCATAACATCGGTGGCCAACTCTTTCGCTACTGCGAACTTCTCGGCAGTCTCGTTACCGTGTTTCTGTGGGGTAACGATGTAGCCTTTGTGCGCAAAGCCATTCGCCAAGGCATAGTTTATTCGCCCATAGTCGATGTCTGCAATGACAACGGTTGTAGCGCCAGATACCTTGGCCATGGCAGCTGTCAACAGGCCAACCGTACCTGCGCCGAAAACAATGACCGTGTCACCCTGCTCGATCTGGGCTCTTCTGGTTGCATGGATCGCGACAGAAAGAGGTTCTAGAAGCGCAGCCGACTCCATGGAGACGTGCGAAGGTAGTCTGATTTAGGTTGTCAGCTAGCGCTCGATGTTCGGGTAGATCATGCATGACATACTTGTGGCACCATTTTGCAGGATGGTTGATACGTTCCTGAAGCGTCCCCTGGAAATGAGGCACAGATTTTGCGCTACTCCGAAACCTCATCTTCGGGCACAGGTTGTAGCGTCCCCGTTGACATGACCTGCAGTTGTCGCACGGCACACCGACCTCCAGAGCAACGCGGTCACCAACCTGGTAACCGGTAACATTCTGGCCGATGGCGACCACAATCCCGGCAGACTCGTGGCCTAGCGACAACGGCTCGCAAGCCTGCAGATCGCCGTTGCAGAACTTGCTGTAGTAGGAACAATCGCTTCCGCACAGTCCAGTGGCCTTGATAGCGATTTGGAGTTCATTGGCGGCGGGGTCCGTAATAGTACGAGTTTCCTAATTGGATGTGTTAGTTGCGCGTTTTAGATGCTCAACATACACCAAAACCCCCACGAGTAGTGGGTAGACGTGGGATGTGTAACGGAAGAGGAAGGCATACGAGCCGCAAATCCCTTGGCCCATGTAAGACCGAAGCTACGACAGTCGATGACTTGGTGTAGTGCCTCGTTGGGATTGGATAGATATCTGCGAGAGCTGAGGGAGCCATTACGAGAACGATTTGAAAGTACGGGGGATGGTGGCAATGGAGCGGGAAGAAGGGAGAGGGAGATAGCTAGCAAAAGCCCACCCCACGGCAGCGTGGAGGCTGATATACATGTTGAAAAGACCCATTCCGATCAACGGTGGCCTGGCACAAGCTGGGCTTGCCTCAGGTTGGTGCGTCGGCGAGATAATGGCATCGCATGAGGAAAGAATCAAAGGCTCCACGTCATTTGCTAAGCGTATCAAACGGGCGGGACGAACATGGATAGGGATGCGCGACCAGAGCTACTTGGTATGGTAGGCCTCGCGTAGCCTTTTCTTTATCCCGTTACTCTGAATGTGTATATGAGGCTAGTTCATCTTGTGGGTACACCATCGGGAACTCTTGCAATTCGCTCAGCGACCTAGTATCTCAAGACTCAAGCATTGTTAGACTCGTTTTGCCGGATCAACACCGTATAGCTCCGGAACGTGCATACGCAAGATGCGATATAGGAGCAATGACCACCATGCAATACCTGTGCTGAACACGTCTTTCTTCTGCAGTGGCCTTCTATCAAAAACCTGCCGGCGTTGTGAAACGGCGATAAGGCACTCTGCACGGCTGTGGAGCCCGCTACCAAAAGTTATGTTGGGATTCACTGCAGCGGACCTGTAGGTAGTAGTGGCCCTGCAGACTCCCGGATCCTTGAACAAGACGCGCGAAACATCAGCCTGATATGCAGGCTGTCCCTTCTCGGCGTTAGCACGTTTTCCCGCTAAGCCAAAGCTCAAACCATAAGTCGCCCTCTGGCCCCGGTGCATCATCAATCTTGGATCCTCAGGGCCTGCATACCGACGGGAAAATTCGACCACTGACTGGCTAGCGTAATTGGCTGATTTTCCAGAAGACTTCCGGAAGCTACTTTTGCAATATAAAATCCCGGATATATTGCCAATGTGCGAACGGCTCATGCTCGACGGTGCGCCCCCAAACTGGACTACTCTGGGGATCATGGTTACAGTCCCGTTGTGTGGCACCTTAGCGGGATCCTTCTGGGGCAAATGTGGTGTGTGCGGTAACAAACCCGTTGGCTGAATGTCGGTTGGAGACTGGACAAGGGTCGTAGTTTGGCTACCGAGCAGCCCATTGACGACATTCGTCCTACAGATAACCGAACTGCCGGGACAAAGAGGTACATAGGCGTCTTATCGGAGCGACTACAATGTCAACTGCACGAACGACTGGCCCAAAGCATAGTTAACAGTCTACAGCTGCAGCTTCGACCGAGGTGTGGCCACCAAGCGTCCACCAAGCGGCCACCAAGATTGACATGTGCCAGCATCTGCACGATAGTGACAAAGAAGCACCGGTAGCGCGCTGCAGTGCCGTGTCCGATCTACCACCTCGACCGAAAAATGAGGTTGAACATTGGTCGTGAAGGATCGGAAGGAATAACGGTGATTGCGGGTACATGGTAGACCCAGCACTTGACAGGGAGGCGGCCACGAGCAAGTTGCCATGTCGTTCGTAAGCGGACCCGCAACATGACTGTACGTATCTTCCCGACCGCCCGAGCTGGTCTCTCATTCGATAATCATCATCTGTCACGCAGCAGCGGAACAGATGTCGAGAACGACTTGTTCTCTGTTCGTCAAACATTACACGGCAGAGCACCATGGTGGACCCGAACCTACCCAGCAATGTTGAAATCAACTTCTTTGTAGACCAGGATGCGTTTAAGACCCGACTAACAAACACACCTAACGGATCTATCCAGCCAGTCCGCTGCCCGCTCCGGCGCAACGAGCTACGAGATGCAATGGAATAATCAATTTACTGATAAGCAACGTTTCCCTCGTCTACATTGCACAAGCCTACCTCGGCGGACGACCTAGGTATATTCGACGCTATTATAGACCCTGTCAATGAACGTTAGAGAACACCGGGATAATGCACCACCAAGCGACCGACTCCACGACCCTCATGCATGGTGCTCTCAAAGCAGTGGGCGGTGAGCGAGGTCCGCCATGACCAGTTTGAACATGTTGCGCAGCAACTCGTCGGCCTGCGCGCATTTTTGCGATCTTCGTCGAATATATTTCAAGTACTTGCTCCATACTAATGCGGCGGTGAGCAATTTCACCTTACTCGCTTCCTCGAGCTTGCCAACGCCACAGCATCCAACCACCATCATCCCGGGCTGAAGGGTACGTATTCCTCAGACAAGCGGTCTGCCGGATGTAAAGACACCGCATCCCCTATCGCAGCACCCTGCCCAAAAGAAGCCGCGGAATCTGCGGAAGCGCCTCTCCGCATCAGCTTTCTTTCGCAACGGAGCTTTACATATCGCAACCTACTCGCGACCACGAGGTCACCACAGGGTACAATGTCGCTACCTTACTGGCTGCATCCCGCAGTGGGGAACCATTGTTCTGGATCGTGCACGGACGGAGGGGACCTGCATCCGACATATCTCCAGATGCTTCTACCTGGAAACATTGGAAGCATGGAGCACCCATCACGAAATACGTTCTTGACCTCAAAGTTCGCCTGGGAGAATGCCAAGGAGCGCTAGCCCGCAGACTTGAGTCAAGGCGGGCCAAGAATCCAGAAGAACAACCCGGTGCTAAAATTCTCAGGCGGCCGTATCTACCACTACTTTTGCCGGTACTTTTCTAGTTAGAACCTCCGGCGATACCGAGATACCACCACATATCACACGCTTCCCTTCGAGCCATAGGTACCTGGTAAATGCCGTTGACTGTAAGCGAAGCAGAACTTTGTAGGTTGACGAACCCGAGGTTTTGGTGTATGACGAGATGAACTGGTGGTGTGCTGATGGCACACAGGTATCCACATGCTGTGCCTCCACGGAATCCTCCCCAGTCGATGATGAATGTCGGCGTCAAGGCCATATTGCAACGAGACAAAGTTTCTGTACGCTGACGCACACATGGGGTTTGCCGGCCAAGTACCGGCTCAACAACCGTTGAGCAAGTATCGAGATCCGCCATCTTGGAATAGCTATAGTCAGCGATTGGCACTAAATGCACATGTAAAGGATCCCGTGTGCTTGCTTGGCGCAATGCGATACCGATATCGCTGCATAGACAAAGGAGCCGGGGAGCACATGTCAGGCCACGATAACGGGCAGAGCCGCAATCTCTATTGCCTGTGAATCTGCATGCAAGGACAACGATCTACCGTACTCGGTCGACGGGCATGAAAAAAGTAATCATACACACACACATACACACCGCTCACTTGGCAACACACTGAAACTCTCATTGCACCCTGGGCTGGACAAACTCGTAGCAAACCTAGGTACATCGTTGCCGCCAGGAGACCGCTCGATCCGTCGCACATCTCCACTCAATCCTACAAACTACTCTCCCGCTTCTTTTTCCCCACCAACCCCTGCGCCTCAAACCATTGGCGGATAATCGCATTAACCTCGTCTGGCTTCTGGATCAACGCCCAGTGCGCGGCCTCGACCTCCGCTCTCGTCAGCTTAGGAATAAAATGTCCCATGTTCCTTGACATCTCCGGTTTGAGCACGCCGTCATGTGTGGCTTGGATGAAGAGGACGGGTTGGTGGATTTGCTTCTTGGACAGTAGCGCTTGGTCTTCCTCCCAGTTTGTGCGGCGTTGCCGGTACCAGTTCACTGGGTTAGGGGGTCAGCGTTTGTCCGAGTTTGGAGTGGTGTGCATATATGTGTGGGCGGGCGGGTGGATGTGTGGATAGTTAGGGGAAATGATGGCTCACATGTGGGGTGGATCCCGTGGTTGAGATACTGCTTGACGTAGTAGTCTAGGTACTGGTTCGCTGTTAGTACACCATCACTTGTTGAAGTAATTGCTCGAGCTGTCTTTCTGAAACAACGCAATGCAAGTAATCAATCTCGATGCCGTCGACATACGGGATGGCCGTGGTGTTAAGCCGAGTCAATCTTCTGAGTCATACTCGCTGCACGACACGCTGGAAGTGGTAATGCCTCTGTCGAGCAACGTAACCACCTCACAGTGCTCCTTCAAAAGGTAAATTCTTTGTCTCTCGAAGGATATCCCCACTTTTTGTCTCCTTCGATCCCGCACTTGACACGCGTTGCAGCATAAGAGATCATCACATACCTTTCCGTTCAAAACTCTGCTCTCACCAATTATCGGTAGATTCTCTGCCAGGATCCCCTTCTCGGGATCAAATGTAATCTCACCGTTTGGTCCCTTGGCCCCATACATACCTTTCAGAAACTGCCTGATCGACTGTTCATCTTTGACAATCTTTTCCACTTCGCCTGAAGCAAGGTGTAATTGGTAGGCGAACTGGGGTAAGGGGCCTTTGACTAGATCCTCGGTAGACATGTACTTCTCGGAAGGCGCGGTGTAGGGTGTGCAGACCGAGAAGACGTGTGAGACGAGATTGGGGTACCTGTCATAATGGTGAGCTGGTACTGCGGATGGCAGATCGAGCTGTTTGGTGCTGTGGAGACTTACCACTGGGCAGCTCGCCACACGACGAAGCCCCCCCTGAACAAAACATTAGTACATGCACGTCTCTGTACAGCAACGCAACAGAGACATACCAATCATGGCCACCGAGAATGATCTGCGGTGCGTTGACTTCTTTAGCCAACGCAGCAATGTCATCTGATGCTCTCTTGAGCCCATAGAGCTGGATGGAGTTTGGCGGAACCTTTGGAGCATCCTGACCGTCAAAATATTAGCATGACTATTAAAGCAACACGTTCTCTGGGTACTTCGTACCGTTCCGCCGTAGCCCATCATATCAGGTGCAACGACCCGCATGCCCATGTCCACTAAAAGTGGAATTTGATACCTCCATCCTATTGACAGATCAGGCCAACCATGAATCTACCAAAACAGTTAGAATAGTCACCCTGCAGCATACCGGCGACTCTATCCATGAAGATCCGGAAGTTGCAAGGTTGCCGCCAACGCACGACAGGCTGTCAAACACGACTTACCAAAAACACGGTGTGTGTGTACTCGCCAGACTGGGGTACCGCATAAAGGTAATGATACGTATACCCATTGAGCTTCGCAGTTTTGTGCTCGATGCGAGGGTCAGACACGGGGTCAATTGGTTGGACTGTCATGGCGTGCTATCTGTACGATCAAGGGTAAAAAGATGTTATATTGCGACGAGGGTAGTTGGGGGCTTAGAACACAGCAGCAGTGGCAAGGAAAAACATCGGGGTTGATGGCGGTGAGCGGGCGAGTCGGTTTTAGCGATGAAGCTGTAGATTCATGATGATGGTTTACTAGATTCGGGTGTGCCGAGGTACCGCGGATTGTGGGGTATTGGAATCACCACGGGCGTGACATCACATTCCATATTTGTCTTCGTTGTTTACTCAACGCGTAGGTTCTGCACATGAAGCCCAAAGTCAAAGATCTTGAAATGCGCCGAAGACAGTGTTCGATGTATATTCCTATGGTATGCCCAGAAACGGGCGATCGTCGGACAGTGTCCCACTCATTATGACATTCCAATTTATCAATTCGACATCTAGGTAGGCGCATGCAGCGTGAGGCGAGCGCAACTGTAACCGAGTGTTGGATGTCACTGTTGTTTACCGGCGTCCGTGCCGGAACAATACATGCAGACAATTATGCATGACCCGGGAATTCGGAAAGAGTATTGCGTTACTCTCAGAACATATAGCGACTTCTACCGTGCATGTATAATCGACGTATAATGCAGCAATTGTGGTACGATAGAACTCGTAAAGCAGGATTGGCCAAAGGCTTCATTAATTTGCGAAGCACGTTGGCTATCGCTACTGGGGCTTTCCAGAGGCTAGGGTCGCATATCCAAGGTGGAATGATCAAACTCCGCAAGTCAAGTCAATCGGTTGGCAAAAGATGTGACCGGACCAAGGGCCATACCGCGAAGAGCATCGATAAGACCTGCCAACAGCGATCTATCAAGCTGGTTATAGGTAAAGGTAGAGAGGGCATATGCTCCCCGACGATCCTTAATAGATGACAGTATCCTCGGCGGCTTCTTCAACGACGTCCTCTCCGTTTTCGTCGTCATCTTCCTTGATGGTTGGGTCAGCTACGGTTTCATGACTTGGACCATTGCTGTTCTGCATGTCCTCAGTGGCGCGCTCGGCATTCACATCGGTATCAGGGGTATCGGAGTGGTGGTCCTTCA
>JAESFQ010000203.1_pt1 | contig 21421 bp, 18 predicted proteins | sample 9269431 | NCBI WGS metagenome assembly JAESFQ01 (sample SAMN14502588, study PRJNA617103) | algae metagenome | isolation source: Plectolyngbya sp. WJT66-NPBG17 and co-occurring heterotrophs from well... | place: USA: Mojave Desert, Joshua Tree National Park, California | collected 2006-08-06
TGGATGATATCGAAATTCACCAGGGGAATCGCATCATTCCGATCGAAAGTTGGGGAACCCCAATTTTTGATGAATCTGGAGACATTCTGTATGCGATCGCAGCCTTTCAAGACATCACTGACCGTAAACAGGCAGAACACCTCTTAGCCAACTACAACCGCACCTTAGAACAACAGGTGGCAGAACGAACGGCAGCCCTCCAGCAAAATGAAGCCGCACTGCACGATGTCTACAACAAGCTTCGCTTACGAGAACAGCAGTTGCGGCTGATCACTGACGCTCTCCCTGTTTGTATCAGCTACATAGACGTAAATCAATGCTACCAGTTTGCTAATCAGACTTATGAAGGGTGGTTTGGCTGTAGTCGAGATGAAATTGTGGGTAGACATGCGCGTGAAATCATCGGTGAGGCGGCATATCAAGCTGCTCAACCCTACATCAATCAAGCACTGGCAGGGCAAATTACAGTCTACGAAGCAGAACTGCCCTATCCCTCTGGTGCACGCTATATCAGTGGTTCGCTTGTTCCTGACTTCGATACCAATCATCAAGTGAGAGGCTACTACGGTCTAATTACAGACATTACCGAACAACGCAAGACTGCACTGCGGGAACGCAAGCGTACTGAAGAAGCGTTGCTTCTGGATGAACGCAACCGCATGGCACGCGAAATTCACGATTCGTTAGCTCAATCATTCACAGGCATTCTGCTTCAAGTCGGAGCAGTAACACGAGTGTCGGTGGATATCCCGGAAGCAACCCAGGCATGTCTGAAAATGATTGATGAACTGGCACGCGCTGGTCTGGCAGAGGCACGCCGATCTGTAGCAGCGCTCCGTCCGCAGCTATTGGAAGAGGGCAATTTAGAGAGCGCCTTGCACCGCCTCGTGACCCAAATGGAATCTACGATCGATACTGTTCTGATTTATGAGACTCAGGGTACAGCCTATTCCTTACCAGCCGATGTGGAGAACAACTTACTTCGAATTGGGCAGGAAGCATTAACGAATGCAATCAAATACGCTTGTGCTAGCGAAATTCGGATTGAGTTAGTGTACAACCAAACACATTGCATCTTACGGGTTAAAGATAATGGACGAGGCTTTGAAGTGGGTAGCGCTCCAATGAACAGTGGTTTTGGTTTATTAGGAATGAGCGAACGGGCAGAGCGCATTGGTGCCCAACTAGCGATTCAAAGCCAACCGGGACGGGGAACAGAAATTATTGTCACTATCCATCAAGAAAGAGAGATACGATGAGCCAATCCACCATGATTCGTGTTCTGATCGTTGATGACCATGCCATTGTCAGAAAGGGATTGGCAACTATTATTAATTCTGATCCAGAAATGACGGTGATCGCTCAAGCCGAAGATGGGCAACAGGCGATCGGAATGTTTCGAGAACACCAGCCAGATGTCACGCTAATGGATTTGAAAATGCCCCGTATGAGCGGCGTTGAAGCCATTACTGCAATTTGTGCCGAATTTCAACAGGCTCGGATTGCCGTACTTACAACTTATGATGGCGATGAAGATATTTATCGTGGTTTGCAGGCAGGTGCTCAAGGCTATCTACTCAAGGATAGTAAACCCGGTGAGCTTTTGAATGGGATTCGCGCGATTCACAGCGGTCAAAAGTATATTCCGCCAGCTGTGGGCGCAAAATTGTTGCAGCGGATGAGCAATCCAGAACTGAGTGAACGAGAACTAGCGGTGCTCCGTTTGATGGCACAGGGAATGAGTAATCAAGACATTGGCACGGCTTTAAGCATCGGTGAAGGTACCGTCAAATCACATGTGAATCACATTTTCAGCAAATTGGGTGTAGCTGATCGCACACAAGCCGTTATTGTTGCGATTAAACGTGGGTTAGTTAGTTTGTAGGTTGTAATAAGTTGTACTTCAGTTGGGCTTGACTTCTAACTAAAGTTAGAAGTCAACTTTCACCATGAGATTGACTGGTTCACCCATCACTCGATCATACAAAAGTCTCAACCCCAAGTGGACGACAAGTGAGGGTCAATTGCCTATATTAAAGTTATCCAAATATTGACGCAGTTAGGTTGTAAGGCTTAAGTTTGCTTTATACAACTGAACGATGACTCACAATCGTGATTACAATTTTCTATTCGTTCCGCCTTCAGTCCGGGATCATATCCAAGGTGTACTGAATGCTGCTGTAGTACTAGTTATGTATGCAGATTATGAATGTTTTCAGAGTGCAAACATGTATCGGTTGATTAAAGCTGCTCAACAACAATTGAGGGTTTCTTTTAGAGAAAACGATCTGTGCTTTATCTTCCGTCATTTCCCCCAGGTACAGATTCATCCTCATGCTCAGCGGGCGGCGGAAGCGGCAGAAGCAGCAGCAACTCAAAGTCAATTTTGGCAAATGCATGAGATGCTTGATCGCTTTAAGTTCATTCCTCTCTAGCGACTGATCGCTTCAGTCAAGAAGAATCAACAGAATCATGAGATTTCTACACCACTAAACATGACTACCACACCATCTCTCCAAATCATCAAATCGCTTTACGAGGCCTTGACCAACGGCGACGTCACCACGGTTCGACCCCTACTTGATCCCCAAATCGAATGGACGGAGGCAGAGGGGTTCCCGCTCGGTGGCACGTACCGTGGAGTGGAGGCGGTTCTCAAGGGGGTGCTAATGAGGCTTGCCACGGATTGGAAAGGTTTTCAGACAACCCCAGACGAGTTCATCGACGGTGGTGAGACTATCGTCGTCCTCGGCCACTATAGCGGCATCTATAAGGCAACCGGCAAAAGCTTCCAGGCACCGTTTACCCATGTCTGGAAGGTTCGCGACGAGAAAGCTATACGCTACGTCCAGTACACGGACACGTGGCTGGTCCAACAGGCGCTGCAGTGACGGGCCCCTGCAGACCTCTCCGGAGGTGTAACTGGGGTAGCGGCGATTCGGACCAGGGGAATGACTCGGTTGAGCGCTTTAAGTTTATTCCTCTCTAGCTACTTATCCCGATCGCTTCAGTCACGATAGAAGAATCCACAGAATCGGACGAGGGAAGATCTGTAAATGGCATTGAGCCGAGATACGGGACCTCTCGGAGATTTGAGTTTGGGCAAAGGAACCAAGGCGAATACAGGAGCCGCTCAAGTGTATAAGTTTAAGCATGGCAACTATGTATACCAAGTTTTGGGAGGACGGGGAGATCATCGCTATCAGGGAACGTTAGAGGTGTACAAGCTTGGCCACTCGATCGTGAGCCAAGCTTGTACACACGAGGGATAAAACAGGTTAATTTGTCAGTTTGCGTTCAGATAAGAATTTGGATGCTCTACTCCAGGCTCTTTCGTTGATGGAATAATGACAAGTTTGACTAACAAGTTTGAATGTGATCGTTGACTTTATTGATCCGGATCAGTTTGTATTTTTTATCGTTTAAGGAGATAAATCCATGTCAGACAAACACGAGGCCGTAAGCATTTTTCCATCCCATGTTGAAGCAGAAGCAGCTGTTCTAGAACTACAAAGAGCCGGTTTCGACATGCGAAAGATTTCGATTATTGGTAAGGACTATCAAACCACTGAGCATGTCCGTGGTTTCTTCACCTGGAAAGATACGGCTAAAGCAGGAGCCAAGGAAGCAGGCTACTGGGGCACCTTTTTTGGCAGCTTCTTTGGCATCCTTACTGGCGCAGGGTTGCTGTTTGTTCCAGGAGTTGGTCCTGTCATTGTAGCGGGACATGTCGCTGGAGCGTTGGCAGTGTGGATCGAAGGCATGATTGTCGGTGGTGTTGGGGCTGCCGTTGCTGGGGGATTGGTGGGCGCTCTGGTTGGATTGGGAATTCCCAAAGAGCAAGCCTTAAAGTACGAAACAGAAATCAAAGCCGGTAAGTTTATGGTGATTGCTTCAGGAACGGATGAGGAGATCGATCGCGCACAACAGATTCTAAAAAACGCTGACCATGAAGTCAATCAAGCCGTTGTTGCTTAGCTCAACAGCCACCCGTTTTACCAATTCACCTGTATACACCGTCAAATTGCAAACATTACACCTTGGAAGCAATTGTTATGCCGACTCAAAACACCGATAAACTCGCCAAAGCTGATAGTAGCCAGCCCTTACTGCATCAGTATGGACACGAGATTCAGCAATATGATAGCTTGCGGGGCTTACCGATCGCCCTCAACCCAGATGCTCGTAGCGAAAGCTGTAGGCTCGTCAACCAAATTTTGGCAGATACCATCATTCTCTATCATCTCTATAAAAAGCATCACTGGATGATGCGCGGACACACGTTTTATCAACTGCATTTGTTGCTCGACAAACACGCCAGTGAGCAGGTTGAACTAATTGACGCAATGGCAGAACGAGTGCAAACGCTAGGTGGTGTAGCGATCGCGGACCCACGCCATGTGGCAGAAGTGACTAAAATTAAGCGTCCTCCCAATGGTGTCGAAGAAGTGCCTGTGATGCTGTCACGGCTGCTGGAAGCACAGGAATTGATTCTGGGAGAACTAAGAGATGCGATCGACAAAACCGCAGCAAATCAAGATAGTGGTACGAATGACTTATTAGTCAGCCAGGTGTTGCGGACGAATGAGTTACAGATTTGGTTTTTAGCAGAACATCTAGTAGATACACCACTGGTACAAAGCTAAACCCTCTATCTGTCAACTTAAAGATGGTAGATGGAATATATCTGTCACCTGATGAAGTTGAAAAGTCACAGTACGTTTACTACAAAATCAAGGCATTAGGAGAATGGTATGAGTCATTTGAACAACAGTAATGATTTGGCTGCCGAATACGATCGTGGAATCGTTCCTGCTAAAGTAGCAGCTCGGAAACAACGAGAAGCCAAAAACTTCGGACATTTACCCAATGAATTTGAGCAGATTAACTCTGCATCAATTCATATGTCAGATGGTTATTTAATAGACCTTCCCGGTCTATTAAATAACTATGCAGTAGAACCTGAGGGTAATGTTGTGAACGTGTGGATATACAGTTATCTTATCGTTCGTCCAAATTCATATCGGTTGATGAACAATCCAATCACTGCATCGTGCATCTCCTCGGTCTTGGAAAAACAGATCGTTCTTCTGGCTAATCGTTTGATCCGGGTTCTCAACGTGAGATGCTTGCGCTCAATTCGTTGAGTATTTGTTCTTCCAATTGTGTGTTGCTGATCATCTAACAATCGCTGGTAAGCTCCCCAACCATCGGTGTAGAATCGCCCAATCGAGCAAGGAGCTAACAGTTGCTGAAGTTGCTTTAATGCTGCATCTTCATGCGTTGCTAGGACGTAGGCGAGTACTTTTCCAGTTTGGTGATCAATGGCGTGCCACAACCACCGTTGCTGTTTCTTCGATTGCACGAAGCTCCACATCTCATCCATTTCTGCTGCTTCCACTCGCACCACCATCACCGCCTGCTCATCCGGTTGGCGCTGTTGCAGCAAAGCCCTGTTTACATATTCGAGGTGCTGCGACTTTTTTTCAGCGTGTCTATCACTGTCGATGTGCTAATCCCCAACACTCGTGCTGTATCTCGGATACCGCTGCCATTCATTGCCATGTCGCTGTTTTGCTGCTTCACTTCCTTCAGTCGCCCCCGGTAACTGAAGTGCAAGATGAACGATTTTCTCGCACAAGCTGCATTCCGGCAACAGTAACGTTGTTTGCCAGCCGCACTCAGACCATGCTTGACCACATCCGTACTCTGGCAATCCGGGCAACCAATCGGTTCGACTACCATCCTTACCTTCCCGATCTAAGAGATTGACACATCAAGCTTCACTCTCGCATAGATCCACACGTCCATAACATTACCGCCTTCACCTGGGTTGAATTAGCCAAGAGTGCAAGTGAAGGACGATGGGAGAATCGGCTCACCTTTGAATTGATTGAACATTGTCTCTATTACGAACCAATTCCTCACCTAGAAGCCATCTTTCCCACGCCACTCTGGCGAGAAAGATTTTCTTGCGGCTCCCGACTTAACTGTGGCTGTCTATGCGCAAGCGATGGAGCCGAAATCTCTCACCATCTTGAAAGGCGGACACTTTGATGGCTTTCAGGGCGAAGGCTTTGAGATTGCCAGCGCAGTTGCCGTGAAATGGTTCGAGAAATATTTGAAGCAGGTTGAAGCACCCGTTTTGGAAGTTGGGTAGTGCCCTGAAGGAAAGGATAGGAACTAGAATGGGAGGAAGTTGCTCAAGTCCATATTACATAATGCTGGAAATTCATCCTTGTCCAAGCTGTGGATCTGAAGATGGCAGTCGAAATGGTCATACTCGGCATGGCAAACAGAACTATAAATGTCGAGATTGTGGGCGACAATTCGTGCTTGACCCGCAGTGGCGGATGTTAAGTGAGGAACAGAAAGGATTGACCGATTGTTGTTAGAACGGATCTCTTTAGCTGGAATTGCACGAGTGCTGCAATTATCCGAAGACTGCGTTCAACGCTATGTCAATCGTAAAGCTGAGGTTGTATCACGACATTCTGTCCGAACCATTGCTAAATAACACTACCCAATAAGGTTTTTAGTTCGAGAAACGCTGCGGCTTGATGTTCTGCCAACACATACGCCAACACCTCCCCCGTGTTGTGATCAACCGCGTGCCACAATCAACGTTGATGCTGCTTTGATCTCACGAAACTCCACATTTCGTCAAGTCAAGTTCAGCTTCCACATCCTCCCACTGGCAAAGCCGTACAATCGTTTGGGTCGGTTCTAGTTCCAACAGTCGGGCTGCATTGAGCGCTTTCAACTGAGGACTTTTTTTGAGATTTTCAATCACGGTTGTTGAGCTGACTTTAGCAGACAGGCAGTATCTCGAATGCCACTGCCATTCAGTGCCATCTCGGTAATTTGCTGCTTGACCTCCGGCAGATGACCGCGATAGCGATAATCTCGAATAAACGTGCAACGAGAACAGTCTGAATTGCGACATTTGTATCGCTGCCTTCCTGCCTGTGATTGTCCGTGTTTGACGACATCTTCACTGCCACAACTAGGGCAAAGAATGGGTTCGAGAACCATCAGATTATCCTTGCTGAAACCACACTCCTCCAGTATCTCAGAATCCACACGTCTAGAACATTACCTAACCGATCTAGCTGTTTCAAATCAACCCATTCCACGACAAAACTACACCTCTTCGAGCTATACCAATCCCGTTGTGATCGCTCCTGCCACACCTCGACGGTGGAAGATCATTAATGCTCCCTAGAATTAGAGTTCGGAGATAGCTCTGTCAGCAAGGATTCAATTCGATCGAATTGCTCCTTCTGATTTTGAATGGCTTTACGGATATCGGAAAGTTCTTGCTCACGAATACGATCGAAGCGATCGAGCTTGTCATGGAGAAGTTCGATTTCTAACTCTGCTTTCTGATTCACTTCATAATCATGTTTGGCATTCTGACGGTCGACATCCGCTTGTCGATTTTGGCTCATCATGATGATGGGCGCAGTGTATGCGGCTTGGAACGACAGGACTAAGTTCAGCAGAATAAAAGGGTAGGGGTCCCACGGTTTAATCACTGCGAACGCGTTCAATCCAATCCAGATCAGCAGAATAAGGCTTTGAATCGCGATAAACCGCCAAGACCCGACTGTTGCCGCGACTGCATCTGAAAGCCGATGTCCCCAGGTTATACGAACATGCGGCGGAGATTGCGCTGGCTCTCGCTCCCGCAGTTGTCGTAAAAGATAGTAATCATCCTGATCAATTAACGGGAAATGGTTGGGAGTGAGCACCATAATTTCTCTTTCAACCTCTATGACTTTCCCTTGAATTTAAACACTTATGACTGCGTTGCTGGACTGTGCTCCTTCAGAGGACAGGTTTATGGGCTGGCAATTCCTCGTTTCAAGGCAATGATGGTTGCCTGAGTGCGATCTTTAGCTCCCAACTTGCTTAAGATGCGGCTGACGTTGAATTTGACGGTACTTTCAGTAATGTTCAGAGCAGCCCCAATTTCTAGATTGCTCATGCCCTGCGCGATCAATCGGAGGACTTCTAACTCACGATCTGTCAACTGTGGATTGTTCATGCGCTGCACTAACTTTGCGCCAACGTGCGATGGAATATATTGTTGACCGTTGTGAACGGTGCGAATGGCGGTTCGCAGTTCGCTGGGTTTAGAGTCTTTGAGCAGATAGCCCTTTGCGCCTGCCCGCAAGCCGCGATAGATATCCTCATCGCCATCATAAGTGGTTAACACAATGATGCGAGCCGTGTTAAATTCAGCGCAAATCGCACTAATGGCTTCCACTCCTTCCATTTGAGGCATCCGCAAGTCCATCAGGGTGATATCCGGTTGGGTTTCGCGGAAGCAGGCGATCGCTTCGATCCCATCTTTGGCTTGACCCACCACCGTCATATCCGTTTCTTCATCGATGATGGCAGTTAATCCTTGCTGGACGATCGGATGATCATCCACAAGTAGAATCCGAATGACGGTTGATTGGTTCATGGCTCCCGACTCACAATAACAACAACTTCTGTCCCTTGATTCGGCTGACTGTGGATGATTAATTCACCTCTAATCTGCTCGACCCGTTCACTCATTCCCAATAATCCAAATCCTTTGATACAAGAGATTTGATTAACGTCGAATCCCTGCCCATCGTCTTTAATCCGTAACAAACATTGGGACTCCTCCCAAACTAATTCAACGTGAATTTCAGTGGCATGAGCATACTTAACGGCGTTGGTTAAGGCTTCTTGTCCAATACGGAGTAGATGATTCTCCACGTCTGGCGATAAAGCATAGGCAGCACCGATAATTTCACAGGTGAGATGTGTGTCTGTAGATGATTTCATCTGAGTAGTTAAGTGTTTGAGGGCACTGAGTAAGTTGCCTTCTTCTAGAAGTTTGGGTCGCAGTGCCGCTACGGATCGCCGCGCTTCAGCGAGTCCTGTGCGGGCTAATTCATCCACGGTTTCTAAATGATTTTGTGCAGCTGTTGGTTTTTTAGTCATTTGCTCGGTTGCGGCTCCAACATGAAGCAGAATGCCTGTAAACGCTTGAGCTAAGGTGTCATGAATTTCTCGCGCCATCCGATTGCGTTCCTCTAGAATCGAGGCTGCTTCGGCTCGTTTGCGATCGCTAATGTCTTGACCAATGCCGACAAACAAGCGATTCGCAAGTTGAACATTTGCCCACGCAGTGTTTACCAGCCGCTCATCTTTTGTTCTAATTTTGAGATCTAACCATGTGCCCGTTGCGGCTAACATATGGTCTCGAATCTGTTGCCGTTGTTCCGAATCAGAACTGCATTCAGCAACCAAATCAACATAGTGCAGATCTGCGGTTGACCATCCCAAGATTTGCTCAAACTGACGATTCACAAACTCGACCTGCCCCTCTGGATTGTAGAGCGTAATCATCACGGGAATGTGATCGACGATCGCCTGTAAAAGCTGTTTCTGCTGGCTCAGCGTTGCTTCCGCCTGTTTTCGTTCAACAATTTCTTCCTCTAGTTTTACAGTCCGCTCTTCCACCTTCTGTTCCAGGGTGCGGGCGTACTCCTTCAGATTTTCCCACAGCAGGTAGCCGCTGCTCATGATGGCAGATCCCACAAGCGCCAGTAGGGGAGGAACGATGATGATCCACCAACCTACCAGAAATAGTCCGTATGCACCCCCGAAAAGAACAATTCCCAGTAGAACCACTCTAAATGCAGTTTGGCGAGGCGATCGTGATACCCAACCGATGACAGCTCCGACGATTGACCAAACAACAATCCATAGCCCCTCAAGTGGTTCTGACCAACTGTTCAGGAGGGGGCGACCATCCAAAGCCGCACCGAGTAATTGACTGGTTAACAAAGCGTGAACTTCAACTCCAGCAGGTGCGGCAAATGAATTGGTCGTGTAAGAGGTGAAGAAACGATCTTCGATGCTCTCTGCCGTTATCCCAATGATCACGATGCGATCGCGCATTAAGTTTTTGGGTACACGACCCTGCAATGCATCCGTCATGGAAACGGTGCGAAAACCGTTTGAGAATTTGGGAAAGTTTGACAGAATTTGATACCCACCTGCATCAACACCAACGTAGCCACCGTCGTTTGGCTGCAAAGGCGTAAATGTTGCTCGACCCAACCGAAACTGCGTCTGGTCAGCGTTCAAAGGTTGGCGCTTGACTCCCTGGTTATCAAGATAGAAAAACGCTAATCGTGCGCCCAGTGTAAATATCGATCGGTTATTTGGATCTCTTAAATAAAGCAAACTGCGGCGAATTCTGCCATCAGTATCTAAAAGAAGGTCACTCGCACTCACTTGCTCATGCTGTTTCAGAATGGGTGGAGCTTGAATCACTTCACCCTGAGCCGTTTTAATCACTTTTTCAACCCCGATGAGATTGGGTGTAGAAGTGAAAACATTAATCAGGTCTTGATGACCGGGTTCTACAGGTAAATCTCGAAAGATATCTAACCCAATCACACTCGGCTGCTGTTGTTTGATCGATGAAATCAACCGCGCCAGCACCGCATCAGACATGGGCCACCGTCCGAGTTGCTTGATGTCTGACTCATCAACGGTAATGAGAACGATGCGAGGATCGGCAGGTTCAGAGGGACGGAGGCGGAACATCTGGTCAAGTGCCACTAATTCCATAAACTGAAGTGCTCCTGCTAACCGCAAAAACAGCAATCCTCCAGCAACACTGGAAACAGTGATCAAGACTCCACGCCATCGCCAAAGATGCTGTTTTAGGTTTATCCACATAAGCTCAACTCGATCGCTCAATGCGAATTCTTTTGATTTAACTTGCTATTCATCATGATATTTACTCCACCAGATTGTAGGGCTTCACGCCAGATTGCATTAATATTTGGGTCATTCGGTTGGGTGCGCTGTAGCTCAAATAGAACAGCGAGAGCATCGTACCAAACGTCAGCTTTCTGATAGAGCGAAACCTGTTCTTTGGGGGATGCTTGCTGAATTTGGCGTAAACGAGTAGGGTCAAGTGCGATTCGTTGCACCGCGCCTGTGACAAAGTGATCTCCCAGGCGATCGTTTGGATTACAAATCACAGCGAATGACCATAAATATTGCTTACCCACCTCTAAAGCAGGGGCTTGGGCTGGAAGACTGAGGCTGATGATACCAGGAGTGTTGGTCAGAGCAAGTGTGGTGCGATACACACCACTACCATTACGATCTCGGAGGCTAAATTCTGCGGTTTTGGCGCTGGTTTTTGGTACGAATACAAGCAAGGTGGGTCGCTCTGCCAGGGTGATACCGGGTTTAGTTGTGGGGCTGAAGGTAGTCAATGCCGGAGTGGTTGTTGCTGCGATCTCATCTTGAGGGCAAGCCGTTGGGTCACGTCGTCCTCCGGCAGATGAGCTACCCGGATTGTTAGGAGGAGGGGGAGGATTGCTTTGCTTAAGTTTTGTATCTTCAACCTGGGAAGCTTGAAACTGTTCATGAATATTTGTCTCTGCTGCCGAAAGATCGGATGACCTCGCGGCTGACATACCAGGAGCGATCGCCAGTAAAGCCAGGACAATAGCAGCAGGTACGGGATACAAAAGGGGTTTTATCAAGTACATCATGTGATTTAAAGCCAATTTCCTAAAAGAACAAACGGTGCCCAATAATAGGGCGAAGTGTAACTATCTTGGTGCAACAAACCGACCTGAGCACGGCGGAGAGCTTCGGCTTTGGTAATTCCGGGTTTTCTTAACTCACGATAAAACTGAATCATGAGCGATGCGGTAGAGTGATCGCTCACTGACCATAGAGATGCAAGCGTACTGCGTGCGCCCGATCGTACCGCAACGCCTGCCATTCCCAGAGCCGCCCGTTTATCCCCGGTCGCAGTTTGACAGGCACTCAGGACTAGTAGTTCGATCGGGTTAAGCTTTCCCTCTCTAGAACGCAATAGTTGGTCTAGTTGTTTGACATTAATGCGTCCATCCCAAGTCAGGATAAAGGTATTATCCGCATTGGAGCTAAACTGTCCGTGTGTTGCTAGGTGGACGATCGGCGAAGGCGTGGAATCAATTTTGTTTTGAAACGCTTGATTGGTAAATGAGCGATCGAGCAATACCTGAGCCGGAATTTCTGATTCAATTTGATTAATCTCAACCGCCACATTCGGCAATGCTGCAAAATTCTCGCGGGCTTGGGTTAATCCTGCCAGGAGACCTTGCAATCGTTGGCGATCAAGGGGCTGAGGCTGAAGTAGTTGCAGACCGGGGGTGAGTACCACGCTGTACTTTTCAATTAGATAATGCTGACCATCATGCAATGCCGCCATCGGCAAACTCCGAAGCAAGCCATCTGGCACAAAGACGAGGGTTTTGATCCGGCTTGCTACGAGTTCAGGCTCTACGGGACGCAAGAGCAGATCGTAGACTCGTTGAGTTATGGGCAGCCAATCTTCGATAAAAGCAGTGGGTCTGAGCGCTTGACGCATTTGAGACAGGATGCGATCTACTTCCGTTTGATGAAGGGGGGTTCTGTAATAGCGTAGGGGTTGATTGGGCAAGGACAGAATCACCGCTAACTGATTGGGCAGAATCATCGGGTAGATGACAGCAGCTTGCGGATCAATCTGATCGATTTTTACCGGACGAGCAGTAATACAAGCTTCTCGGAAGAAGTTATCGAGTTCTGCTAATTGGAGTGCTTCGATCGTCTCACGCGCCTGTCTCAGGTTTTTTTGACTAGGTGCATTGTCTTCTGATTGCAGCAGCAGTTCCACAAATTGTCGATAAACAGGTTCAACGCTTTCTCGAAAGAAAAACTGCACATCTTGATTAATTGCGGCTAGATCACTGCGGAGAGATTGCAGTGTTTTGACCGCTTCAGCATAGGCAACCGTTGCATTGTGCCTTCCTGTCGAGGTGCAGGGCTGGGTGCCTTGACAAAAAATCCGCCCGAGTTGCCATTGCCACTGATAGGCAATATCAGTGGCATCAACAGATTGAGCCAAGCTGAGCGCCTGTTGAGTCAGGGTTTTCGCATTGTTCCATTGCTGGGTGTTCTCATACAAACTTCCGAGCGTGCCAAGGGCATAAGATTCGGCACGACGATCGCCAATCGAACGAACCTGTTGAACCGCAGTTGCGAGTTCCTGGGCGGAGGTCTTGAGCAGATTGGCAGATAAAGCCTCTGTCCCACGACGGCTGATTTTCATCGCACTTCGAGCCAGATCAATTCGCGCATACGCTGTCAGACGACCCGGAGGGAACTGGGCAAGCTGGGATTGAAGTTGAGGTAACAAACGTTGGGCTTCTGTCTGGCGATCGCTTTCCACTAGCAAATTTAACTGGGCAAGTTGAACTTGAGTTTTTGCCGTGAGCGAGGGAGCGATAACGACAGCTTTTTGATAGAAATCTAGAGCGGTGTCCGTTTCACCCTGAGCGCGAACCGTGTTGCCCAAACTGAACAAAATGCCGCTGATGTCGGACGCAGGCGGTTTGTCTTGGAGTTTCTGGGCGATCGCCAAACTCTGCTCCAGAACAATCCGAGATTGAGCCAGATTACCGACTAAGCGCAGCATCTTACCGAGGTTGCGAAACCCTGTCACTTTGAGACGCGAATCGGGCTGCTTTTGGAGGGATTGCTCTACTTGGGTTAGAAGATCGGTCGCTCGTCGGTAAAATCCTTTTGACTGTAGCGCCCTTGCCTGGTTGATCTGGCTCCCTAAAATTCCGCTAGTATCGTTTGCTTCACGGTAGATTGCCTCTGCCTGTTGCCAAGTTGCTAACGCTTCTGACGCTTTACCTTGCGCCAGTTGTAGCTTGCCTTGAGCAGTGAGAACCTGAGCGAGAACGAGTGAAGTTTCATTAGAGGTTTGAGATTGAGCCTTTAACAGCGCGATTGCTTGCTCGATCGCGCGATTTGCTTGAGTCTCCTGTCCCAAATCTTCATAAGCTGCGGCAAGAAAACTGAGAACGAGTGCCTGATTCAGGCGATCGCCGTCCGCCTCGTAGTGAGTGGCAGCTTGTCGCCAGAGGGCAATCGCTTCAGAAAGTTGCCCTGCTTGATAGCGGTCTTCTGCCTGTTGTACAAATTGGGCTGAGGAAGAAACTGTAGAAGACGGAAGGGAATTTAACGTGATCCTGATTTGCTCAGTATTTTCTGAGTTCCAACTGCCAGTCTCTTGTAATCCAACTGCAATCTCGGCATGAAGGCTGACGGCGATGAGCAATCCCAACAGAATGAAGTGCAGCGATCGTCGCCATCCTCTTGCTGAAAAGAGGCATTGTATAACGCACATTCCCCGACTGATTCGCCTGCTCCAGTGCCCCTCATTCATAGAATTCTATGGCTCCCTTCGGTGCTGGTATTAGCGGATGGCTGTTTTTGGTTGAGTAGCAACTCATCATCCCAGGTTTTACAAGATTAGACCAGACAGGATAGATAAGTTAATACCAACTGAAGCCATTTATTATCTTCGCTGACAGGTGTTCGGGTAGTTCAACGAATTCTGCACGGCTGAGTTAGAGGTGTTGGCAACTAAGATGATTTCTCCAGCAGGCGTTCTCTGCCAGCCAGTGGCTTCAACAACGGGGGTGTAGGGTGTGGAGTGATTTTGAGTTTTGTCGCTCGCTTCTCCAGTTAAATTAGGTACGTCTCCGCGTCTCCGTATGTCCGTGCCCTCCCTCCTAACTCCTGGCTGCTGAGTAACTGTCAGCCTGCGTCGGTCTTGCCAATCAGCATCATCGTCTAACTCTTGATCGGGCGTGGGCGGTAAGCCACCGCGACCACTAATGACAAAGGAACTACTTGGGTTGACCGGACAGCTTTGAGCAATCAAGCGGGATGAATCAACGATCGTCGTGGGCAATTCAGCTAAACCGGAGGTAGGGTCAAGTCGATCGATGTTGAGTTGAACGGTGCCACCTTGAGCAGAACTGGCTCCAGTCGCGGTGATGTCGCTCAAGGGCGTGTCTTGTGGGCGAGGCTGGATGCCAAAGATACCAGAGGCGTTAATCGAGATGTTGCCACCACGAGCGTTCACAGAATTGGCGCGGATGTCGCTGTTTTCGTTGGGAACGGCGACGATCGACCTTGCATCAATCTTGATATTGCCACCATTGCCACTGCCCCCTGCCGAGGTCGTAATTTGACTGTTGTTTCGCAGTAACAGCAAATCTCGCACGTTGAGGTTAACGTTGCCTCCTTCTCCTGATGCTGTAGCTGCGGTAATTGCACTACCCTTGTCTACAACGATCAAGTTAGCATTCACCCGTAAGGTGCCCGAATTTCCAGTTCCCTCACTACTGACAGTGGCGTTTGCCCCGTCACTAATGCTTAAATGGGGAGTATTAATGGTTACGCTGCCCGCATTTCCGCTTGTTTTATCAGGTAGCTGAAAGACTCGTCGTGTAGATTCAGCCACAATAGGAGCAGCCGAACCTACATAGCTGAACAAACGAGAGTTAGGTACTGTACCACTGATTTCGACAAACTTGCTGGCATTAACAGTGACACTGCCACCATTTCCAGATCCTAGTGTGGAAGAATTAGCAGTGCCTCCGTTCTGAAGCACCAACCTCGCCGTATTGATGGTGACTGCCCCAGCATTTCCAACTCCAGCAGTGTTACTGTTAGAATTTATAGCGCTCTGAGCTATAAATTCTGACACTCCTATTATTTCTACTGCCCTAGTTGCATTCACCGTTACATTGCCAGCATTGCCATTTCCAAAAGTGGAAGTTGATAAATTTGCTCCTCTTAAAAGACTTAACTGCCCTGTTGATACCGTTACTGCTCCTCCGTCTCCAGAGTTGAACGCACCACTACCGATAACACTGGCAAGACGAGGATTTGTAAGCGAGCGCCCAATCAGTTGGATAAAGTCAGAAGCATTTACAGCTATATTGCCAGCATCACCAGAGCTGTAAGAGCGAGTAAGAGTTCCCGCCCCACGTTGTGCTATTAACTGCTGAGTTGAAACTGTAATGTCTGCTCCGCGTCCAACTCCCACAGTTTCACCGATTAAGCCACCATAAGTCCCGCCATCTGGGCTGATTCCACTCATTTCTAGGGACTGAAAAGCATTCACTCTAAGGCTCCCCCCTGCCTGAATTCCCTGGTTTTGAATCAACATAATGGAACCATCTGCCAGCGAGACTTGATTTCCCTGTACCTGAATTGAACCGCCCCCGCTTGCATCAGCTAATGCCTGTCGGGATAGACGAATATTGCCAAAGTTTTGTATTCCTGGATAGCTCAAGGCAAAGCTATCACTAAAGCTCACTTGCCCACTGCGAACGCTACCTAATTCAATTTGTCCTTGCTCTGCCGTCAGCGTGCCGCCTTCAATGTCTATATTTCCTCCAATCAAAGCGAGGGTTCGGCCTGCTGGCACCTGCAACCCTGCTGTACTATTACCTCTGGCGGTAGGAGAAAGAATAGCTACTGAAACGGATAAATTATATCCATTGCCCTGCACTACAATCGGTCCTGGAGTCGCTCCCATCTGCAAGCCAACAGGAACACTCACTGTCAATAGCAGCATGGTTTGAGGATTCGTCGCGCTGTACTGAAAATTATCAGCAAAGTTGATGCTATTGGCACTCGTCGCCACAAAGGAACCACCGATATTAAGTGAGGCATTGGGACCAAATAAAATGCCATTCGGGTTAAGCAAAAATAGGTTGGCTGTCCCGTTTGCTCGAATCACACCATCAATATTGGAAACTGCTCCACCTGTAATCCGACTGAAGATGTTCTGCACATCTGCTGCATTGTTGAAGTAAGCAGACCCGCCTGTGGGTACAGAGAACTGGCTGAAGCTGTGGAATAGATTGCCTCCCCGTCTTGCTCCACCGTCAATTTGAACGTTGGGATTGCCTGTGACCTGAGATCGCTCTCCCACAGGCAATGTGGTGTCAGGAACGACTTGAGCGGCTATCGGTTGGACACGAAGCAATGCACTCAAGAGAGCGCCCGTCAAAATTCTGACTTGAAAACGCGATCGATTCATTTCGCTATCCTCTCTCGCAGTGATATGGACAGGATAGACCACCTTGGCATCAGCATTCCAATTAAGATAGAATCAGACCAGACAAAAAAAGAGAGTTACTTTTACTTTTCAGCGGTTCACCGCCTGTCGTTGCAGGCAACTGGCTGATGCAACGGATTCTGTACGGCTGGATCAGATGTGGCAGCAACTAGAATCACTTGTCCAGTCGGAGTCACCTGCCATCCGGTAGCTTCGATGATTGGAGCATGGAATGTGGGGGTTGAGGGGTAAATCCTGCCATCCGCCTCCCGCCTCCTGCCATCTCTCTCATTATTCATCTGCTGAGCAATCGTTAACCTGCGTCGGTCTTGCCAGCCAGCATCATCGTCTAACTGTTGCTCTGGTATGGGCGGCAAGCCACCTCGACCAGTGATGACAAACGAGTTGCCCTGGTTGGCAGGACACCCTTGGGCAATCAACCCTGGGCCTGCTAGGTCTACGGGCAGTGCCACTAAGCCAGAGGTTGGGTCAAGTCCTGATGTAACGACATCGATCGTGCCATTCAAGGTAGAAGTTGCACCTGTAGCAGTAATATCGCTCAACGGAGTGGGAACCGGGCTGGGCTGAATGCCGTAAATTGAAACGGCATTGATGCGAACATTACCACCACGAAAGTCTTCGGAATTAGCGCTGATATTGCTGTTCTCCTTTAGCACTGCCACTAAAAAGCGAGTATCAATACCAATGTTGCCACCCGGAATATTGCTGCCCGTGGCATTGGTCGTGATGTTGCTGCCGTGGCGGAGGAGGATGAAGGGCGATCGCAGGTTGATATTCCCACCCCCACCAGTGGAATCGGCTCGGATACTGCCCTGATGGTTGAGAAAGATGCGATCTGCATCCACAAACAAGTTGCCAGCAATACCAGTACCCGAACTGCTGACGGTGACTTTTGCCTGGTTTTGAATGTTGAGCGTGCCCGTTCTCAGGTTTAAGTTTCCCCCTGCCCCTCCACTCTCCGTCCCGGCGGTAATGATGGAACCATTCCCCGTCAGCGTAATCGAACCGGGAGCGGCGATTGCCAGATCTCCCCCCTGTCCACTTCTAGCAGTGGACAGGGGGGAGATCTGCGCTCCATCTTGTAAGCTCACCCGCACATTTTGCCCGTTGCCGCGGGGCTGAATGGTCAAGCTGCCCGCACCTCCAGCACTGGTAGTCCCCGCGAACAAACCGCTGGTTGCGCCAGACAGTTGCAGGTCTGGCGTGTTCACCGTGATGTTGCCCGCACGACCGTTACTGGAGGTTGTGGTGAGCAGTCGTCCCCCGCTGTTCACACCCACCACATCGGCACTGACGGTAATATTGCCTGCGTCTCCTGTTCCAGCGGTGGAAGCTGAGAGTTGAGCGTTGTTGAGGACTGAGAGCGATCTCGCGGTAATCTCAATATCGCCGCCCCTGTCAACGCCACCCGAAGCAAGCGTACTGGTGGCATCGCCACCATCAAATGAAACAGTGCCACTCGCCTGAATCTGGATATTCCCAGCTTTACCTTGCCCCTGTGCATTCGTGTTGATTCTGCCTTGGTCAGAAACAGAGAGTGAGCCTGTGGTGATGGTTACGTCCCCTCCATTTCCCACCGCTCGTGATCTCACTGAGGAAGTTACCCCACTAGGGAAGTTAATAACTTCACCGTCGTAGGTGGTATGACTAGGAGCTGTTCCACTAATCTGTACATCGCGAGCATTAATGGTGACGCGACCGGCATTTCCCTGCCCCTCCGTGGAGGTATTCACGGCACCCCCGTTGGTCAGAGACAGCGACCTAGTGGTAATCGTCACATTTCCGGCTTGACCTACACCGATTCGTGCCACTCGTGTAAAGATAGTGCTGGGGTTATAGGTGCTAAGGGTGGGGGACGTACCGTCTAGGGAGACGCGATCGCGGGCATTGATATTCACGCTGCCTGCATTTCTCTGTGCAAATGTGCTGGTATACAGGCTAGAGCCATTGGTGAGAGAAAGCGATCCTGTAGTGATGTTGATATCACCAACGTTACCAATGCCATTTACAGATCCGATATTGTATATATTACTGTTATCCAAAGAAACGCGATCGCGGGCATTAATGTTGACACTGCCTGCATTTCCCCCTCCACTCGTGTAGGAAGCCAATCCAGCGTTATTGGTGAGAGAAACAGTATCGCGGGCATTGATATTCACGCTGCCTACATTTCCCTGCCCAGTTGTAAAGGAAACCAGTCCAGCGTTATTGGTGAGAGAAAGCGAGCCCGTAGCGATGTTGATATCGCCAGCACCGGTACTAGTTGAGCGCGTGAAATTGTATACATCACTCTTATCAAAAGAGACGGTATCGCGGGCATTAATATTCACACTGCCTGTATTACCCTGTCCTTCAGTGTAGGACTGTAGTTGAGCGCTATTGGTGAGAGAAAGCGACCCGGTGGTGATGTTGATATCGCCAGTGTTACCGACGCCAGTTGGTTGCACGGTATTGTATACAAGAGCGCCATCCAAAGAGACGCGATCACCCGCACTTAGATTAACGCTACCGAGAGTTCCCTGTCCAGATAACAAGTTGCTCAAGAAGCTCTGGCTCATTGCGATCGAACCAGTTGCATTCAGATTCAGATCTCCAGTTTGAGTATTGGGTAATCTCGAATAACTGGGGATTTCAATTCCGAGTTGACTTCCAGAAATATCCAGGTTTTGGGCAAGTATGCTGATACCGCCACCAGCCCCTTTAACGTTAATATTACTCCCATTCTTTAGGGAGACATCTGCTCTCGTCGCGCCAGTGGGTATCGCCAATTGCCAATCTTCGCCAGTGGTCAATAAACTAACCGTTCCTACCCCACTCACACCCCCTAGCTCGATATAGCTTCCTGGACTAATTAATCGTCCATTATCCAGTTGCACCGCTCCGCCCACCAGCATCAGGTTTTGTTTGAGGGGAACTTGTAAACCTGTGCGGTTAAACGTCGATTGATTGATGATCGATTGTGCTGCCAGTTGATTGAAGAATAAAGCATTGGGATTAATGTTCAAGAGTTGGTTGGGTATGGATTGAGCCGTATCACTGCCAAACTTCTCACCATTGGGAAAACCGATCGCATTCGCAGTCGTGGCAACAAAGGAACCGCCGATATTGAGGGACGCATTCGGACCAAACAGAATGCCATTCGGGTTGAGCAAAAATAGATTTGCCGTCCCGTTTGCCCGTAGCACACCGTCGATATTCGAGACTGACCCACCCGTCACGCGGCTGAAAATATTTTGCACATCAGCCGCATTGTTGAAGGAGGCAGAGCCGCCAGTTGGTAACGAAAACTGGCTGAAGCTGTGGAACAGATTGCCTCCTCGCCTTGCTCCACCGTCAATTTGGGCGTTGGGATTGCCAGAAACTTGAGATCGCTCTCCCACAGGCAGCGTATTATCAGGAACGACTTGAGCAGCGATCGGCTGGGCACAGAGCCATGCGCTCAGGATACTACTTGTCAAAACCCGTGCTTTTAAGTGCGATCGGTTCATTTTGCTGTCCTCGTTCCTACAGTGATAGGTCAGGGTAGAGCTATTTTTAATCGATTTTAGTAGTTTTCTTACCTGTTCTTAGTTAAACTATAGGCGCTTTAAGCGTTCTTCAAATAATGATTTGAGCGCTTTTGAAAAGCTTTCCTATACTACGCAACAGCATCATATTTTGACTATTCAAGTTTGTACAGTTAAGAAAGAATGCTATTGCCTTGTAAGGAGAAAAAAGAGCGATCTGGATTAAGTTTAATCCTAATCCAATAAAAACAGCTTCAATCACATTCACTCCAAGCCAAGTTGAACCTGCACAGACGTTCCCTAGTTGCCATTCTCAAAGGGAACGATCGCTAAATAGCGTCGTTGTCTCTCTGAGCGGTCAGCTACAATTCGTTTGATCGGTCCCACTGTATTAACCACTGCGGCTCCAGCCAGATTAGATTGGAATGTCTCTAAAGGCTGGATCGCTCCGTAAGGTGAAGTTGCGTGTTCCACAAGTACCAGTTGATAGGACCGTTTGGGTTGCAGTCCAGTCACAGCCGCTTCCACCAAATCAATTAATCCCTGATTATTGATGCTAACCGTTGTCATAGATTGCTCAAAGGATGATCCAGGCGCTCCCATCGCTACATGCGCTGCCAGTCCCGAATCACCTAGTGGTTCCAGATTAGCTAATCCATCGCCTTTAGAAACCGCGTTAGGAATGTAGACTAATGCCTGTGAAGATTGTCCACCTGGAGTTGTCGTAATTACCTGGTTGGTTAGAGTGTCGATCGTAGTCATACCCGTGCCATTTTCTAAGGCGACATAAATTCTTGTATAGCGTTACCAAAGCGTATTAGGACGTATATTAGAGGGGTAGTGTTGTGAAGCATGGCTATGGCTGCCCCCTACAGCGAAGATATGCGCTCCAAAGCAATTGCTGCGGTGAAACGTGGTGAAC